>Ga0116227_10001524_pt1 | contig 51881 bp, 29 predicted proteins | sample S1TSphgellanicum_FD_89693 | JGI IMG/M metagenome (GOLD analysis project Ga0116227, IMG submission 89693) | Host-associated microbial communities from peat moss isolated from Minnesota, USA - S1T2_Fb - Sphagnum magellanicum MG | ecosystem: Host-associated > Plants > Peat moss > Unclassified...
CATTGTTGAAATAACACACCTGTGCATTATGCACGCGTTTCACACTAGTAATTAAAAAGTAAAAAGTTGAAGGTTTTTTTAAAAAAACGTTGCCATATATGATTGTAAGAAAAGAAATCCAAATTTTTTTACAATTTTTTTTAAAATAAATTATATATATATATATATATAACAAAAAACCACAATTTGTGAGAATCAACTTGTGGGAACAATCTTTGAAAACCAATAGTTTAAAATCTTGTGAAATTACTAACCTTGAAAATCATCTAACTAGAATTTTTTTAATTCTGAAAATTGGGGCAATATTCAAAATAAGAAATAAAATTTAAAAACTGAGACAATTCTTAGAACCTGCCCCAAAAATCAAATCCAATGATTCTCACAAAGAAATGAAAATCGCCCTACACTTTTCTCGACTAACCAAAAAAAAAACATATGTGGGGGCAACCCATGAACTAATTAATAGAAAGAACAAAATACAATCTATTAGGTGCACCTAGATAACATTTGTAATCTAATTTACCTATTGTCAAATTTGATTTTTCATTGTTATTTTTGAGCTAGTAAATTCACATAAATAAGGCTTCCCTTTTGACTTGACTAGAATTAAAAACCCTATAAATCAAAATCAAGGATGGAAACTCAACCATGAAAAGTACAACACAAATGAAAACACAAATAGACACAACCCAAAGAAAAAACAAAAGCAAACAATCAACAAAAATTAAGTAAAAACCTATGCAAAAAGGATTCATGGCAATGAAATGACAATCAACAACAACAAAGAAGATTTAAGATGAAAAAGTTGTCATCTGCCACAAAATGATTAATGTTAAAGGTGCATTAATTATGATGTGTGGAAGAAATGAGGAACCTTGACCAAGTGCAACAACCCATTGAAAAATCGATATAGTTTGCACATGTTGCATGGCTATGGATATGTGTTATCAATAGTCATAAACAAGTATCAAGGGGATTAAAAAAATCACTGACAATGCGCGATAGTGGTCAATACAAAAGCTATTAAAAATGAATCAAAAGGAGAATGAAAACACCCATATGTCTTAATAACAAGGGGAATGAAGTCATTGTCTAATGCTCATTCAATGTATGATCATGTACTTTCTTAAATAGTCATCATCGTTACATGTGTTGTCGTCGTCAATGTTTGATGCACTATATATGTGTGAATCGGGTCAATAATGACAATGTCCATCAAAGTTCAAAAGCCATCTCTGGTGATAAGGATATTCTTTCATTGTCAATGTGATGAGGGGAAAAATGGGATCTCCTTTTGAACATGTGCTGCATTTTCCAAAGCAATAGTTACAATAGTATTTCTAGGTGCATCGTGAATTATTGTATTCTCATTTTCGCAAGGGCATCAAAACAAATGGGTACCTAGACCTTCAATGGTAAGACCACACTAACATTGTGAAAGATGGGCAACCATAGGATGTGGCAAGTCAAGACGAGTACATAGTGCTGTAATGAAATGGACTAAAAATAAATGAAATGCAGGTGTGGTAGGACAAGTTAATAACCAAACGCCTATCCTTAGACCTACACATGAACAAAGATGTGCTTGTATGATATTAAAATGTCTACTAGAAGCAAAACAAATTCCTACTTGTGTAGGTGATCCACCAAAGAAGCTACAACTAGAAATAAGATTGAATTATAAGCTCTCAAAGGGTGGGACCTAAACTTGGGGCAAATGGGCTTGCGTATATTGTAATGTCATTTGAAACATGATAATGCCAATCTCAACATATACTATTGCATTGAGAAGAATAAGGTGATCATCTTGCTGAAAACGAGTGACAAGTGATTTCATAGCTAAACTTGACTAGATGTTTTAATAAGTTAACTGCCAGGTTTCAGTCAATCCAGCTTGCCCTGTGCCTTTCATTTTGAAAGCACCTCAAACATTTGTGGAGGACAGGTTACAACTAATAAAGTGCCCTCCAAACATATTGAAACAATTCTCTGGGTGCTTGCATAGTAGGCAAGGCCCAAGGACAGGGGTGTTGCCAGAACCTGGAGATTAACTTATGGAAAAGGGACACCGGGCTCGACAATCCACATGACACAAGGGCAGGAGGGTAGGTGTCTCTTTTCCAGAAGTTAATTGTCAGGTTCTGGTAACATCCCTGTCCTCAAGCCTTACCCACGAAAAAAGCACCTACAGAATTGTTTTCAGTGGTTTTGGAGGGCACTTTACGAAGTCTAACGTGTCGTCCGCAAAATCTGGGCCCTTTTGAAAATTCTGGTAACACCCCTGTCCAAGCGCATTACAGCACGAAATGACTGAGTCAGGATGTTTGGGTAAACTATAACGGCAATGCAACGATTTTGAAAAGAGAAAGAGGGGGGACCCTTACCAAACATAAAAGCCCACCCTGAAACGAAAGATACACTCCCTCTTTTTGGCCTGCACATTATGCTATTTGAGGCATTGTGAGACCACACCGCGGAAATCTTCACAGGACAGTATTTCATAGTACCTAATAGATTTCATGAAGTCATTACCAGGTTGTCCTATGACCTTGAAGAGCTAATAAAACCCATTTTAGATTTTTTGATACCTTCCACCTAGCTTACAGAGTCCCAGCCTCATGAGAAGAAGGTACATCAAATTGCAAAAAGGTGTCACAAAATAGAAACTCATGTTATAATAGTAACCATAACTTTGTACGCCTCGTATTTGGCTTTAGAGAATCTTCAGTAATTTTCATTTGGACATGGAATGATCCCACCTCTGAGTACACCCAACTTTAGCTATTCCAACCGCACTCATCAAACTAAAACTAGGACTGCAAATAAGTGAGAAACTACTAATAGCAACCCACCTGGACCAATCAAACTAGCTAGCCAATCCACAGGAGTTGTTAGGGTTTGCAGCGGCTTCTACCAGCCTCAACAACCTGTGAATAAATACGGGGCCAAAATTATTTTGCTGAGCCAAACTGGCATGGCTTGACTTTTCTTCATGTAATTTGCTTTTGGAGGGTCACATACTGAGCACAGGTGGAGCTTCTCTAAAGGTTTTTTGGAATCTTGTTGTTCTCAATGTTTTCTAATCAGGTTTTCATTTGGTTCCTCAAGATTTCAATGTATTCCCCAACATGTTCCCAATAGCACCTCACTTTTGTCCCATATGCTTTGTCCAGAGTTGTCCCCTTGGGACCCATATATTGAGACTTATATGTTTTCTCAATTGGTGTAAATATTTTTATATCGAGGAGTCTAGAATGTTCCACAACTGTGTTATTGATCGGCTAATCAAGAAGCTCATTGACAAAAATTCTGAATTGGAAGGTTCAAGGTACCCCCATGCAATTAATACCCCATGTAATTAATAGCATCACGATAACCGCATTGGTGGGGATAATAAGAGGAAAAAGGCTTCTGAGGGTGGTGTTGGAGCCACACGGAAGCTGGTCCGAAGGCCCCTATGGTGCAAGGTTTTCTAGTTGAAACTTGATACTTTACAGCTATAATCCTGCTAAAAACCTTGTTGCAATTAGGTCAAGGGTTTTCAATGAAGAAGTCCTGCCACATTCTTTTTTACCCTGTCTGCCCTTGACCCATTCAATATTTTCTCAAAAAAATTGGGTGATGCCTACACACCTTTGGGACCCATAAGTTGTAATATTATGTGTATGTAAACAACTCCCTTTTTATTTCTATGTGTATTTTGAGCAATCTCCCCCAACAAAAGAACCCTAGGGGGTTATGCTGGGTTGCTCCCCAATTTTATATGTTCTCATGTTCCAATGCAAATATTTCTTTTCTACAAAACAGGAAAGAAGTGAGGAAATCAAAAGAGAGTTGTTTACGTAAGGGGAGGTTTCCATACTTGTGCATTCTCTTGAGGTTCAAGAACACCCTTGGGCTCATGCCCTCAGGTGCCCTTCCTTTAGGACAATGCACTCATACAAGAACCTCCCTAACAACTTGAAGCTTATGGCATGCTAGTTGGCGTGTGATTATCCATATACCTACTTATCATGGCATCTTATTAACATGCCTCATTAATGTTCATAACATAGTAAGCAGTAATGAACATTTTTTTTTTGTTGAAGTATCTTCTTAAACTGGCAAAGTGGGGGCAATGAGATAGAAAAACATGTGGTAGTACTATCTGCAATGCTGGCATTAAAGACCCCTGGCCTATTTAACATTTTCTAACTTCCAGTTGGGGAAAACATCTATCTATGAAGCAAGGTAATTTGTGCCCTTGGTGTTGTTGGAAAGATCTTGATGAGCAGGAGGATTTAATGGAATTTATTTGGTAAGATTTGGATTCAGAATGTGGGAGATATTGATTTTTGAGTGATCTCTGCTGCTGAAAATTCAAATAAATTCCAAAAAACCAGGTTTTGGAAGGAAAAATCAGTTGAGGATATGGTAACACTTGGGCCAACAGCACAGGCCACGCTAGTGTATCTATGAAGGAAGGCTTTTTTTTTTTTTTTTCTTAACACCCTGCCTTTTTCACAGGACAGTTTCCACTTTTTAACCTGCTGTCCAAATACAATAAACGGGAAATTATTTCTGCACATTACATACTAGGGAGCGGCCCTTGGTGGCTTGCATAGTGACCGCCTGGCAGAATTGGCCACCAAGGGCCTATTCCTGGGCATTTATATGGAATTCCATGACCTTAAAAATCACCTCTACTCATTGAACAGCCGGGTTCCATATCACACATTTAAAATCAGTTCAACTCCAGTGTTCGGAGGTTATCAAAAACTGGAAGAGACAAGAGACCTCTGGCGGTTATCAGAGCGGTTCTTAGGGTTCACAACTTTGGCTCTCAAAAAAATCAAAGAACTACTTTTTATGTACAACCATGGTTCTCAAATCTTTTGAAAATTTTGAAACATCGCCTGTAAAATGGCGGTTAGTTTTTTGTTTTTTCATTAAACCCACCAATGCTTTGTAGTTTTTGCAATAGCCCCTCCTGCTATTTAGGTTATTTATTACTTCCTCAACTTGTAATGGCAAACTCCTCTACACAAAAGAATGGCTTTCAGCAATGGTTGTGATAGAATGTGATGTGTGTTATCTTTATAAGGAATTCAACCCACATTTTGAATTGGGTTTGAAGGTTCTTGAATTTGAAAAAATGTACCAAAATTCAAACTAGAAGATTTGAAACTTGAAGAATTAAACTAAAATCCACATTTGGAGAACCTCTAGGAAAAAAAAGAATCATTTTTATTTTAAAAGACAAGCAAGAAAGATTTATGAGTCGTGATTATTGTAGGGAAGTTATTGAATTGATAAGGATGACAATTCAAATATTTAAATTGGTAGTCCTAACTATTTTGATGGGTAAGAATTGTCAATTTCGATTCCAATTCCTTTGAACTCAATTAGAATAACATGTGATTTTTGGAATCAAATACAAAACTAGAATTAGAAATGAGATAAGTGCTTTTTGCCTAGAAAAAAATTTGAAACCAAGGCTTGATTAGAGCCTAATTAGTACTTGAAAACTAATTATGGTGTGGGTTAGTAAAACTTTAACTAGAGTTGGGTTTGATTTTCAAAATCAACATCAAACTTTATTTACTAAATAATTGAATTATTTCAAATATATGGTGAAAGCACACTACAGTGACTCCCATTGGGGCACATTTGGGTTTAGTATTATAGTACATATAATATAATTATTCCAAAAGCATGGTACATTTAATTTTGGGTATCAACTTTGGTTTTTGGTCTTTACAACAATTATTTTCACAAAATTAATGTTGTGTGGTATTATTTTTAAAATAATAATAAATTTCATTATTTATATTGAAGGATACATGAATATATTTATAATATACATTGGTATAATAGGGCCATAGTCTTATTTTGACTGCACTAACTTTAGGGCTTCATTAGTCATTAAAATAATCAATTTTAATGAAATTAAAAAAATGGCCCATCTAGCTATGTTTGTCATCTATAATGTGGATGTGATTTTTTATCAAAATTTCAATTTACCACACATTTATCACATCTTTGCTAAAAAAATTCATTTTTTGAAATGAAATTTTTTAAATTGATCACAGGGCATCCAAACATGGTTCATATTATGTGAAATGGCATGTTTCAATATACCTTCAACTTTCATAAAAACTAAAAATCATTTAAATTATTTTTGTAATATATTTTTGTTTTTGAGTACACAAGTACATTACATTCGTTTCCACATATATATTCCAATCTCCTACTTTATAAAATGAAATGAAATAATTTATTTTCTAATCTCTTGCCTAGGTTATATTCTAACACAATATACAAAAATATTATGAAAATCTTTCAAAAATTGAAGTGGGATACACTCAAACATGCACATCCTTGGAAAGTAGTACAATATGACACCCCAAAGGTAGTCACCATAGAGTGCTTTCACTCTATATTTGTAACTCCATTTATTTATGGAACTAATATAGTTTTAATTTATTTTTTCAAACAAGAACCAAAGGTTCTTTCAAAAACTAAAAAATTGTCCATTGGTCATTTTTTCTTTATAAAAGGAACCTTTAGCTCAAGTTTTGATTTTAAACTATTTTTTCCAAGTTCTTTGAGTCTGAATTTCAACCTAACACTTGAAGTTTCTAAACCTTCCAATTTCAATTTTGACACATTTTCAAATTTAGTCTAAAGGTTTGAAAAAATGGCACAATTCAAAAACCCTTGGACCTAATTCAAAAAGCAAGTTCAATTTGTTGTAAAAATAACACATCCCCCAAACATTATGTTCTAATGTGGTGAAAATTTTCCATTTGCTAAATAAAATATGCTTGTGAAAACTCTTTGTTAAGGTGGGTAAAAAAATTGATTGAAATCCAACAATCACAAGGAGAGGGAAACCAACCCAATTATGGGCGATTGGGATTTATCACTACTCCTAACAATGACAAAAAACTCATGGTTACCATGCATTGTTAAGTCATGAATTTTTGTCACCATCACACATCACATTCCATTGCAACCATTGCTGAAATCCATTCTTGTGTATACTAGAAGAGTTTGCCATCATAGGTTGAAAATGTAATAATTGACCATGTTGGCATCACTAAGATTTGTCACCATGCTTAGACCTCCTTTTAGTGTTCACAATTAACCTACAACAAAGTTCTTGCGGCTTGGACTTTTGAATGATTAAATAATTAACCTTGAAATTGAAGGCCATTATTTTGCAATTTTTTGTTCATTCTTTCAAAGTTCATCAATTAGCAAGTAAGGTTGCACCTTTCTGCGTCTTAAATCCTTCAAAGTACCTCAATAATTGATTAATTTTCATTTAAAATGTTTGACCCACAAAGTCCAAAGTTTATTATTACATTGCAATGTGCATTTGTGACAATTCAAAGCAAGATTTTTAGGTATAAGGTTTGACTCCTTATTCCCAACTTTGGAGCAAAACAGGATTTTCATTTGATCTTGGATGTGCATTACATGGATTCCAAAACTACAAATCCATTTTCAATGAAGTATTGGATTTTAAAAAGCAAAGCATGTTTCATTTGTTTAATGTTATGAAAGGTTCATATTTTATAGAAAGTGATGTGCATTTAAGGATTTGGGAGTTTGATGTAAATTATAATTATTATGTTTGTAATCGTTCCATTTTTTGTCAAAACACCGTGCCTTTTTTCTAACCTCTAATAAACTTCAAGTACAAGTTTATTTTTCTATAGGTTCATAACCATTTTGGGATCCATGCCTATGGAGTTTGATAGTTGATTAAGTTTCCTATCATTGCTAATAGTCATGAACCTAATACATTTACATCAAGCAAATTGACTACCCACATTCAAAGTGCATCCAATTTCACTATGCTAGCCCATACGATGTGTCAAATTTTTTGTCCTATTTCCACTATAGTCACCCCAAGTGTCTTGAGCTCTTAGATTGGTGGCAATGAAGTTCCTACCATTACACCATCTATAAATCCACAAAGGAAAAAAAAAAAAAAAAATGAAATATTCATTCAAATTTTCAAAGATGAATGGGCTACCATGTTTTCTTGGCTTAAGCTTGTCCTAAGTCTTACAGGTGAGTTGTAAACAGTGTGCTAAACAAGGTGTGCACATTCGTCAAAGGTAAGGAAAAACTTTTAAACTTTAAACTAGTAAGTGGAAAACTTTGATTATTCATTCAAAGTTGTAATGGGTGATTATTACAAAAATATTTGAAGCAAACACCAAAAGAATGAGAACATTCATACCATTCAAGGTCTTCATTTAGTTGTGCAATTGATGTTCAATGGAGGAAGAATAGAAAAAGGAAAAATATATTTAATTTTTGATAGTGTTTCATTTATTGAAGCATAACAGGCCATGATTAATTTTGAACATGTGAAGTCATTATTTAAATTTCTAAAGTTTCCCCATGTCCCAAGGAAGTGTTAAACAAATTCTAGTTAATCAACAATTACAATGGCATGCACAATGTGGTTTGGATTAAATGAAATTGGTTGTCCAAAAAGCAAGATTTGTGTCAATTAGTTATAATAAAGTCACAATTGTGGACACCCAATCTTGAATATCTATGCATGTGTATGTTGTTGAAGATTGGAGAAAGGTGTTAATTATTTTTTAATCTTGAAAAGGTTATGGATGGAGCCACATCTAATAACCTCACTATTGTGATTGTTTGTTTTTTCATTATTTTTGATGGTTTATTAGAGGTTAACATTGCTAACAAGGTTGTTTGCTTTGGGGCTAATGGTGTAACAATGTTTCAAGGGTTGAATTGTTCAATTCATGACCAAATTAACCTAGCCCTTCCATTGTCAACATTTGTTGTATGGTGCACCAATGTAATTTGGTTGTTCAAACTTTTTTTTTTTTACTTTAGTTGGGAAGATTGAAAGTTTGTTGCATTCACATACACATACTGTAGTTAGTTCCCCCAAAAACACCTTGAATGCATGAAGTTAATAGAGGTGATAAAATCAAGGGGTTTAAAAGTTTTGAAGAACATGAAGACAAGGTGGATTTTTATGTTGGCTCTTTCTGAACAACTATTTGGTGAGTACAAAACACTTGTGGTCAAACCAATGATATAATTGTCAATACTCATAATGTTAATACTAAATATGAATTTTTATGTGATGTTGAGATAATTATGGGTCTAACTTGTGTGCTAATAATGTTGGAAGCAATGCAAAGTTTGAGAAAATATGCTTGAAACATGGACACATTCATTTGTGATTATGTGACAACTTTGAAGATATGTTAAACATAATTGCACACCATGTATGTGGATGTTAAGATGAAGTATGTGTATGGCCTCTTCAAAAAATAAAATAAATTGGTGGAGTGCATTAATTGGTGTTGTAATATAAATTCCATCATGGATTGAATTGCAAACACAAGTGGAATTTGTTATTAACACTTGTACATGTTCCACAAAACTAACAAATGTTGATTTAATTAATTAGAAAATATATATATTTGTTGTCAATATGCAATTTAATTGCATTGGGTGCATTCATAGTAAAAGGAACCAAAGCAATTGTCAAATGCAATGTGATAATATACCATGTTTACTTTGAAAGACAAGTTTGTGTAATGTATTAATTAAAATTAAAATTTCTTTTTTCAATTATATTTATTTGTTAATGATTTTGATCTTCCACAAATTTAAAGTCATTTCATTAAGTCTTGAAAGTTCTTTCATGCACATAAAACACTTAAAACGTCAAATAATGCTTTTAGATTTGAACATCCCTTTTGTTTATCAAATGTGCACCATTCATTCTTAAAATTTGAGAGGAGATTCATATTGATGATTAAAAGTGCAAAAGGAGTTGAGATTAACAAAAAACTTATTTGTTACACATATTTACACATTTGGTTCAAACATGTTTTTGGCCTTCTAAATTACAAAATTTGATTATGTGTCTTAAACAAAAGTTGTTCATTTTTAAATGGTGAAGGGCATGGATAAATTTTATGGGGGAAAAAATATTAATTAAATAGTTTATTTCATTGATTTCTATCATGTTGTCTTGAAAAATGCATAAATTATGCTCAATTTTCAACTTTTGTATGTTTAAAAAATGATTTTATGTGATAAACTTCTTCCAAATAATGTAAAGTTCAATTTAACATACAATTTTGGGATGTGTAATTTATCTTAGAGATGTGATCAATTCTTATATTCAAAGGATAATCATTTTGTCTACACATTTAGTTTTTTGTACTTGAAATTCATTAATGTATATAAATAGATAACATTGCCAAAAGTTGGGTGAATTTTTTTATATATTTCAAAGTGAATGGTGTAAAATATGATTAAACCCAATCATTACAAAGCATTGAATCCATGGTGCTTTTAGTTCCTTCTACTGTGAATGCACCCATTGTTGCCATGCAACCCCCCTAATTGTAACCCTACCACTTGAATGTGAAGGCATTTGTATATTATTCATGTTTTGAAATGCATGTTATTTAATACTTAAAATTAGTTGAATTGGCAATCATGGTTGCTCTAAGGAATGTAGAAGGCAAACATACATAATTGAGACCTACTTTTGTAAAGAGTAAGTGGAGGAACTAATTGATTATGCACCTTAATTTAATTGTTCAAATATATGTGTAGTAATCATTTATTTTTGAGAACTTTATGTTCCATATTGTTATAAATCAATTGAACAAGGATAAATCTCATTACAAGGTGGAGACATAATAATATGACATTTTCCATGGGTTGAATGATTTGAATTCAACTTTTTTGACAAGTTATGAATGTATTCAAATTTTTCATGTTTATTCATGGATAAGGATTTTGGTACTACGGGGTGAGAGCATGTTCAAATAGACCAAAAAAGTAATTTTTAACAATTAAAACCATCTAAATTCATATGTTAGCATGAAAGTATCTCCAAAACTCCTCCTATTGTAATGTAAAACCTCGTATTCTTCTATTAACCTCATAAGAATGTAAATATTAAGGTTGAAAAGTAATTGCATTGTAAAAATGTATAAAAACTTTGTTTGAAAATAAGTATGTAAATGTGCTAAAAAATGTACTTCATTTCCAAATATATTATAAAACATTGATAAATTACATGTTTTCACAAAGCCTATGGTATACTTTAAGACTACATTTTTTAAAATTTTGATTTAGACGTTGTTTTAATGTACTTGCACCTACTTTTAAAAAAAACAAACATTAGAATATGTAGATTTCAACCTACTTGCATTTCTAATGACCTACTTGACTATCTATTAGATTTGTTTTTCTAGAATATTATTGTATATGATTAAAAATCATTTTATTTTTATGTTTTTAATTCAATCAAATTACATGTTCAACAATTTTATGATATGTTTTGTGAGACTTGTAATTTAATCTAGAAAAGTACACTAACTAGTCCACTTGAACATGCTTTCACCCTACTATGTTTTGTTTTGTAAGTCTACCTTCCATTGCAACAAGAAAATCCTATGATGGATTAGGGTTCAATTCCCTCAAGGAACATTGCATGAAATCTACTACCAAAAAATGCATGTTCAATTATAAATTCTAGAAGTTTATTAGAATTTTAGGCATTTCAACATTTAAGATTTCATCTTGAATTCTACATATAATCTAGATCTAGAATAAAACATAAACTACTTGAAGCAATTAAAGGGTCTTTGGACTATTTGCAATATGTTTCACTTTTTATTAATTAATATTTACTTCAGTTTGTAATTAAATGGTGTGTTATTCTTTAATGAAATTTCCAATTGAAGTGTGACAAGAAAGTTGTTGGTTGTAAACAATCTTTACATTTGACATGGATTTTTAAAAATGATGAAACTAATAACTTAAGTGATATAGATAGGCAATTTGAAGCACTTACAAATATTGGTGATTCATGGCAACAAGTTATTTAACTTTCTTGAATCCATCTTTGGATGATAGGTCTAAATTTTGATGTGTTACAATGGGAAAAAAAACATTTAATACTTATTTTTTGTTCAATGATGTGTAGTTAATGGGTTCATTTATATGTAGCTTAAGTTTTTGAGGTAGGGATTTTCATTGGCATTGGTTTTAGTAAACATAAATATTCTATAAAAGTTTTCATCAATCCGCAATCAACTTGTTTTTATTAAAAGATTGTCAAACACACAATATATTACTTATGTAGTTAACTGTTAATTATGATGATTTCACAAAAATGACTATTGATATTGGTTGCAATTTAGATGTACTATATGGTGTTAAATATCACATTGATGTTTATGTGGTTATGCTAATGCATGATGCAAGAAATGAGTGGTCAAGGAATGTAAATAGGTCATTTATCAAACCTCAGTAATTATCTCTAAGGTGATGGTTACACTAAGGAAAGGAAGTTCAATAATTCTTAAACACTTAGTTGACCTTAGGTAATTTAATTTATTACAACTATTCACGTAAAAATAACAAAATTCTATATGAAGTGAATATAAGTTGTCCACTAAATAGTACTCCACCTTACCATTATTATTACCTCCTAGTATGTGGAAAAAGGTAGCATCTTGATATGAAGATCGACAAAATGATAATCAAAATAGAGAAAATGCATAGGAATGAAAGGACAATAATTTTGCTTTGTTGAAGAATTACTAACATAGGGTAGCAAAGGGTACACCTATATCTTGAAGGTAAAACACTTCAAAACCTAATATTTTAAAAAGTATAAGATTCTTTTGGGACTTTCTTATTGTTTATCCAAATCTTTTATCGTTTACCCCATATTCCTAATATTTATACCATGTATCCACCATCCTATAAAAAATGAAAAGACACAACAAATTAAACAAGGAAATCCCAAAAAATATGTGCACCTTTTTATTGCCATAGTGGAGAAATTAAAACATATTGCCTTGTCTTGCCTATATTCTCCATTGGTAAACAAAATTAAAAATAAAATAAAAATGATAAGTAGGCCAAGGAAGGGAAGAAGAAGGAAAAGGAAAAAGAAGATTGGGTGGGCAAACTAAAGAGTTTGCTATGCAAGAAAGGGAAGAAAATCATCAAAAAAAAATAAAGGGAGGGAAGGGAAAAAAGACAAAGAGGGAATCTAAGAAAAAGAAGAGAGACAACAAAAAACCCTCCTTAAAGGCTATGAAAAACAAACAAAAAAGATCCCACCATTGGAAGGCAAGGGCGGCCTTGTTCACCCCTCTCCAAGGGTCACTTGACCCCTAATTGCAAATGGTGCATGAAAGTCAAAACCTTAATGACTTTTTATTGGCCCTACTAAGGTCACATGAAAAGCTTCTTCCAATGATGTGACATTTTTGCTTGTTACTACCAAGCTCAAGTAGTTTGTAAGATATTTTTTAGCCTTTTCATTTGAACATACTTGGTGCACATTTGATGGTAAAAATGTTAGATTCACATTTTCATTGTTTTCTAGAAGAAATTTGATAGCTTGAAATTTTAAGTTCCTTTGTTTGCTTCAACAATATTAAATTTATTGGCCATGTTTTGTTGAACATTTTTTAAAGTCCTATGGGATTGACGTTTCATTGTGTGGTGTTGAAATTTGTTAATGTAAGAGGCCTTAATTAGCCATCCATAAATGCATTCAATCTTGTGTGTACTTTAGACCTTTTGCTCCCTAAAAAATGCAACATGTTCAAATAAAATACAAGAAATCACCAAAGGAAAACAAGAACAAGACTAGTAGTCCAAGTTGTTGGATTGTTGGACATAATGAAAGCACAAAATTTGTCAACTTTCTAAAGCACAATCTTGGATGGAACATTATTGCCATCATCATATAAGTGGAAACACGATTATGGAACTTTTTTTTTGTTCTTGCCTTGGTTACTAGACTCTACATTTGTAAATATTGTTCTATCAAACTTTTTTGTACAATGTATCTCAATCTTATTCTTTGATAAAATACACTTCTTCACAAAGCTACTTTGCATTGTGTTGGAGAGATCCAAACATGGGTAAAAAAATACAATGTCCATAAAACACCCCAACTTTTGTAAATGACTCATGAATAAAGATCATAGAATCAACACGTTTCAGATCATACAAACTTTGCACTCTTTGTAACCCTATTATGTGAAGCACACAAAGGTTGCCAACTATAAATTTAGTTTGCCCTCTTACGAAGGATAAACATGCAAAAATTATTGAGAAATTTTAGGGGACAAATTTTTAATTATTTTTAGTTGTAAGCTTTTTTTGTGTGTTCAAGAACTAGATAACACAAGCTTGGATGTTTTGCCCAAGTAATAATTGAATGATTAAAAATTATGTAAAAACAATGCTTATTATTGGTGGGCTCTTCATGATTGTCAATCATCTAGGTGAACTAGGCATTGTGAGGTATGTTGTACCAATTTCATGATTTTAACTTAAAAACATTCTTCAATCTTGTTTTAAAATGTTTTTTCTTGCAAATATTTCATGTTGTGGGTGGATAAGAAATAGACTACATGTTTGTATCTTACAAGTTGCATGTTTGTGTAAGACCACTGCGAAATGTTGAATAGAATATAAATTAAAATTAAAAAAAAGGATCCAAATTAGTCCACCAAATGGATTTTGAGTGCAAAAGAAAGTGGAAAAATTATAGTTGAGTTGAAAAACAATTAGTAGCAATAGCGTTGACTTATAAGTTGTTTGATATGTTTTATTACACCTAGAAGGACTTTACATAAGGTCATTTGACTAGAAATATTCTTAAAGTTTCAAAAGTTCAAAAATGTTTTTGTCGATTAACAATTTGTTGCATTTTTGCATATTTTCATCAAGAAAAACAAGTTGAAATTTTAAATTAAAAAAAAACTAGGTTGCATTATATTGATGAAAATGGTGGATTCTTGAAATTTGAAAATGATGATCAAACATGGAAGCTAGTAGCTATGAAATATTTTTTCAACAATTGTTATTGGAGTCTTTCTTAGGACCAAGTCTATCAATCCAAAAGTGTTTCTAATCTTGCCATTTTGCTACAACAAATAATTTTTCGAAATTTTAGCTGAAGTTACCAATAACTTGCAAGACAATAATGAAATGCTTCCTCTAACAAATGTGTTGGTTGATAGATTAATTTGTCATTGTTGGAACAATCTTCATTACCAATTTCTGTAGCTACTTAGTTGCTTAGTCATAAAAAAATGGTAACTTGATGTAATTGGTGACTCACACATTTGATGTACATTCCATAATTCTTATTTGTTAATTTTTTTATCAAACTTAAATTTCACTCACACCATTGCTACACCCTTAACAAATTTGACATCATTGCATGCTTCACCTTTAACAAATCTAGCGTTGTGTCATGCTTCACCTTTAACAAATTTGGTATCATCACATGTTTTGAATTTTAAATTAGAAAAATTGTCATCTTCATAACCCCAAGTTGCAAAGCCATCAAAGGCCTCCTATCCAGATGCCATATGGAAAGATTGCAACCTAAATTCACCTTGTTAAAATAGATGTGGTTAACCACACCAAGAAAACCAAAAAAAGTCCAGTGTCCCCAAGACTAGATATTACATAGGTATTATTGTAGTACTTTTTTAGGTTTGGCAAAAATTGTATTATTTTTTTAAATGCCACAATCTTAGAAAAGTAAGGTCCTTTCTTACTGAAAATTTTAAAAATTATTGTTTGCTGAAGTTGAAATTTCATAGAATTCTTGAGCTATCTAATTTTTTTCTCCTTTACCACTAATCTCCTAACAAATTTTGTCAACAAATTGTTTTTTTAAAGTTTAACGAAATAATGACAATCAGATATTTAAGTTTTGCCAATTATTTTTGAAGTACCAACTTGCCAACCTTTTGAAAAAGTTTAACTTGCTTAGGTATGGAACCTAAAATTGTATTCTTCAAAGGTTTAATTTTGGTCATGTCTGTAGCAAAAGGCTAGTTTCACAGTCGGAGCCGATTCCAATTCTAAACCCTAAAACCTTGTTGCGCGAGAATTGCGCTTTCACCAAAAGGAAAGGATGCCAATTCAAATCCAAGTCATAGGAACCAGACACTCCAAGCAGAGGGACCTGCCAACACTAGTTTTCTCTGATTCTAAAAGATTCTCGAAACTGGAGCGGACGGTTCTTTGGAAATTCATATAACCACACAACACGGGTGAGGTCGTCCTGAGACCTGACCCCACAGAAAAAGGTTTCAAACGAAAACAGTGAAGAAATAAATACCTGGTTATGAACTAAGTTAACCGTGGTTCAGTTCACGCGTTGCACCCGTTGCACTTCAGTTTCGACGAAGATGTGACGAGTGCTTCGCTATGGCTGATGTCCGCTCCGAAGCTTCTTCCGCTCGCTCCCGCCCTCGTCTTTTTCGCTGTGACCTCGCTGGCTGGCTGGCTAGCTATAGCTGGTTTTCTCCCTTGTGCTGGAGCATTGGAAGCCTACGCCAGCCAGAGTAATAGATGGTGTGAGTAATGTATCCCCTCTCTGACCTCCTCTATTTAGTGTCGCTTTGATGCAGTTTTTGTGTAGTTGCCTATGTTATTTTTGGAGCTTTGCTTTCCTTCATTTTCACACACATCAACTTCTTCGTTTCTCTCTTTGCGTTGTTCAGCTTCCCTGGCTGGCTGGCTGGCTGGCTAGTTGTCCGTAGCTGTTCTGTTTTCTCTTTCTCTTTCGTTGTCTTTCTTTCGGTTTCGCACTTCCTGTAAGGACCTGCTCTGATTTTAGCTAGCCAAGTGTTTTTGGCCCTTGTTCTGACTGAGCACGGGGGAGACGATGATGACGAGGAGGTGTCCAGTCTAGAACTCTGACATTGTTCTGCTTTCTGCTCATTTGGCTTCCTCGTTTTTGTGCAATCATAGGAAGTGTTCTATTGATGTTTCCGGTTTGACTCTCTCCGAACTGTTCCAAGAGGAAAAGGGCAACAGCAGCGTTTGTAGCTGCTTGTTGTCATCGTGCTTCTGTTACATCTGCCGTTTGCGATTCTAAGCTCCGTTGCATCGTTGTCGTTGGGTGCTCTGGCGTGATTCAGCTCCCGACTTCCTTCAAGGTGTGTTGTTCGGCCGATCATTCGAGAACTGAGGTCTGATCTCGAAGTTTGTTTTTTCTACTTCTTGATTCTGAATATAGCTATTGCAGGATGTCAAAGTTGTTCATACTACCTGCTGCTCTGAAGTTTGCGAAACTTCGCAGTCTCCTTGTGGTGTATTTTCCCTGGAGGCCGTTAGATAGAACCGAAAAAGACTGCGATCTCAGATGAGGAGGAGCTGCTGCTTGATGTAAATGTAGAAAACCCTGGCTATCACCAGAGCAGAGGCTTGCACTCCAGCTGTTTCAGTTGCACTGACAGATACATCTGTTGTCCAGGTTGCAGGTTTCAGGTCGGCAGCATGGCAGCACGGATCATGACTGACGATCTTCGATCCTTCTCTTGAAGTCTCAGGACCAAGGTCCAATACATTGCAGAAGTTCAGTACTTCACTCTACGATGCACGATCCACAGTTTCTGGAACCAAGAATGTGATGCTATTTCAATAGGTTTTTAAATCTAAGCTTCTTCCCCAGCAGTAATAACTATTTCAGTGAGAGGAGTGGATCAGAAACAGACGAGCATATCATCAGAAGCTCCAGTAAAGATGGCACTCAACAAGGAGGAGGAGGTGGGGGGCACAGGTGACAGCAATGAGACCAGCCCTACATTGAAGATCAGAATCATGCCTGACTTTCTTCAGTCTGTGAATCTCAAGTATGTGAAGCTGGGGTATCACTATGTGATATCACATGGTTTGTTTCTGCTCATGATTCCTTTGATGCTAGCTATGGCAGCTGAGATTGGAAGAGTTGGGCAGAAGGACATTTCTCAGCTATGGGAGCATTTGCAGTTCAATCTTGTGAGCATCTTAGTTTGTTCAGGAGCATTGGTTTTTGTTGGAACTCTCTACTTCATGTCCAGACCTCGGCCAGTATATCTTGTGGACTTTGCTTGCTTCAAGCCTGAAGATGACAGAAAGATGTCAATGCAGAAGTTCATGGACACAACTGAACGGGCAGGTGTCTTTGACAAGAGAAGTGTGGAGTTTCAGAAAAAGATCCTGGAACGGTGTGGTTTGGGAGATGAAACATACCTCCCACCAGCTATCCAAAGTCAGCCTCCCAATCCCTGCATGAAAGAAGCTCGGCTGGAAGCTGAAATGGTGATGTATGGGGCGTTGGATGAGCTCTTTCTCAAGACTGGAGTGAAACCAAAGGATATTGGAATCCTGGTGGTGAATTGCAGCTTATTCAGTCCCACTCCTTCCCTTTCGAGTATGATTGTCAACCACTACAAGATGCGGGGGAACATTGTGAGCCTCAATCTTGGAGGTATGGGTTGCAGTGCAGGTGTCATAGCCATCAATCTTGCCAAGGATTTACTTCAAGTATATCGAAACTCATATGCAATTGTTGTTTCCATGGAGAATATCACTTTGAACTGGTACCTAGGAAATGACCGATCAAAGCTTGTGTCAAACTGCATTTTCCGGATGGGGGGTGCTGCTGTCCTCCTTTCAAACAAGAGGAGTGAGAGGAGAAGGGCAAAGTATGAGCTTGTGCATGTTGTCAGAACTCACAAGGGAGCCGATGAGAAGTGCTTCAGATGCGTGTTCCAAGAAGAAGATGAAAACAGAAGGCTTGGAGTTTCACTCTCAAGAGATCTCATGGGTGTAGCTGGTGATGCACTGAAAGCAAACATCACCACTCTTGGCCCTCTTGTGCTTCCACTCTCTGAGCAGATACTTTTTTTTGCAACTCTTGTTGGCCGCAAGGTCTTCAACATGAAGATCAAGCCATACATACCAGATTTCAAGCTTGCATTTAACCATTTCTGCATCCATGCAGGAGGCAGAGCTGTGCTAGATGAGGTTGAGAAAAATTTGCAGCTCACTGAATGGCACATGGAACCCTCACGGATGACACTATACAGATTTGGCAACACTTCCAGCAGCTCCCCTTGGTACGAGCTGGCCTACACAGAGGCCAAAGGCAGAGTGAAGCGGGGTGACAGAGTCTGGCAAATTGCTTTTGGTTCAGGTTTCAAGTGTAATAGTGCTGTCTGGCGAGCTCTCCGCACTGTGAAGCCACCTAGCCTTAACCCCTGGACAGACTGCATTGACCAGTTGCCTGTCAAGGTGCCCACCTTCAGGAACCTCTGAATTCTTTCTCTCAGTCATCGTCTTCCAGCATTCCTCACATTCCAATAATTCATTTTAGACATTGTAACTCTTGTTCTGTTTTACTGGATAGGTTGTTTTTCATCTCCTATTTGTGATTTGGAAGAAGCCCACCACCCAAGTTTCAGTTTTCTGGAGGTAGGGTTGAGATGCAGCTCTGACTGACTTTGGCAGGGTGTGGAAGAGTAGGAATTCTAGAGCGTTCATGTTCTCAAGGTTGAAAAGTTCCTTGAAAACATGAAAGGCATCAAAACCTTGCCCTGAAAAATTTGTATTTTTGGATCACAATCTCTTCTCTTGTGATCTGGTTTGAAATTTGTGGAATATTTTAGATATAATTTTTTGTGGAGTAGGCCTGACTGTCGCCAAAGGAGGCATACACAGGCTTACTGCTTCGCATACCACACAATGTAATGCATTCAATTCATGCAATATTCTTTGTATGATTGTAGCATTGATATGCATGTGACTGTAATGTCAGTTGGGGTTCCATAGTTTTCATTTTCAACCTGATAGTATTGTTGAGAGTAGAGGGTGTTTTGAGGGGTGTTGTAGAGTTTATGCTGTAATACCTGAGGAGCATAGTATCTCAAAAGATTATTTGCTTTCTTGCTGGTTGGGGTTCTAGTGGAGGGGAAGTTTCATCATCAAGGCTTTGCAAATTTGAAGTTTTGCTTACATGTTTTCCTGAATATGTCATGTGAATTAGTCAATGTCACTTAGTGTGGTATCAGTTGAGCAACTCACTGTAATTGTTTTGGTGTGAAATGTCCTCCTTTATCAATTGACAATTGGCTAGATTTTGCTCAATTTGCTGTAAATATCAACCAGAAATTTCTTATTAAATTTTGATAATACATTATAACATGTAATTTTTCTGCCAGCAGCAGAGCAGGCTTTATGATTTCAGAGCGGGATTTGCAATTTTTGAGCAGGCTTTATGATTTTGGTGTTGTACCTTGTAAAATTAGAATTTGGTTTCTGGTGGATCTTTATGTCAGGTAATGCCCTTTTGACCCTACACTTCTCTGTGGGTAAATTATAAGGACTGTTACTTTATAGCTATTCAGTTGTATCAAAGAATTGAACTACTGACCAACATTCTTTGAACAAACCATATAAGAAAATTTATTGTGTGTTTCTGGCACCATTAACAAAATTGTAAAAGTTCACATCTTTGAATATGTACAGTGAAAATTAGATGGATGTAATATTCATATCTTTAATAAATGTGTAAATCCAAGATCATGTTAATGTTTCTGTACTATATAAATATTAATTGCACAATCCTTTTCGTGAACAATGAGATGCATTTCTTGGTTTAGTCAACATGAGTTAGGACTGTAGTCCCTGATAAAATAGCTTGTGAAAATAGTTTTTCCAATGAATTGTTTAGGGATTTGTGTCTTAATAAAGTGGATTTACATCGAAAGAGTGGGTAAACATGCACATCACAATAATGGGTGCTTTTAGCCTCAATAGCTGTTTTTGAAAAAAAGCATGCATACATTTTTACTATATTATTGCGTCTAATTAAAGATGTGGACTTCTACATTCCTTTTGACATTGAACTTTTGAAATTTTGCTTACTTGGGTTGTGGACTAACTAGGTGAACTATGAGATAAGGATGATGACTCAAGAAATTTGACGAGTCAGCAAATTAGGAATATGTTTGGGGACCACCCATTTCTTCTTATGTTTAAGGAGCTTTGGGGTTGTAATTCCATTTTAGTGTGAGAGTTCAAACATTTACTCAGCAAAAGACGAGAGGGACAGATCAAAATTCTTTAGCATTTGGTTAAATATCTATGTTTTCAAGTCTCATAAACATCAAAGTGAGGTAGCCCATACTGCCCCAGAAAGAATACCAAGGTTGAAAAGAAGTTGCACGTAGGGTCATCACAAGGACCATGTGCATGGCATGGCAATGTCCAAGCTAGCTGGCACAAATGTTACATAAAGTGTGTTCATATGAGGAAGATCATATAATCCAAATCAATAAATTTGTTATAACTACAAAACAAAATTTACAATTAAAAAACAGATAAAATACAACAAAAAGTTGATTTAAAATAATCAATATCTTTATAGTTTTCCTACTACTCATATACAACTAATCATTTTTTTAGTGTTGCAGCTTAGTTGCAATGTAGTTACTATCAACACTTAGTTACATATTAATGTAATCTTTACTGACTTAATTTTCTCATAGTGTTGGGCAACAAGGAAATAATGCACAAAAGCTTACAACAGAATCTTCAATAGCTCTCTTTGCAAACACTCAACAAAATAGTGTTCTGAAAGGATGTTTCACTCTTAATAACTTCCATCTTTTTGGGCATTATTGCTACCCATACTGCATTCGTACTATAACAAATAATGAGAAAAAATAAAGAACGAAGGAGAGAGAAAAACTTGCTCATTTGAATGTAACCATATTTACTTACTGAACTATATTAAGCAATCCATCGACAATTTGATAGCCATTTGTTTCATGCATAGTTGTTGACAAAAATTGTTTAATTCTTGTCCAACTATGTATAGATCAGATTTACTGAGCATAAACCTGCATTGTTCACTAAAGCATTGCCACTGATCTTCACAAGGATTTACCTAGGACATGTGCATTGGTTGGTAACCCATATTTTATTTCTGAATCTGGCAGAGATCTAATCTCTCAATTGATGGGTTTTTTTTCAGTCTTCAACTGAAATCAAAGCTGCTCCTTGTTTGTATCCTTCAGAGTTCTGACCTATATTCTTTCAAGTATCAACGTATTGTTGTGATCAGGACATTGCAGTTGCATACATTTCTTGCAAGCTCTGAAACAAGTTTTTGACCAGGCTACAAGAATAGAAAATTTTATCGAGCACGAGCAACAAAACTGGTACACAAATTTCTGGGAAAAAACAACAAATACTCCCAAGTCACAAGCACCCATTTGTAAAACTACAGTTAGACTATGTGCTCTTCTATAGTTCAAAAATGAGTCTCGCAGAAGGACGATGACTTAGCTGGAGGAGCAATGATCTAGTTTCATAATCAAACTCCTCCTTCATCGCTTGCAACTCCCCCACCTCCTCCACCCCCACCGCCAACACTAACATCTCCAGCTTCACTTCCACTGCTGCTACTTCCACCGCCTCCACCGCCTCCGCCATGTCCTCCTCCAGCTCCGTCTAGGTCGCTTTCCTTTCCTACACCCCAAGTTCATCAACCCCGATTTCTGACCTTAAGAAACAGGTGCACATCATGAGTATTACTGTGAAGCTGTACCAGTTCCAAGGGTTTCAACTTTGCAGTTGAGAGCTTTTCAATCAGAGCTTTGCATGCTGGAGTTATGAGCCCACAAAGCAACACTTTCCCACAAGAACTATGTTGCAAACATACCTGCTAGATCAGATTCTTGTTGGCTCATCAGATCCTTGGGCCCCTCATCAGGAACTTCTTGGGTCATCTTCTTACCGTCGACTAGTGTTTCATGATATCCTCCACCCCAGCCGCCATCACCAGGACCGCCCCAGCCATAACCAGGGCCGTCAAAACCATAACCAGGACCACCTCCACCCCAACCTCCTTCATGAAAGCTACAGCTGCAGCCGTCTCCATAGTAGTCCTCACACCAGCATTGCCCCAGATTCTCAGCATCAGCACCGATGTTGTTCTGGCTATTCTGTTGAACATTAGCGTCGGCTGCACTCACGCTTTCTGACTGCAACAAGATGCCCACAGTCATTCAGTGTGCGTTGTCAGTTTCAACTCTCACCAGCAACAGATTCAAGTTTCAACACAGAAACTTGAGAACTTCCATTATCTGTTTCTCTCTGGAGTGTCATCGGGTGTTTCGTGCTCAAGGTGGAATTCCTACCTCGGAATTCGACTCGAGCAATTTGCGAGTAACTGCGTCCTCTTCATCTTTCAGAGATGCAGGGAAAGACCTGCCCATTACTGGCAACACAAATGCGTAGCTGGAGAGAACAACAAGCACAAGAGAAACTTGAAGGGTCAGCAGAGACCCATTGAGCGGCAAGGCGCCATCTCTGGCCCTGCTGCTGCTGCTGCGAGAGTTGGCACCCCACATAGCAATCAAACTGTCGTCAATTCGGTATAGAAAAAGTGTTGCAGCGACTCTTGAGAAACAGTTTTCATTCGGCAGTACATGAGATGAGAGAGATGGAGACGGAGATGGAGATGAAGGTCCACGGCTGCTTTAGAGATTTGGGTTTTATAGCAACTACAGGAAGTCGACTGTCGGACTAGATGTGTCGCAACGGCATGGGCGCGAAGTGAGATGGATGTCGAGCTCAGCAGAAACTGTTTGATTTCCAGAGTTGCAATCAGCAGAATGTGCAGGTTCCATTTGCACCTCATGTGCTCGTTGCATGAGTAAGTACTAAGAGAAGGAGGATGAGAGGAAACTGAAAGAGGTGGATTAATTAGCGTACGAGAGGCATCACGACAGACTTGCATCATATGGTTTCCAGCGAGATCTCTTCTTTCTTTTGTGTCTGTCAACTCTTTCCAATTATAACTCTCTTGCCGCAAGCTTCTCCGACTGCATGAATGATCTTCTTGGTCCTTCGATCACATCCGAGAACGGAAAGTTGCAATTCTCAACCGCCTGTCAGAGTGAATTTTAGAAACCAGGAACTGTAAAACCTTCTCAATTTTTGCAGCAGCTCGTGAGTCTGTTTCTTTCTATGGACAACTTTTTAGGGACGAGTTGTACAGTCTAGCTGCTGCTGCACAAGATGATCTAAGCTTTCCTCTTATAGAGAGATTGCGTGCATGATAGTCAAGCTCTGCTAGTATCTGAGAAGATCCACACACACCGAGCTCGACATCTCTTCAGCTCCGTGATCTTCTCGCACACACGGCAGTTGTAGGTGCACATGTCCATGACGATGTGGCGACATCAACCAGCGACCCTAAACCCTAAACCGCAAAAGACCCATTAAAGGAACCCTAAATCCTAAAAGACCCATTGAAGAGCGACCCTAAACCCAAAAAGACCGTTCAAAGGGACCCTAAACTGTAATAGACTTAAAGAGACACCCTAAACCCCTAAAGACCATTCAAAGGGACCCTAAACTGTAATAGACTTAAAGAGACACCCTAAACCCTGAAAGACCCATCAAAGGAACCCTAAATCCTATAAGACCCATTAAATAGAAACCATAGACCCCAAAAAACCGATCAAAGGGTCCCTTAGTCCCAAAATACCCATGAAAGAGACCCCCAACCCTACAGGACCTGTGAAAGGCTAAACCCTAACAGACTCATAAAAAAAACCCTAATCTTTAAACCCTACACTTTGTAAGGTTTATTGAAGAAAGATCCTAAACCCCAAGCCCTTGATTTGGTTTATTGCATTGAACTAACATAGGTTGATAGATGGAATCTTAACATGGAAGAAATTTGACCACTTGGATGAAATGAAATTTCATGAATGAATATACTTATCATGCTGAAAAAATTTGATAACATGTTATCACAATATTAGCATGGATGAAAACTATCATAACTCTAGAAAAATTGTATGGAAAGTGACATGGAAGAAATTCGACAACATGCCATTCCACAATGAATTTTCATGAATGAATATAATTACTATGTGAATGAATATTTGATAATGATTATCACAGTGTTGACACGAATGAAATGGACCACATAGATGTAATCATCACATGACCGAAATTTACTAACACTCAAGTAATTGCATTTTTTAATGAAAACTGACAACCATCCATCTGTATAATAAACATAATGGTGTCTATCTTTCTGTTTGTGCTGTCTGAACCTACCTCTCTTCATCTCAGAGATTTTTGCTATGAAAATGCACACACATAGAGTTTTCCTTAAAGTCACCCTGTCTTCGCTCTGTCTTTGGGCCTCCTTTCACCCCCTATCCCCTCTTTGACTGAGGTTCGCCAAGTAAGGAAATTTTACTAAATCTGGGTTTGAGCTAATTATAATAGTTGTACACGTAGGAGCAATGAAAATATATGCAGCAGCAGTGGAGGCGCTCAGGAACAGGGGAAGAGGAGGTCAAAACAGGATGAAACTCAGTTTACCACCAAAAAAAGGGTGCATTTCTGAGTTTCATCCCCTGTTGGAGGCTAATGTACTTCTTTTCCAGGTTTTAAAAAATCTCACTCGGTTTTGGACCAATCTCAGGATTCTGGTGCCGTGTTTTCCTGACTTTACAGAAAACTCTATTATGTGCCTTTTCATACAACACCTTTTTTTCCCTCTCCCATTCTCGACCAACTTGCAAAACTTTTGATCATTTGCAACACCCATGAATAGCATGACATCACATGATTACAAGAAGAATGTGCAAGGAAATGACAAGAAATCTATTGCACAAAAGAATTGTGTAAAAGAATGAAAGAAAACTTGCAACTATCAATGTGTAATGTATAAGTATTTCAACTTGAAATGGGAAAGGGATTTTGTATTGATCTCAAAACTCAATATCCTTGGAACTATTAGACATAAGAAATTCACACTAAAACAAAAGAACACTAAGTTGAAACACACAAATTTGAAAAAGAATTGGATTGAAGTCTGGGGGACACTCTTCTTATTTGCAAAATAAGTGAGTAAAAATATAAGGTTTCAAATATTGAGTGTTGAGTAATAATTACAATTTAATCAGTTCTAAAATATGGTTATGTTTATTCTAAAAAAATTTTAAAAATCAATTTAGGATATTCATTCATTCATAGTATTAGAGAAAAATAAGTAGAAATGTAACATAGGTACCAAACATTTTAAGTCTTAGTTATTAGTAGGTTCAATTAGTGGATAAGGAACTATTAATTCATGAGGTTTTAGTATTTTCTTTCATTCATTTGTTAAATCTTGCACCTTTTACCTATTATCAATGAAAACCTTGTTTGATTGTTAATTATTCCCTTACAAAGCACATTTGTTCAACCTTGTTCTACGATGATAATTGTACTTTGATTCATGTGTTTTACTTTTTCATATTTTTATTGCATTCATAACTTGGATGTGATCTACTATTTAGCTTATTGAACAATTAATTATAAGCTCATATGTATTTCACAAAGTTTGTGAGGCAATGATATTGGGTCACCAAGAATTTTTAACAAACATCAACACAATGTGCAAAATTAAGAACTCCATAATAAACTTGACATGCCCATCCTATACAATGGTTTAAAAGTAATTAGTTTATGATCATGTCATCATGTGAGATGTCAAACATATTATGTTACAATATCATAATTGTTAGGTTAGATGTCTTGAAAATATGTTTTTATTCTTCCATTTGTGTGTCAAGAACTAATAGAAGATTGAACTTGCATTGGCCAATATTAATATTTCAAAATATTAATATTTCAAACTACAAGTTATATTGACAATTGTTTTAATGTCTAAGTTGTACTTAGAACCACATTGCACGTACAAAATTTGATGACCTTACTTGTAGCAAAGCACATTATTGAAAAGCATTGAAGTAGCTACTCTTCCATGTTTCAGTTCATTGTGCAAGTGATTCACTTTTGAAAGAGAAACCTTGATTTTCTAATTTCTAGCTCCAAACTTATTAAAATATTAAAATTGCATGCAAAAAAAATAAAAATAAAATACATGTTGGCTGAACAATGTGCATATTAAAAAATTAAGTAATAATATGGTGACCAAAAAAAAAAATCTCTCACTTAATAGCCCCCTAATCCTTGTTTGTGCAAGTAATCCATAATTTTAATAGGTAATGTCCCCTTTACAACTAAAGTAGAAGAGCATAAAATTTAGGCACACAAAATTTATGAAATCCAAAACTAAACAAAAGAAAATATATTGATTTTGAATGCACAAAAACTTGAAAAAAAAAAAATAACAACATAAGAACATAGACTTTAAACACCCACACTTGAAGAAATATACATTGAAACAAAACAACAATATTTTAATTTCCCATATTTGAAGAAATGTGTACAAAAAGAAAAGAAATTAGAGTTCAGGTGCACACCAATTTAGAAAAATACACGTAGTGCAACAATATATTAGCTTTCAAACAAACATATCTAAAGAAATCTACATAGTAACAAAATAGAACAAAGTTTATGCACACAAATTGATGAATTTTGTAGTAAAACAAAGAAAATAAAATTTAGGCAAAGATGTTTACAAACATTTGTACTAAAACAAGCTACAACAAAATGCAAGCCCACACATTTGAATAAATAATTTGTACTTCACATAAGAATGAAAAATTGAAGGTTGATAAAAATTGTGAATGAGGAAGAAATAACAACAAAACAATGCCACAAACCTTCAAAAACAATGCCAAGAGTAAGATGAGATTCTAGGGACAAAGTATGGAGTTGAGGTCGATGCAGTTACTCTAATAAATAAGAGTATAGAAAGCTCATTCATGGAATTTGGCTTTGAAGTCCATCCATGTGCAATGTTATTTGAGATGTGCAAGTTGCAAATTCTATCTTTATGTATCGTCATCTTGGCATAAAATCATTGTGACCATAATAAGAGAAATTTTGTGACCACTTGCAACAACTTGCAACAACTGTGAGAATCACAGGTTCCCCAATTAAACTAATTAATTCTTTTCATTCATATGGCCAATACCGTAGTGCCACGAAAGGTTTGGGTGGGCTGTAACGATCAATTTAATTAATCTTGAGGAAATTTTTTGGAAAAAGGACCATTAGTGCTGCAGGAAATGCATTGTTTTCAAGGGAAAGGTCCAATGATCTGCCAAAAAGGTCCATTACAAGTCCAAGCCAATTTCCATTTTTTTTTGTTTTGATGTTGCAAGCACACATGTGTAACATTTTGAGCATATAGGCATTTATCTGCAAAAAAGGTTCGTTACATGCGCGACAGCGCGAAGCTTTTTTTGGCGCCAAAAGGTCCGGTTTTGGGGGGAAAACGTTCGTTACAGAAGTCCAAAAGTCATTTATTTGCCCAATAAAGGATCGTTTCGACCTCCAACCCGAATTCATTAACGAACCTTTTGTGGCACTACGGTAATGTGAAATACCTATTGATCAATTTCATCAATTGACCTAGTTCTTCTATGATCAAATTTCATCCAATTTATTTGATTGATCACATGATCATGATATGTCTCCTTTTCAAATTCAAACAAATCATAATTGAACCTCAAGGTGTAAAATGTCAAAAATGAATTTCCCAAATCTACATTATCAAGCCATGTCATACTCGCATCTTATTCCTTCATACATGTCCTTATCAATGTGTTTTGTGCTTAAAGAAATACAAGCCTTTATTTCCCTTCCTCCCAAAATTTTGCAATGTTTCCCCAATGCTTTTGAAAAGACAAATATTTGGGCTTCATCACTGTACATGTTTAGATTTCTGTACTTTAGTTCCACATTTTTGTGTATCTAACCACACCTTTTGCAAACATTAATGTTAGGCACATCAGTGTGTGTGAACAATTTATTCTACAGAAATTATTTCTCTAATGAAAAGTAAATAGATTGAAACTATGCAGGGATGAAATTGAACTCCATTTGTAAATTATCTAATATTATCACTGGTGTAAAAATTTCTTGGAGTTGTGTTGTTGGAAGTCACACTAGTAAAGAGTTGCCACTAGTCCGACTTTTAAATGCTATTAATAGACCATTTTCTTTGGAGTTGATTTTTTCCCCCTCCCCCTATTTCATGGTTGCTCCTTTGAACAAAGACCTTAATGAATCAAATTATACTCAAAATTTAACAAGAACAATGCACTGTAATTTGAAGAATGTATGTAAGCTAGCAAGGTACTCGCTTTATCCACTGGATTATTTTTACTAGACAATATGTGTACTTATTGCTAAATATATGCACCTTATATATCAAGTAATATTTAATTATTCCGACATTTGTCATGTAAAAACCATTGAAATTAGATACCTAGATATTTAATTTGTCTTTCATATATCAGAAGCCAAAAAGACCGGTGGTATCAACGTCACCCAATGGCTCAAAGATTGGGAAATATATTATTGTACACTTTTGGCTAGCTGATAAGTTTCAGGTCTGGAGAAAAGCCATTGATAGTCAGACCACCATCAACACAAATTGTTTGTCCAGTGATGTATGAGGCAGTGGGCATGCATAGAAAAGCAACAATTCCCACAATTTCATAGGGACGTGCGGCCCGTTTCTGTGGTATTCTATGGTCAATCTCATCCAAAACTGCTGGAACTTTTAGTGGCTGCATTGGGATAAACAAACAACACAGGAGATTCTTCAATGTACATTATAGTGCAGGGATTAGGGACCACAAATGAATAATTCATTATTACAGAAGGTGGGTGCGGATGCAAGTCACTAGTCCTTGTTCATTAGACCAATGGATTCACTGCATGCATTCATACTAAATCCAATGAAATAACTTGATGTACAAGGACACCTTTTGTTATAATGATTGAATAAAAGATTTCTTGCTAAATGGACATGCTGCCAGTTATTCACTAAATATCTAGTTATAGGTTAATGTGATCAGCATAAACATTTAAGTTTTAGAGAAAGGAGAGTCCTCTCACCAGAGCTGTCAAAGGAGTGTGTGTCCACCCAGGGCAAACACAGTTGATCCGGATCCCATCATTTGCCCACTCACAGGCAAAGGTCTTTGTGATTTGGTTTATTGCAGCTACATAGACATTACACCAAGATTTAAATTAGAGGTTTTTGAATCCAATTAAATCAACTCCATGTTAAATCTTGAGAATACATTCACAAGTCCATAAGGCATTCATGATGATCATCTTAACTAGAATAAAACCTAAAACTACAATTTTTTTGGAGTTTGTTTCATTTAATAAAAGGTACTAATCAAAATGCATAATTTAAATAGACTTCAAAACTTGAAGGAAGTAAAATCATGATCCATGTCTTCTAGTTGGTTTATGGATAATTAATCTCCGATCTATTATCATGATATTCCCATTATGTTGCAATTTTGTTCACATGATGTTCCGGTAATGTTCTCTTGTCATTCCCATAGTAATTTCACGGTGTGTCATTATCCTATACCAAAGATGTTAATGTAATGAAATGAGCTCATATGAAGGGTTGATTTTGTGAGCTCATTTCATTACATTGATATATAACAAGAGGAAGAAAGATGAAATGTGAGCACAAAATATCAACATACCTTTGGATCCCCCATACACAACGCCAGGCAAAAATCCAACAACTCCAGCAATCGATGAGATAGAAACAATACTACCATCACCTGATGCTTTCAAAAGTGGGTGAGCAAGCTGGCATGAATGAAATACAGACTCAAGATTGGTTGACATCACCGAGGAGTAGTCTTCTGCCGTGAATTCCAGTGTGGGCTTCCATATAATGAAACCCACATTATTGATCTGTACACGAAATTTTGCATAACAATATCAGCAGACACCATCTCACAAACCTACCAAAGCCTGTTACACATTTAACAGTGCTCACAATCAAGATAACTGAGAAATTAAAGGAATTCAGACCACCAGATTCACAATTTCATGAGTTGTAACAGTTTTTCCTCACACCTAACCACAAGCCTATTCAGCATCCTGTGGACATGAATGGGTTGGGTATTAAGGGTTATGGGATTGATGATGGATGGAGATCCCCACTCCTGCACATCAAATGTGCCTATAGAATTTTTTTCGACACAGCAGGACAGTTTCAGAAAGACAAAACACTCATCAACTACAGACCAGGAATTCATACGAACCAAGATAGTTCATACGTACCAAGATATCAAGCTTTCCTCCGAAATGGGCAGCTACTTTGTTGAAAAGCCCCTCACGAGCTTGACGGTCACTCACGTCGCACACACAGCCTTCCACTTTCCAACCTGCAGCCCTCCAAGTTGCCAAGCTCTTTTCCACGTCCTCTCCAGACCTTGCACATGTGTACACTGAGACTCCCAACCCAGCCAGCTCTTCAACGATCGCCTGTCTGCAGGACACCGCCCCCCAGACAAGCTTTTAAAACAAAGCACAGTATGATCACAACTACAAGTAACTCTTGATCTGTTTTGACTCTTACAGATCAACTAACTTGCGAAATAGAAATAACTAGAGATAGACAAACTGCTTCAATCAATGGCGAAGAAGAAATTCGACTGTTGCAGCTCCACCTTCATGGTTCAAAGACTATCTCATGTTAGCTTCAACTGACTGGTTTTGTAGCATAATGCCGCGGCCATATATGTATATAATTCCTATCTTGCAAGCTATTGCAACAGAGCATAAATTGTTTTTTGAGGAAACTTTCGGAAATGGAAGTGATGGAGAGAATTAATTAATGTCAGCAGCTTTGTACCCAATGCCTTTGGTGCCACCAGTGACTAGGGCAGTCTTGCCTTGCAGGCTCCATCGCTGTGCCAGGGATGGCACTCCAGAACTGTTCCCAAGCTGCGCCATCTTGTCTAGTGGGTCTCTATCTGAAAAGCTTGCAGCTGGTGAATCTTCTCTTTCAGTCTGATCTTCTCCCACGCACACATTAACTGGACTTGCCGTTTATTTCAATAGATAGCACAATGTTACATTATGTTGGAAGCTTCACTTCATTCTCTGAACTAGTCCAATCTCACTCAACAATCTCAGAAGATCAGTGTTTCACACCCTTTTGCCATGTTTTCAAGGATACTTTCTTGATTAAAATGTCAGAAACTCCTGCATGATGTTGTGCTTTTACACATGCAGATTACAGTTGGCTGTGATACTTTTTTGATTACAAGGTCAGAAGCTCATGCATAATGATGTGCTTTTACCGATCTATGCAGAGTATGGCTGGCTGAGAAAACCTCTCTGAAATTTGCAGTGTAATGAAAACCTTTGCTCTGAAAAATGATATCGCATTAATCATTTATATATCCTTGGAAAAATGATCAATTATATATGAAATGGAGAAAAGGGTTCCCTCCTTGTAATAAGGGTTTGAAATTATCCCATAGATTCCATGAATTTAGATTCATATAAGAAATAAACAATAAAAAATTCAAAAAAAAACTATACCAATCCCTAACTATAAATCCCCACTCTTGAATATTTCTCATGCTTTCCTTAGAGGCAAGGGAGATTACATGTGATATCCCCAAGAGAGGGGAGATTTGTTGGAAAGTGGTCTACAATATTCATTTGAATACCTTAACCCTAAGGTCAGTTTCGTCATTAAATTATCCTCAAAATAGTGAAATGAAATTTTGTGAAAATATGAAGTTGACATATTGAAAATCATCATAATTATCGCAAGCTACATTCTGAATAATTTCACTACTCATATCACAATATTACAGTAGCTGAGGGAAAAATTTATAATTTCAAAAACGAATTCATTTTTTGAACAAAAATATTTATTCATTTTGACAATGTGGAAACTGACCCTAGGCTATGGTATATCAAGTATGCAATTAGTTTTTATGAAGGGGAAACATTGTTGTCAATGTTTTTCGCCCTAGACCTTGGGTTTCATCTTCAATTCACAAGGTGCAAGGCACTGAACCCTTCCCTTATAGGTAGAACACTTTGAAAAAATTTCTTAATATATTTGGAAGGTACCTTATGTCCATGAACATCCCTCTTCACAAATAGCAGGTAGGTTATGTCCGTAGGGAAGTTTAAGATCCCTCACATTCTTGCAAAGTAGTGTAAAAACTCTTCCCCTTGTATGCCTTGTGATCTGTATGTTCAAGTTCATGATAACCTTGCCTTGTGTTTTACAATGGGCAAAGCCCATGGGTGAGGAGCAGTCTCAAAATGTAAGGTTGGATTCGGTTATCACCTTGGCTGTGGGCTTTACTGGAATCATGCCCATACTTGGTTTCTCCTTGTGTGACCCCTTATTCCAGTAAATCCCATGTTGAAGCCCATGAGCTTTGTCTCTACTTTAAACATTTCTTCTACCAAAGGCGTGTGGAAGAGCATTACAAATTGGACTCTTTAAACATTTCTTCTACCAAAGGCGTGTGGAAGAGCATTACAAATTGGACTCAAAAGGACATTTGCATAATAGAGTTATCTGTAAAGTCTGCCCAGTTCCCCTCCCCCCTCTGGACGGCTATTTTTCAATCTATCCCTAGTTTCCTGTTGTTTGCAAAATCTGCTGAACTGGGGACGAAATGAAAAATTGGGGATCAGATTTTAAAAATTAGGGATGAAAAACAAACGTTTGGGCTGCCCCAATTTTTAATTTTTCCTGTGGTGGTTTTTGACAGTTTGGGTTTGGTGGGGTGGAGGTTTCATGGATTTTTAAGTTTTGGCGTTTCATATGTCACCAATCCATGGACAAAAAAAAAGCCAAGTTTAGGGTTAGGGTTTCAGAGCTGAATTTAGGGTTTAAGCACAACATCATTATTCTTGACCACACATGCTTGTTTATCTACATGGATACTGAATACCCTGATTCTTACCACTATGTCAACACCCTTTAGCACTCCACATTTTGCACAGAATGGCACCAATACTTTACTCATTAAGACAACTACTTTGAACTTTTGTTGGGGGATCTTGGTTACATGGGAGAAGAAAGATTTATAATGAGAACTCCTAATTCAAACTTAGATGCCATACAAGCATATGACAAGATGCATGTTAGATATTGAATGTAAGTGGAGTGGGATATTGAAGGCTTGAAGGAAATTCTCCCACAAGGTGACAGGAACAGTACATATGATTGAGTTCAGCATTTCTGCATAAATCTTATCTTTTGAAATTCCAGCACTTGTATTAGTACACAATCCTTCATAAATGGATTTTCTGACAGCAAGCACTATTCACATGCACATCAATACCCAACAGTGAAAATGAGTTTGCCAGAAGTTCGAATTGAAGGAGCAAGGGTTGAAGCTACGGCATTCCATACGTGTTCATCATTAGTGTGATATTATCACCTTTCAGCAAGATCCGCCCTGCAAGAAATACAGAAACCACAATCAAGTGCTCATGTGTGTCAGGCTGAAATCAGAGTTATACAACAAAAATTTGCATTGTAGTCTGCAGCTGGAATCACCTAAAGGTTGGCGTGTCTTCTTCTTCAAGGAGATTTCCTCAGCCTCATCCAGAACAAGATTCATGTACTCATCAAATCCCTGTCAAAACCCAGCACTGAGTTAAACCAAACCTAATCCTAAAACCCTGTATGTGAAAAAACCTGGGCCAAAAGGTCCTCTGAATAAGCTTGGCAGATTCTGCAAAATTCCAAACTGAAAAGAGGACTTACAATGATGCGCCCTTCAATCCCCATGTCTTTTGCTCAAACAGCCAGAACTGAATTCTTGATTTCTGCACCGGAGTAAGGGGAGTGGAGTTTAAGGTTTAGGTGCAAGTCAGTAAATGCAGATGCTTAAATCGGAAAATCAGATTCTGAAGAGCCATTGCAGTCACCCCATTTTTGCCACAAAGAACACATTCACACGTTTGTAAGAAACTGCTGTAAAGGTCTCAAGAAGAAAGAATGCACAGAAACGAAGATTGATTCACGGATACACTTCGTAGAAAGAAGCTCAGGGTTTTAGGAATTAGGGTTCAGGTCTTAAACCCCCAAACGCTAACCTAAAAAGGGTTTTGGCCGTGCAGACCTTCAACCCTTGCTCGTGGCGACTGCAAAGGTCAAATCCATCAGGACTGACTTCCTAACTGCAATGGCATAACATCTACATATTCATAGTAAATTTTAATTTAATTGATTTTTAATGATTGAGTATATGTTGAAAAATGAAATAAATAATATCTATGTGGGATCATTTTCTTGAAAACTTTTTAAAATATTTTTGTATGGAATTTTAAATGATTAAAATTTGACTTTATTTTCATAAGTCCTTGTGAATTATAAATTATTTTTTCTTTCAGTTTTTTTGTTTTAAAAGTGTTTGATTATGAAATATCTAAAGTGACCATTATTTATATGGACTTTATAAAACATTTTTTCAAGTATTATGATTTTTTAAAAATTGCATTCATCAAAAAACTAACATCATCATCATTTTATTTAGGTTTAAAAATGGAATATGAATGTTCACAAATGTATGAACATCAATTTATAAATGATTATAATCATAAGTTGTGATAAACAAGTAACCATTTTTTTAGCAAACATTTTATGGACTCCTATGGAGTGGAGCATTTGTCGAAAATGAACCACCATACCATACATTCACCAAAAAAGTTAAAAATTAACAATTCTAATGAAGAAGGGTTTGATATGGATATTTTGCAATTAGATGAAGTTTTGGCATGATTCAAAACAACTAATAGCCATGCCACAAAAATTGTGCAAAATGAAGCAAGGTTTCGTTGATGGGAGAAATAATAATAGGTGGGCAACATTTCCTATATTCCTAGTTTTCTTAATTCCACAGATGCAAATTACCCTAGCCTTATTATTATGCCATCTATTCCACCAACTTCCATGTTGGGCCCCATAGAAAGAACAATGACAAAGTGAGAAATGTTGTAGCTCCAAGCCAAGAACGTTGCAACCATGGTTTTTCGTTTCTAGGTGATTTGTAAAATCTAGGATGCATTTTTAATTGTAAAGATGGATATCAATCAATGACCATGAGTGCAAGAACACAATGAAGATTTCCAACTTGAATGTAGCCTGGGAATTAAGGGTGTAGTCACAATAAAACAAGCTAAAAAGAATGTCAAATGGGCCCTAAAAATAGTCAAGATTGGCAAGTTGATATTTTCTCATTCATATGAATGTCAAGGAATTCAAATCAAAAATTCATTTGATAAAATTTTAAGTTTAAATTTCAATTTAGGACCTTTGAAAATGAACACCTATTGCGTTAGATTGAATCAATTTTGCAAAGGACTATCAAAAGGATTCATATAATAAAACAAAATTGATGGGAAAAATTTAATGAAAATAAAAACCTATTAGCCACATTCAAAAACAATTTCATACGCAAAAATATGTGAAATTCTAAAACTTAAAAATTTCAAAGAACGTTCCAAAATTTTAAATTTTCAAAAGTCCTTTACCACATATAAGTGGGGTATAATTTACATGATGTTTTAAGAAAAGTTGTAGTTTATTATACAAGAAAACTTTAAAATTTTAAAAATCAATTGTTGGTTATGATTTTAAATTGTTATCATTTTTAAAGTTGAAACATGGAATTTAAAAGGAATTGATTTATTTTCAAATTTTCATATTTATTCAAAAATACATTTTTTAAAAATGTCATCTACCTAAACAATTAAATTCATTTTCATAAAAATTTGCAAAACTAATTATTCAAAAATTCATTTGTATGAAAAAGTTTTTTGGGGCAAAAGGACATGTAGTCCTTTTCTAAAGTAACGTCGTTGGCTCATTTTATCTTGTTTGTGCCTTAAGAGTAATTTTAGAAGAGGACTTCAAGGCAAAAGTTAACATTTGCTTGGACTTGTAGTTAAAGATCTTTGGCCCATATGTGGTGTGCTAGATTAACAAGGTGTTTAACAATCATTTCATATGCAATGTACCTCCTTTTCCTATGTAGGAATTTAATGAGTAAGGTAACAAATTGGAAGAGGTGACTAAACTTTGGTTTTATGCTATCAAATCTTTTCATGAATGTCCTTTCGAAAGTCCATTATTAATAATAGAGGTAACATTTTCAAATATATATACTTTTAGTTTCATAATCAAGTTAGGAATTTAGAATCAATTATTAATTAACAAATTGAAACATATATTTATCACCACATCCATTTAAACAGAAGGTACCTTATAGAAATATGAATGTGACTCCATAAATGAGCCACTATACCATGCATTCACCCTTTTGAAAATATCCTTCAAACAATCCTTTAATGTGTCTTCCACAAATGGAAAATCAAGGTAGGTAACCACATAGTTGATGTAGACTAATTTCCATATCATTCATGGAATCAATTATGTCACATTCTTTTTGCCATTGGAATATGTGGCATAATGAATGTGATAACTTATGGCCATAGTACTTAAATGCAAAAATTCCACAATGGTAATTTGAAATTTCTCCTTCTTCAATGCCTTTCTTTTGTTTTTAAGTGATTTTGTTTCTGCCTATGTGATTTGAGAATCATCAACTAATTCTTGTGTCACATCCAAATCAACCAACAATTTTACCATACTTACCACACACAACCATAACATAAAATAAACACACTTTCAGACCCCCAATGTTCATTAGATTGCATAGTACTTAAGGTTCAAAGTTTGCTACATACCATGACCATGACAACATTCCCAAAATCACATGTGTAAAGTTGTCATAGTGTTTCCCAAATGTATAGACCATAAATTGAATTTCAAGAATGTATTTAAAGCTACAAATCAAAAACCATGTTTCTAGGTACATGTACATAATTTTCTCCAATTTTTTCCTAGAACTATAAAGCACTTGATTGCAATACTCCCAATTCAGACCAAAACATTTCAAATGTTCCCTTTATGTGAATGGTTAATTAAATAAAAATTGCTTGTAAAATCTTACCTTACAATTGTAGGTTGGAAATGGATACATGAAATGTTGGCATAAACATGGATTTTCATAGACCTTAAGCATACCCATTCTATTACCCTAGCCTTACAAACCAAACAACCATTTTAAATGTTAGCTTTAAATGATTTCACAAATAGAAAAAGGTAGGGTGCAAAATTTTTACCTTCAAGTTGTAAATCAATCCACCACAAGAACATCCAAATGATGCCTTTTAAGAATAACATGGATGATGCATGAATAGATGGAATGTTTTCCAAAGATGCAAATTAAAAAATGTTTTTTGATTTGTAAATGATTGACCAAGAGCATGTAATGACAATAAGCAAGCCTCCCATATAAAAAGTTCATGAGATTAATAGTTGTAAAAGATGTCCTAGTCTTCATCACCCGCTTGGGATTCCTCCAAACACACCATCACTCTCTCACTCTCAAGCATAATCCTAAAGTTTTAATCTTCACATGCTATGTGAATGGGCCTTCAACATTGAACACTTGTGAAGGTTTCTACACTTTGGAAATCCTTGTGTTCAACAATGTTGTTAGGTCTTTACGTTCAACAATGTTGCTACAACCAATGTTTCACGTACACACGAAGCTCCAACATGAATTGCCTCCTCACCACGTTTGGTGCCAATGGTTTTTATAGCCTAATTCATTCAATAAATGAAATGACTCAAAGAAATTTGCACATTTGTAGAAAGTTATACATGAGAAAAGAAAAAAAATATTAGCAAGTTCAACACATGAGGGCATATTCGTGATTAAGCTACCAAAAAAGATGGTCTAACAAAAAAAAGACTACAAAGGATTATTTTAGGTTTTTATTACATTTACTATTTCATGATTAGTGTATGACTATGACTAGAACGATGTTATTTTAATCTAATAAAAAAATCTAAAAATAAATTGGATGTAATATAAATATCCTTTTGAATCCTTGTTTAAACTACAATTTTCAATTTAAAGGAATCAAAAGAAATGTATTAAACAATGCAATTAGCTTCAATTTTCTTTCATGGATAAATAATGCATACATTTGTGTTTGGTAATGTTCATATAATGCATTCGATCAAATAATATACAATACAAAATTTTAGAAAGTTATTAAATCCATTTCAAAATAGTTGCAAAGAAAATGATTCTTTTTTTTGGCCATTTGGTTGATTTTTGGTATTCATTAGGCTTAGAATTTGTGGGCCCAAGTGTCAACAACACGTGCAAAACATTTTCATCCAAGGAAAACATGTTAAGTTGTTTATAAAAATTTATATATTCATTTTCTGCATTTTTGGTTGTTTACCAAAATATTTATGCATAATTACATATGCATGTGAAAAATCACCACCACCATGCAAATTATCATAATATGAATTATCAAATATTTTTCACTTAAATTTATTCCATGTAGATTTTATATTTGGACGATAGCAAAAACAAAATCCTTGAGTCATGTGTTAAAAAAGGAATACCCTAATTATGAATATGCCCATGAGCAAGTTCAACATTCAAGCAAGCTCACACTCATGATGAAACAAAAAAAATTCACGCATGTTTGAAACCCTAATGTGCGGGGGGTTGTTTCATGATTTTTTTATATAGTGGGCACAAACACAACACAAAACAAATTTGATCACATGCCACTTCGGGTCCAAAATCTAGTTTCGTACCCCTTGAAAACCCTTTTTCATTCTTCAAGTTATGGACCCAATTTCACAAGATTAATGTTTTCCATGCCCAATTCGCATGGCTTTATGAAGAATTTCAATATTCAATGAATTATCGAATATTTTTTATTTGTTCAATGGGTCTATTCATAATTGGGGTTTCAAAAAAAAAAAACCCCCATGACTATTTTAAAAGGTTTTTTTGTTGCAAAATTTAACAACATTTACACGAAACAAATTAAAATGAGGAAAATTGAATAGTCCAATATAAGATAATTCATGTGATGATGGTGATGATTTTTCACATGTGTACATAATTGTGCATCAATATTTTGATTTACAAACATAAACATAGAAAGTTTTTAGATGAGCTTTCATGGACAATCAAAAATCTTTTTTAATAAGATTATTTCCTGCACATGTGACCTACATCTAGAACTAGAAATTTTAAGCATAGGGAATATAAACAACTAGCCAAATGGTTAAAAAATGAATCCTTTCCTTTGTAGCCCTTCCTTCAAAATTTCAAAACTTTGAAATTTTCATATGATTTGGTTTTTCATCAACTTCACCAAATGAACATGTATTTGCATAGAAAAAAAAGTATACTTTTCTTGTACAAAAAGTTTGAAATCAATTGCATGATTTTAATGCATTCCTTTTGATTTAAAAAAAAAATGTAGTTGAAACATTTGATACAACTAATTTAAAGGACTCAAAATGACATTTAATATCCTTGAACTATTGCTAATTTTTAAAATTAATTTTAACAATATCATTTTTTTATTGACATCAATAATTCACTATAATTATAATAATGTAAATTGAATAAAAATTCAAAGTTGAATTATGCAATCCCTTGCATGTTAAATAGTCCTTTTTGGTACCCTTAAGATGATTTTGACCCTAATTGGTTTTCTAAAATTTGTTCAATATTCTTTAAAACATTAAGCTAGTTTTTAAAAAATATCTCAGGAATTGGAATTGCAAATCCCACAAAAAGTGAAAATTGCCCACCATTGATCATTACATATTGTAATAACATTTGTTTGAAAATCAATCATGGACTAAATGACCTACACTTTGAAACCGAATTATGTGCTAAGGCATCATTTGAAAATCCAAAAATGCATTAAAACTAAAACTTTACCACATTATAGAATGTGTAGAAAAGTGAACTTAGGGCTTGAATTCAATTGATAAGCCATTTCTCCCTACCTCATTTGGGCACCTCAATTTGTCTTTTCATATTTTCACATTTCAAACTTCAAAACTACCACTAATGAAAACATTGCTTTCACTTTCTTTTTCTTGGCAAACTCTCACAGTAATGAAGAGTTCCCGGTAATTCAATTTTTACATGTTAATAATTCAGGGCCATTTTCTTTGAAGTTCATTTCTTTTTCTATTTCATGGTTGCCCTTTTGAACAAAGTCCTTAAGGAGTCTATATGCAAAACATACAAAGTTTTATACAATATAATTTCAAGAACAAGTGCAAGCTAGCAACCTAATTGCGCTATATATTAAATCATTCTACTAGACGATATATGACTTATAGGTAAATATAGGCATCTTAAGGATTACAAATCAAGAAATAATTAGTTATTGCAATATATAACCATTGAAATTAGGTGCTTATATATTTGGAGTTGGGAGTCCTGGGAGGGTCCAAGACCTTGGGCAGTAGTTGGGCATATTGGGAAGGTCAAGGGAATTGGGTGGGAGTCCCAAATGTTCAGAGGGTAGAGGCTCTCAAGTGGGAGTTGAGAATCCCATGAGGATTGAGGGTGGGAGTCCAGTGGCAGTCAAAAGCTGAAAAGTTTGGTCATATCAAAATGACCCAGTAGCAAAAATTGAGAAATATTGTTAACCTTTTGCTCACTGATAATTTTCACGTCCCAAGTTTACTTAAGTCTAGAGCGAAGCCATGGATAGTCATACCACCTTCAACACAGATTGTCTGTCCAGTGATGAATGCAGCATTGGGCGAGCATAGAAAAGCAACAACACCTGCAACCCCATGAGGAAGTCCAGCACGTTTGAGTGGTACTCTGTGCTCAATCTCAGTCACCGTTGCTGCAATGCTTAGTGCCTGCCTTGGGAAAAAATAAACAACCCAAGAGATTGTTGAATTGCACATGGTAATGTAGGCAGTAGCGTTTTGCAGATATTTGAATTTTAAAAATATAATCCAATACCAGTTTTTTTAATTTGGGAATCGAAGAACCTCATGCTTGGGTTTTTCAAGAAGCCTGAACGAAGTTATCAACAATCAACCAGCCAGAACCAGCAGTTTTGTAGAAGGTGATTTGACTGGTTCTAAGAGTTTTTGAGAACAGGAATATATCAGAATCGGTTCTCAGATTTTTGAGAACCACTGTTATATATCAAACCAAGTTATTTGATTTTTCTGAGAACCATGGTTATATATCATTGAGAATGATCTAGAGAACCTTTAGTTATTAGTTTCCATTTTTTATCATTGCCCAACCCTGCTCTAGGAACCAGGGACAACCAATTCAATGAATAAATTCAATAACAGATTTTTTGCTAAATGGACAAGCCTCAATTTATCCACCAAACATTTTGGAGAGTAACTTGTTTGGCAAAAACATTGAGTTTTAGAGAAAGGAAGTCATCTCACCGGAGCTGCCAGAGGAGTGTGAGTCCACCCAGGACAAACAGAATTGACCCGGATTCTATCATTTGCCCACTCACATGCGAAGTTCTTATTGATTTGGTTTATTGCAGCGACATAGACATTACACCAATAGTCAAAACAGAGGTATGAATCCCCTGAAATCTGCTCCACATTAAATCATGAGCCTGGACCCTCTCAGGAAGATATTCACAAATTCATCAGTTGTTCATGATGACCATCTCAATGAAGGAAAATATTAAACAGGCCAAAGGAAATGAACAGTCCGATACAAAAGTACCGCCACCCTATCCATGATGTCAGCAACCCCTCGCTGCCCATAACCCATCACCCCATTGGTGTAACTGCCACATAGGTACGTTATGCCCCCAGCCCATGTAACATTCCCTCCCATCCCATCACATCCATGGGACCATCGCATGCCATGTCTTGGCATGGCCCATGTCAAGCCATGAGTCATTCCCCTAACTTATAACCCTAAACTGTTTTCAAAAAGCTATAGCCATTTCACGTGAAACAAGACCACACCACGTTTTCAAAGTTCAAAACCCTAAACCCTAAAGTAGGTGTAATACCTTCTCACTAATCTCCATCGCCACTGTTGTACAACTTCAATGTATTTTGATATTACGCTCAATAATGTTGAAGTTGTTGTCATAGGAGACTTTAATTCGCCCTTGTCAAATTATTGCAACAATTTGGGCAGTGAAGGCAATGGAGGTAGCGAAGTGGGAGCACACAAAAACCTACAAGTTGAAGACACTATTGCTCTGGTAAGCTTTTTAACTTACTTTTTACAAATCAATGGCTTTCAAGTATTTGTGGAAGTGGTCACCTATAGCAAATAACATTTTGCTAAAACGTTTGTGGATGGCAAAAAATGTTTCGTCAAAGAAATGCCCTCTAGTGGGTAAACATTAGTAAAAGAACTTGTGCATGTTACAAAGTTTTTTTCAACAAATTGTAGTTCACAACTTAATTTTAAACAATCTATAATTTAAACTACAACTATTACAGATATAATCTTACACCTATTATGTTTAATGGAATGTTCAATTTGTAATATGTATTCATCTTTTGAATGTTACAAAGTTGTGTCTACACAAGTTTCAGGTTCTTCAATGGCGCAATAGAACATGGAAAACAATGAACAAAATCAAATATCTACAAAAGTTGTGACAACCCTCTTACAAATGGATTAGTGGGTTATTACATCTTCATGGGATATAGGAATGAGTGGAGTAGTTCGTCACGACAAAGTTGTGCAACAAGTTGAAACTAGAGTCTATTGCCATAAAGGTAAGTATTTTGTGCTAGAACCCATTGTAGCATTTGTGGCAATTTGGAGAGAGGTTGTTGAGTTTAAATAGTAACAATTAAGTTTAGAAAGAGGCAATTAAATCTAAAGAAAGGTAGTTAAGTTTTTTATATGTTTTGTAGTTTAAACATGTTACTGAAGGAAATCTTTCAATTGCAGGTAACACCTATTGATGTTGAAAAAGTAGCAAAAGGGTGATGCAATGTGGTTTGCATCTACTACAACAAAGAATGGCTTAACAAGCTAAGGCTTTCCAAACACCAACATATGGGTTACATCAATGCATCATTTTATCCAAACTTAGCAAAGTGTGTGCAATTACCTGTCTACCTTAATTTCAAGTTTCTTGAGAAAGCAAGAAGTTGAAGCAAATGTTGGCAAATAGTAAGGCAAACACATATTTGCTTTTGAAGACCCAATTGGAAGTTGATCAAGAGCAAGATCAAAACATTCTAGTAGGTCATAAGTTAATTAGGCAAGTTTACTAGCTCAAAACCCTGAAAGGATTATGCCCAAGTGCTAAGTATGATGCAAAACATTGTAAAAGTGAATGGGATGATGATGTTGTTATAGATAAATGTTCAAAAAATAGCCACAAGAAAAATAGAAAGGAACTTTAAGAGGATGCTTTGACTAAAGAATTAACTAATCCATGTACCCATTGTACCAAAAGCCAAAATCCTTTCACTTCAAATAGAAAACATCGACAATTGCGAAAACAATACAAAGAGGTGGATGATGATGTGGTAAACCTCATTTCACCTACCTGTACAGTCCTTGACATTGAAGGAGTGAATGGAATGGACATTCTTACTAATAGCCCAAAAGAAAGTGGAAATGGTGATGTTGTAGCTAGACTAGCAAATATAGTTAGTGAAGACAAAGGTGAGTTTAGGGTCATAAAAAATCAGTTGGGTTTTACTATAGAAAATGCATCTAAAATTATGTCTATTCCATCCACTTTTGTTATTCATGGATTGCCCACCTCTAGAAGTCAAAATGTTAATCTACAATTCGGGCATTTATTCAACTATGAATTGGTGTTATAATTGATGCAAAGTGCAAGGCCACCATGGCATTTGTTGAAGTTGCACTAGAACAAGAGGTTGTGATGAACTAACAACCCCTTCCTCACCCTCCTCCTTTCTTGAAGTGAGTTATTCCTCTATTCGTGTTCATGCCATTTATGTTATAGAACTATGACTGGGAGAAGGATATAATTGAAGACTTCAAATCCAAATTGTCGCAATACAAAACGATAGAAGATGGAAAATGGGAGGACTGGGTGGAAGACACTTTTATGAGTTCATACGAGAGTTGGGCATTTGTAGAATTAATAAGAACATTTAATTTATGTTTCAAGTTTTTTATTTTTAAATGTAACATGTAGTAACATGGTAAGGTGATTCAACTTAAATTTTTTTATATGCTATAATAGGTAGTAACATGTGGCCACCTGATTCATCCTCTCTATAGTAATAAATAACTTTCAACAATTCTATTGTAGGTAGTGGTAGGCAATAACCATGGTAACATGGATGTGTTTTTTCGAAAGCTGAAGCAATGCAGTGATACCATTAAGAATGCCACCATTGTTTTTGTTAAACGTGTACACAATCGGAATATTGTGGATGAGGAATTCCACAACTTGATTGAATATGTTGAACATAAATTACTTGTGAAAACAATCATGGGTGTAGAAGTTTAATGGAAGGAGAAATGACAACAAAAAGTCAATGAATTTGTAACAAAGAAAATGGCAGTTTGGGAACAAGCAATTGCTCCTCCCATGGAACACATAACTTGGGGTTGGCATCCTATGTACCACATCATGACAACTATACCACTTTTACAAACAATTTTACCACCAATCTCATGGACACACAATAAACAGGAGGCCGATACTATGGTAGCAGCAATTTGCAACATAGAAAAAACAAATCCATTGACCAACGCCACACACTATGATGTTGCTAAAGACATTCCTATTTGCACAAGAGATTGGACAATAATTGGTTGACCCTATTAAAGGAACGACGAGGGAAAACATCCTTGAATGGATGCAAATAGGGCTCAATGCTCACCCATGGTGTGTAATCAAACATATGTTACAATAGGAGGGGTTTTTTTTGTTTGCAAATAGTATGACTATTTCTATTTCATGCCAAGAATGGAAGCAACAAGTGGAAGTGGCATTTGAAACATTGAAAGGCCCCATGGAGCTCTAATGGGATTAGTACATTACTTGGATACATTATGTCCAATGTAAAGCAATGCAAGTAATGGTTGTTGGAAACAAAAGGAAATTCATCCAGTTGTGGGAGCAAAAGGAAAGTCCAAATGAAGATGATGCATTGTAGCAATACATGGTGGGCTTGTTGATATATATAAAGGACCATTACAGTGGTTGGATTACTCATGACGTAAGTAATTTCCATTTTCAATTAAAAATCACTTATGTTTAGTGAAAATGTGTCATTAAGTTTAGAGAGAAATATTTAAGGGTTTAGAAAGATTATTTTTAGTGAGAAGTTTTAGTTATGTTTAGAGAAAGAAGTTTTGGTTATGTTTTGAAAGAAGTTGCAATGAAGTTTGAATTTTGTCTAATATGCAATTGTGGTTAAGTTTAGGGAGAAGTTGTGATCATGTTAAGGTGTCCCACATCTAAACTAACATTTTTTAACATCTTGCATAATTTTGCCAATTGTAGGCAACCTAAGACCAATTGTAGATGGTGAAGATTAACGTTGGTCATTGTTGTGCAAAAAGATCTAAGATTGTAACATGGTAGTTGATGGGCCAATTTCACAACTAACATGATCACAAGGTTCATCAAATTATGAATTCCCTAACTAGGTTCCATTGAGGATATAACCAAGAACATTATTTGGACCATTGCACTTTACCAACCACCTCATACAATGGATATGCCTGCCATGGTAAAAGAAATCCCAAAGGAAGTTGTTGGTGTTGAAATAAAGTAGATAGTGCAAAATGACAATGATGCATTAGGGGTTGGCAACATGCCTTGATTTTTTGCATTTACGTTGCTCACTGTGTTGGAAATCCTGCATGCGCACTTCAAGTAACATGCCCATTTCCAATTCCAATCCCATTTATGCATTGTTAGTGACTTGAAAGATTAGTTTGTAACTTGTTCTATATCACATTTCAATCACTTGAAACATGTGTTTTATATATTTATTCTAATACACATGTTACTATGGTGCAAGAGATTGGCATTTCGATCCCCCAAGATCATGTCTGAAATATTATAAAGTATAGTTTGATCTGTGCTACCATGTAACTTGATTGTTTTGCTCATTCATTGCAAGTTTAATGGCTTACACTTGCAAAGCCAAACCTACAAAATGTTTTGGGAGTTGATTGTGTACATTTTTGTTTTTACGGTTGAAGGGTTGGCACTTTGGATTTGCCAAGCAAACTTTATCAATTATAAGTTTCTATAAATGTAACTATAAATGTAAACCAAGTAAATGTAAATTCTATTACATTCATAGTGTTACGTTACATTTATAGAGTTGCACATTGTCATTGACACTAAGAGGTCTATTGCATTTATTTTATTACATTTACATAATTACATGTTGGGAGTGATTCATTTTGTTCCATTTATAGGGGTACACATTATGAGTGACACTAAACCTTAAACATGGGTTGCATTCATCTTGCCCTCTTATTTTCAATGTTATGTTGTGGTGTTTCTTTGCAATTTCATATTTATGAATATTGCATGTGCAAATGGTTGCAAAAACATTTGTTCCTAATGACGTGTAAAAGAATATTGTAGATTTGTAGATTGTATTTAGCTTGTAGTTTAGGCAAGGGAGGAGCTTGAACAAGGGAGGAACCATAATTAGCCCCAAGCTGAAGAAGTTGTTGAGGTCAACATGAATGTGAAGGCAAAAACCTTAGATCATGATTCTCATGGATGTGAGAGGAGGAAAGCAAGAGTTGTTGAAGTTATTGGAAGTCTCAATCCTTAGCTATGGCATGCATGTGCAAAGGCTAGTGGTGTAACTTTTTGAAGGGGTTTTGTAAATTGGAAAAAAAAATGAGGAAAAAATAATTTTAGAGTTTCAAAAGCTTAGTTATATTAGGGTTAGGGTTAGGATTTGGCACTTGGAAGAAACAATGGCATGTTATTGTTGCCAATCCTTCTCAGTCCTTTTCTTCACCCATGCAATTTATTTGCTCTCTTTTGGATTACACAACAAAGCATTTCTTTGCTTCCCTTCATCTTGGATCTTCGGCATTTAACAACTGTATGTTAAAAGCTTGTGTTTTGCAAGCACAGGGACTATTGATCAACATGTTGAAATCCGAGCAAAACAAGTTCGATGAGAAGCAAACAATTTCATGATGATGTGTGTCTTGGTTGTTGTGGAGTTGATCTAGTTTCTAAACTTTCTTTTTCGGCACTCACAACATTAGTGGAGAAATTCTTCATGTCCGTTCGTTATGGTTGCCCCCTTTTGGAGCTTTTTGTTTTGTTTTACTTTATTATTATTTTGTGGTTGGTGAGAGGAAGAAACAAGGGGGAGAGAAAGGGAGGATTTGACGATGGGTACTTTTGATTAACGGTTATTGGTGGTTATTCTATTAATGGTTATTGGTGACTATTTTATTACTGGCTATTGGTGACTATTTTTTTAATGGCTATTGGTGATTATTCTTTTAATGGCTATTAGTGACTATTCTTTTAATGGTTATTGGTGACTATTCTCTTTATGGCTATTGGTGGTTATTTTATTAATGGCTATTGATGGTTATTCTATTAATGGCTATTATATTAATGGATATTGGTGGCTATTAGTTGTTAGTCTATTAACTTAAAATAAAATAACTTCAGATAAAACAACATATAATAGTTTAGGGTAAAATAATTCATAATAACTTATAATAACATAAGGTATAAGTTAAAATAAATAAAGTTGTTAAAAATAATATAAGGTATATCATAAAGTAAAATATATAGAATATTTTTAAAAACATGAAAATAAACCTATTTACTATAGTAAATTATAATAGTGAATTATGTTAATTAATAACGAAACATGATGTTTACATAATGATATTATAGCGAAATAATTTTCACTACGGTGAAATCAATAAAATGCAATGAATTTATTTCATTTTTAAGGTCGCATAATGATTTAGGCTAATGAAGTGCACCCCAGTTTTGTAATGGTGCATGGATTGAAACCTTAGACAACTCTACAACACTCAGATCAATGTTTTTCACAAGCATTCACTTCCAATTGCCTTAATTTTTCTTTTTCTTGCAAAATAACAAATTTGTTTTCCTCTTGGTTTACTAACTTCTTTTTATTTAGTAACTTTGCATACAAATATTATATTCAACTTTGCAAAACTTCCTTTTCATTCGGCATACCATTCACTTTAAAAACAAATTCCTACATTTGGTTATCAACATCTTTCAATAACTACGCTGTAATTGCAATTTGGTCAAGAAAAAAAACCTTAACCTTTTGTGGTCCTTTAACAATGAAGCATTCATCTTCCCCTTCATCACTAAGGTGGACGACACATGTCTGTTATTTAATTACATTACTAAATTTTGTGTTGGTGCACTTTTCCTTGTTTTTAAAAAGGATGATTGTCTTTTTATTTCTTTTCATCTACTCTTGGGTTGTATCATACGCATATTGTGCCTAGTTCACAACACATCCTTTCTATTATGTTAACCAACCTCTCAAAAAGATGGTAGGGTAATCGCCATTTGTTAGAGGATGTGCATACAATTCTTCATAAAGTTTTAACAATGTGTAACACTATTCTTTTGTGACAAACTCCTTTTCTAGCACCCTCCATTTGTTTTGTTGTTTAAATTTGCCAACCACATAATCCACCTCTTTTTGGGCAACAATTGAAAAATTGACATCCTTCCATGGATCTAAACTTATAGATTACAAGTTTAGGTTTAAACAAAAATTTGCCAACATCCATCTTACTCTCCCAAATGCTTGACTCATTCTCTTTAATTTCTCTCTTTCCTTTTTTGAGAAAACATATTTTTTGATGTTTTCATTCTTGATAGCAAGGGGTGTTTTCTTGCAGTTCATAGTGGGCAAAACAATGTTGAAGCTCTTAGCAACAAAAGCTTATAAGTACTTATTGTTCAACTATTCAATCAATGTTAAATATGAGATTCTAGGCTTAGATTCTTACAAAAATATGCAAAGCACACACCTAAAAACCTAGTAGCTAGATCACACAACTTAACTCTCAAAAAACAACACAAAAAATGCAAATATGGTTTTCAAGAACTTTCACCAAAGTAATGCATTTAGAAACAGAAAAACTTGTAAACAAAAATAGTTAAGGTGAAGAACTCAAACTTGGAGCTTGAGGTGGCAACTATAGAAAAGAAGTTGAAGTGCGCACGTGAAAGTTCAAGGTGTTTTGGTGATCATGGCAAACAAATGCAAATGATAATGATCAACACTTGTTGAATCAACATATACAAACACCAACACATAGCCATCATAACAAGTGTTCACTTCTTTCTTTCATCTGTGCTGTGTATGATTGTTTATGAAAGATGCTAAAGAGGAGGGGGAAAAAAAAGATAGAATGAAAAAGAAGAAAAGCAAAGAAAAAACTTAGAATGAGAGAAAAAAAAGAAAAGAGATAGGAGGTGAATAAAAAGTTAAGGCAACCACATTTCCAAAAAACATTTAACAAATAATGTTTTATGAAGAAAAATGCATGTGGTCCATATTGGGTTTACATTGTGAACAAAAGGCCCTTGAGCCATGAGTTTTCCCATGGTCTCATCCAAAAAGTGAGGTACCATGAGGTCGTATAGGCCATGGCCTTGCCCTCTAGTGTAAACAGCTGCTTATTGCTAAAATATATGCAGCTAACATAGCAAGTAATGTCTGATTATCACAATATCTCATATGCAACCATTGAAATTAAGTGCTTATGTATTTGACTTAGGTGGGATTTGGGAGTTTTGGGAGGGTCCAGGGTCTTAGGCGGTAGTTGGGTGAGACAAGAGGGTTAAGGGAATTTGGTTGGAGTTGGGAGTCCTGAGAGCATAAAGGGTCTCAAACTAAAATCAGGAGTCTTGGAAGGCTTGAGGGTGGAAGTCTGGCAGAGGTCAAAATCTGAAAGGATTTGCTAGCATCAACATGACCAAATAGCAAACATTGGGAAATATTGTTAACCTTCTGCTCAATCATATTTTCACATCTCAAGTTTACTTAAGTCTTGGACTGAAGGCAGAGATAGTCAAACCACCTTCAACACAAATTGTTTGTCCAGTGATGTATGCAGCATTGGGCATGCATAGAAAAGCAACAAGACCCGCAACTTCATGAGGAAGTCCAACACGTTTGAGTGGTACTCCGTGCTCAAGCTCAGCCAAAATTGTTGCATTGCTTAGTATCTGCCTTGGGAAAAGACAAGCAACACAAGAGATTGTTCAATTGTACATTGTAATGGAGGGACCAGCGTTGGCTGGTTATCTGAATTCTTCTATTAAGCTCCAGTTGTGGTTTAAAAAAAATAGGAATCAAACAACCTTTGGAGTTGCAGTTTTTGAAAATCTACAGATTCAAAGAACCTCCGGTTCCAGTTTTTTGAAGAACCCTTAATGAACCAGCTGTTATCACAAAATAACTGGCCAAAACCAGGCAGTAACTGGCAGTTTCATAGAAGGTTTTTTTGACCGGTTCTTAGAATCTTTGAGAACAGTGGTTACACATCAGAATCGGTTCTCAACGTTTTGAGAACCGCAATTATGTATTGAACCAAGTTATTTGATTTTTCTGACAACAATGATTATATATCTTTGAGAACCATGGGCAGAGAACCTGCAGAGTATCAGTTTGCATTTCTGATAACTGCCCAACATTGCTAGGGACTAGGGACAACGAATGAATAAATTGAACAATAAGATTGTTTGGTAAGGCCCAAGTTTTTCTCCAAATATTTGTTAGAGTAATTTGTCGAGAAAAATTTTGAGTTTTAGAGAAAGGAAAGTCATCTCACCGGAGCTGTCAGAGCTGTGCGAGTCCACCCGGGACAAACAGAATTGACCCGGATCCCATCATTTGCCCATTCAATTGCGAAGTTCTTAGTCATTTGGTTTATTGCAGCTACATAGGTCACATTACACCAATAGTCAAAACAATGAAAATCTACTCCATATTAAATCATGCATCTGGAGAAGTTATTCACAAATCCATTAGTCATTCATGATGACCATCTCCATGAATAAATAACTTAGAATAAAATTCACAAGAGCAAGTACATATATTAGATTAGGAGTTGATTTCATTTAACAAAACTCACTAGTCCAAGTACATAAAAACTGGCTTGAAGGAAGTAGAATCATGAATCAGTGTTTTTTTTCCCAACATATTCTGTCAACTTCTTGACAAAAAAATTTGGGAAACTTTTTTAATTTATCTTTGGTTGGAAAATTCACCAAAATTTTGATATATGAGAAAATTTGAGAGGTAATGCGGGGGGGGGGGGGGGGGGCATACGAACAGGCGCAAAGTTATCAGGTGCGGAAATAGGTCTTTTCTC
>Ga0116227_10001525_pt1 | contig 51873 bp, 50 predicted proteins | sample S1TSphgellanicum_FD_89693 | JGI IMG/M metagenome (GOLD analysis project Ga0116227, IMG submission 89693) | Host-associated microbial communities from peat moss isolated from Minnesota, USA - S1T2_Fb - Sphagnum magellanicum MG | ecosystem: Host-associated > Plants > Peat moss > Unclassified...
CGATGACCAAGGCAGTCACCTCCATCGCCGCATTGCAGCTGCTGGAGCAAGGCAAGCTTGATCTTGAAAGCCCGGCATCGAAATGGCTGCCTGCGCTGGGCGAAATCCAGGTGCTCGACGGCTTTGATGCTGATGGCAAGCCACGCACACGCGCACCCAAGCGCGCGGTAACGCTGCGTCATCTGCTCACGCACACTTCAGGCTTTGGCTACGAATTCCTCAACGAGGCCATTCCCAAATACCAGGCCGCCACTGGTGTACCAAGCGCCTTGAGCGGGCAGCTGGCGATGCTTAAAGTGCCCTTGATGTTTGATCCCGGTGAGCGCTGGGAATACGGCACCGGCCTCGACTGGGTCGGCCAGATTGTCGAAGCCGTCAGCGGATTGAAGCTGGGTGAGTACTTCGCAAAAAACATCTTTGCCCCACTCGGCATCAAGGACACCGCTTTCGTGATGACGCCGTCGATGCGCGAACGCAAGGCCAAGATCCATGCGCGTGGTCCGGCCAATGAACTGATCCCGATTGATCTGGAACTGCCGCAGCCGCCCGAGTTCGGAATGGGCGGCGCCGGTCTCTACGGCACGATGGGCGACTACATCAAGATCATTCGCATGATCCTCAACAAGGGCGCCGGTGATCACGGCCGCGTGCTGAAGGAAGAAACGGTTGCGCTGCTGTCAAAGAATCATCTCGGCGATCTCAATGTGCCGACGGTGAAAAGCATCAACCCGCAACTGTCGAACGACATGCTGCTGCCGCCGGACAACCCACACAAGTGGGGCCTGGCACACATGATCAACACCAAACCCTTCCCCACCGGCCGCGCGCCGGGCAGCCTGATGTGGGCCGGCCTGACCAATGCCTATTACTGGATTGATCCGACCACCGGCATCGGCGGCGTCTACATGACGCAGATCCTGCCGTTCGCAGACGTGAAATCAATGCCGCTGTTCTTCCAGTTCGAAGGCACGGTTTATCACTGCTTGAAAGCCTGAGATCAGTCACGCATCCGGCGGGCCATGCCAGCCGGATGCGTGATCAAAGCGGCTGGCGTCCGCTGAGCGCGTGCGACAGCGTTCCGCCGTCGACGTATTCCAGTTCACCACCCATCGGCACGCCGTGGGCGATGCGGGTGACCTTGACGCCCTGCCCGCGCGCCATCTCGGCGAGGTAATAGGCGGTGGCTTCGCCTTCAACGGTTGGGTTGGTGGCGATGATCAATTCGCTGATTTCGCCGCTCGCCAGTTGTTGCTGAAGCAGGTCCAGCCCCAGTTCCTGCGGGCCGATGCCGTCGAGTGGGGAGAGCCGGCCCATCAGCACGAAGTAACGGCCGCGATAGGCCGTGCTGGCTTCAATCGCCATCAGGTCCGCCGGCCCTTCAACCACGCAAATCTGTCCCATCTCACGACGCTTGGGCGTGCAGAAATTGCAGCTGTCGTCCTCGCAGAACATGCGGCAGGTCTTGCAGCGGCCAATACCATCAAGCGCCTCGCCCAGCGTCTTGCCGAGGAAAGCGGCGCCTTCACGATCACGATCCAGCAAATGGAACGCCATGCGCTGCGCAGACTTGGGGCCAACGCCGGGCAAGCGGCGCAGGCCTTCAATCAGGCGCGTGAGACGGGGTGAGTAAGTGCTCACGAATGGCTGCGCTTAGAAGCCCAGGTTCATGCCGGGAGGCAGTTGCATGCCACCGGTGACGGCAGCCATCTTCTGCTGGGTCACGGCTTCAAGTTTTTGCGACGCGTCATTGATCGCAGCGGCGATCAGGTCTTCGAGGAATTCCTTGTCTTCCTTCAGCGCATCCGCGGCAATTTCAACCTTGCGCGCCTGATGCTTGCCGCTCAGCGTCACCTTGACCATGCCCGCGCCGGATTCACCGGTGACCTCGGTGCGCGCGATTTCTTCCTGCGCACGCTTGAGGTTTTCCTGCATTTTCTGGGCCTGCTGCATCATCTGGCCGAGTGCACCTTTCATCTAAATCTCTCCTGACATCAACTATTGAAAAGCGAGCGCGCTTTTACTTACGAATCGAGCGGCCGGATCGAACCGGGCTTGACGCTCGCACCAAACATATCCTTGAAAGCGCGAATGCCCGGATCATTTTCGATCGCGCTTTCGGCAGCGCGCTGACGATCACTCGCACGTTGCTGATCGAGCTGCGCGGGCGAGGCAGGCGCAGCATCCATAGCCAGTTCAATCTTGAGCTGGATGGTGGCGCCCAACTGCAAGGACAGTGCGCGCTCAATGGCTGCGCGACGCTCCTCCTGCATCAGGTGCTTGGCACGTGGATCCAGTGCCAGGCGCACCACATCGCCTTCGCGCCCGCCCCAGGCACAGTTACGTGCGAGCTGTTTGGGCAGGCCATCCAGCGTCATCGCATCGACACGCACATCCCAAGGGGCGTCGACAGCCACTTCCACGCGCACGGCCGGCGCCGGTTCTGGCGTAGTCACGCGTGCGGGTGCAACTGCGGGGCGCGCCGCGACAAAGGCGGCAGGCGCTTCTGCAATGCTGACCGCTGACGCTGCAGCAACACCGCCACCAGCACTCGATGTACGTGCAGCAGCAGGCGATGACGCGCGCACCGGCGTGCCGTCATCCGGCTTGAACGCGAGCATGCGCAGCAGGGTCATTTCAAAACCCATGCGTGGATCGGGCGCATAAGGCAGGTCACGACGACCGAGCACGGCGATCTGGTAGTAGAGCTGCACATCTTCAGGCGCAATCAGCGGCTTCAGCGCGATCAGCGCTTCCTCGTCGTCTTCGTTCTGCGCGTTGGGCAGCAACTGCAGAACCGACAGGCGCTGAATCGCAGCGGCAAGATCGTTGAGCAGTGCCGCATAATCCGGGGCCTGCGCATCCAGGCGCTGGATGCAGGCCAGCAAGGTGTCGGTATCACCCTTGGCCAGTGAAGCCAGGATTTCCAGCAGCGTCTGGCGGCCAACGGTGCCAAGCATTTCCTCGATCGGCTCGCGCCTGAGTTCTGCGCCGCCGGAGAAGGCAATCGCCTGATCGAGCAGCGACAAGCCGTCGCGCATGGAGCCATCGGCAGCACGCGCCAGTTCCGTCACCGCGCCCGGCTCAAAGGCCAGGGCTTCGTTCTGCAAGACCAGCGCGAGCTGATCACGGATGGTGGCCACCGTGAGACGCTTGAGATTGAACTGCAGGCAACGCGACAGCACCGTCACCGGCAGCTTCTGCGGATCGGTGGTCGCGAGGATGAATTTGACGTGCGACGGCGGTTCTTCCAGCGTCTTCAGCAGCGCATTGAATGCACCCTTGCTGAGCATGTGGACTTCGTCGATCAGGTAGACCTTGTAGCGACCGCGTGCCGGTGAGTATTGCGCGTTGTCGATAAGGTCACGGACGTTGTCGACGCCAGTGTTGGAGGCGGCGTCGATTTCGAGCATGTCGACAAAGCGGCCTTCGTCCACTTCCTTGCAGGCGCTGCACACACCGCAGGGATTGGCGCTGACGCCGGTCTCGCAGTTGAGACCTTTGGCGATGATGCGCGCCAGCGTGGTCTTGCCAACACCGCGTGTACCGGTGAGCAGGATCGCGGGATGGAGTTTGTCGTGATCGAGCGCATGCGACAGCGCCTTGACCACGTGGCCCTGCCCCATGACGTCTTCAAAACGGCGTGGGCGCCACTTGCGCGCGAGGGCGAGATAGCTCATGGATTTCCAAAGGCAGGAGTGAAGGTGGGATTTTCGCGGATAAAAGCAGAAGAGGCCAGTAAAACGATGCGTTTACTGGCCCCCGCTGGACTGCAAATATTTACCGACCTGCAAACAACGACTTACAAAACCCTGATCAAGCCGCTTTCGGCAGCATCTGGCGGATGAAGTTTTCGCAGGTGGCGTTGTCCATGTAGCGCGGCACGGCGTAGAACCAGAAGGTCTCGTCCTGTGCCTTCAGCGTGATCGCGGGAATATCTGATTCCTTCAACTTGTCGACCTGCGTCGGAATGCCGTAATCGGCATTCATTGCACGAACCTTGGCAATGAAGGCATCGGCCAGCTGTTCATCGCTCTCGCCGCCTTTCTTGAGGCCGCTGACTTCCGCCAGCTTGGCCAGGCGCGCGATGCAATTGGGCTTGGAGTAATCCAGCACACGCGGCAGGATGATGGCGTTGGCGAGGCCATGCGGCACGTGGTAGTAGGCGCCGAAATTGTGCGCGATGGCGTGAACATAGCCAACGCCGGCGATAGTGAACGCCACGCCCGCCTTGAACGAGGCCACCGCCATGTTCTGGCGCGCGGTCACGTTGCTGCCGTTCTTCACCGCCTCGGTGAGGTTTTCCATGATCAGCTTGACCGCATCCAACGCTTCCTGGTCGGTCTTGCTGGTGGCGTTGCGTGAGATGTAAGCCTCGACCGCGTGCGTCAGCGCGTCCATGCCAGTCGCGGCGGTGATGTTGGCGGGCAGACCCGTCATCAGCGCGCCATCCAGCGAAGCGCCCTTGGGCACCAGGGCGGTATCCATGATCGCGAACTTGCGCGTGGTGGAAGGATCCGACACGACGGCAGCGATAGTCACTTCTGAACCCGTACCGGCCGTGGTCGGCACGGCGTAGAGCTTCATCGGCGGGATGATCACGCGCATCAGTCCCGCCATCCAGGTGATCGGATGTGGATTGCGCGCGCGTGCCGCGATGACCTTGGCCGCGTCAATCGAGGAACCGCCGCCAATCGCGAGGATGGCCTTGCAGCCTTCCTTCTTCAGCATCGCCAGGCCGGTTTCAATCTGTTCAATCGTGGGGTTGGGCAATACGCCGTCATACACCACGGCTTCGATACCGAGCTGCTGCAGTTTTTCCTGCATCGGCTTGAGCAGGCCAATCTTCACCAGCATGCCATCGGTAACGATGAGGATCTTCTTCACGCCAGTCTTGGCGATGTGCTCGCAGAGCTGCAAGGACGAGCCGGGGCCGATGAACATTTCCGGTGTGCGGAAGATGAGGATCTTCTGGCTCCAGAACAGGATGAACTGCCAGATCTTGAAGATCAGAACCTTGAGTGAGTGCGGCATATGGTTTCCCCGGATGTGTCTAGTCTTGCGGGCCGTGTGGCGGGACCAGCCCTGTGGCGCGATTGTCGTCCGCCGAACCCCCACTGGCAAGCACGCACCGTAGGGTATCCGGGACTTGAACAGGGGCTGAAAATGGAGGCAGCCCGTACCAGCGATTCCCGGCACCCAGCGTCGCCGATACCGTTGCTCCCTTCCGGGCCTGGCGGGGTTCACGGCTTGCTGTCGCGGGAGGCCGGCACGGGCCACCATAGAAAAATGTGCTCGGGCTAGCCCGAGGGACGCGCAGTTTACGGACAACGCCTCACTTGCGCAAAGCTGCCTGTTCGACCAGGGTCAGGGCCACCTTGTTCCGCAGGTAAACCGGCGTTAACACATCGGCGTTGACGGCGCGGCCCGCTGTAAATTCAGGCACCGCCAGCAGCAGCGCATCGCCCGCGTGGGGCAGCGCTTCGGGCAATACCTCAATCAGATCAACGTCGACGGCGCTACTCAGGGCCTCACGATACGTACCCCAGCCTGTTCCCGCCGCCAGCCAGCGGCCTGCAGGCATGGCCACAATCGCGGCTGGAGCCGCAACGGTCTCGGCTGCGAGTTCACGCAACTTTCCATCAATCACTTCAAACGCGCCAAAGTAGACCTCGTTCATGCGCGCATCAATGGCTGACAGCACCCGTGTAGCGTCGTGCTCGCGCGCGGCACGCAGTGCCAGCATCGCCAGCGAGGAGACGCCGAGTACCGGGCGATCCAGCGCGAGGCCCAGCCCTTTGACGTAACCCACACCGATGCGCACACCGGCAAAGCTGCCGGGACCATGCCCGCAAACGATGCCGTCGAGCTGTTTGTAGCCAACGCCACTCTCGGCCATCAGTGAAGCCACCTGCGGCATCAGTTTCTGCGTGTGATCGCGTCCACTGATTTCATAGCGCTCAAGCAGCGCTCCATCCAGCCACAGCGCGGCGGAACAGGCTTCGGTCGAAGTATCAATCGCAAGAAGTTTCATAGCGTGCGCAACCATTTCTGCGCTGATTCTAGATCAGGCAGCTGCGGCATCTTCGGCAGGCTCGACAACATGCGGCGGCCATAGGGCTTGGAGCGCAGGCGCGGATCGCAAATCATCAGCAGGCCGCGATCGTCCAGATCACGAATCAGACGGCCGACGCCCTGGCGCAGGGTCATGATCGCCTGCGGCACCTGGTGATCGTTGAAGGGATTGCCTCCGCTGCGACGAATCGCATCAAGACGGGCCTCGAACACCGGATCACCGGGCGCGGCAAACGGCAGGCGGTCAATGATGACAACGCGCAGCGCCCTGCCCTTGACGTCCACACCTTCCCAAAAACTGCTGGTGCCGACCAGCACCGCATTGCCGTTTTCAGCGAAGGCGCGCAGCAGCGCGCCACGGCTGTCCTGTCCCTGCACGAACATCGGCAGGCGCAAGCGTGCACCCAGCTTTTCGGCGATTTTCTGCAATGCACGATGACTGGTGCACAGCACGAATGCGCCACCGCCACTGGCCTCGATGATCGGGATCGCAGCTTCCGCCACCGCATCGGCGTAGTGAAAATCGGTGGGCTCAGGCAGGCCTTGCGGCAGATACAGCTTGGCCTGGTTTTCAAAATCAAACGGGCTGTCCACGCGCAGGGTCTTGGCGCGCTCGATACCGAGCTGTTTCACGAACAGGGAAAAATCGTCGCCCGCAGCAAGCGTTGCCGAGGTGAACACCCAGGCTCCGGGATAGGTCTCCAGCATGCGCTGGAAACCTTCAGCGACCTTGATCGGCGTGGCGTGCAGGCTGCCACCACGGTTTGCCGGTTCTACCCAGCGCACGAACTCGGGATGTGCCGGCTGCAGAATCAGGTGAATGCGCTCAACCAGATCAGCTGCACGTTCGACACATGCAGCCAGTTCGGCATTGCGTTCTTCATAAGGCTTGAGCTCCGCGTAGAAGCCATCCAGCGCGAGTGCGACATCATCGAGCGCATCATGCGCCCCGGGCAAATCGGCAAAGGCGTCCAGCGTCATGCGGTTCTGCACGCCTGCGAAGGCGGCTTCGAGCAGCACGGTCTTCTGCGCCAGCACGGTGGCTGCCACTTCCAGATCAGGCATGTCGCCAGACTTGTCAGCCTCTGCGCGTGTGTCACGGGCGATGTCCTGCAACTGACGTGTCGAAACGCGATTGCCGAAGAAGCTGGTGGCCAGTTCGGGCAACTGATGCGCTTCGTCGACCACCACTGCATCGGAGCCGGAAAGAATCTGGCCGAAGCCCTCTTCCTTCAAGACAAAATCCGCGAACAACAGATGATGATTGACGACCACCAGGTCCGCCGCCTGTGCATTGCGGCGCGCCTTGGCGACGAAGCACTCGTTGAAGTCTGCACACTTGGCTCCGAGGCAGTTGTCGGTGGTTGAGGTCACGCGCGGCGTGATCGGATCATCTGCCTCAAAGATTCCAAGCTCGCTCAACTCGCCTGTCGTTGTGCTGCGCGACCATTCCTCCACCATGCGCAGGCGCGCCGGATCCACGCGCAGGCCCGTCACGCTGGGCGGACGTTTCAGGCGGTAGAGGCAAAGGTAATTGGAACGACCCTTGAGCAAAGCCGTGCGCAAGGGCACCCGCAGCGCATCAGACACGCGCGGCAGGTCACGATGGAAAAGCTGGTCCTGAAGATTCTTGGTGCCGGTGGAAACCACCACGCGCTTGCCGGACATCAGGGCCGGAACCAGATAGGCGTAGGTCTTGCCGGTGCCGGTCCCTGCTTCAACCACCAGCAGGCCGTTATGTTCAAACGTATCGGCCACCGCCTGCGCCATTTGCTGCTGCGCAGCGCGTGGAATGAAACCCGGGATGGCAGCGGCCAATGGGCCGTCAGAGCCGAGGAGTTCTGCGGTCTGGCCCTCAACAAGCACTTCAACATTCCCACTTGCGTGGGAAGTCACACTCATTGAGGCGTGACCGTGGGCTGCAGCAATTGCTGGATTGCGTCGAGACGCGCCTGCGCTTCTGCGGCGCCCGCAGCATTGCCGCCGGCGCTGCGTGCATCACGAATGATGCGCCAGTTTTCCTGCTCGACATAAACATTGCCACGACCCAGGCTATTGGATTTCTGCGCGACGCTAACAGCCTGATCAAAATTCTTCTCGCGCAGATACGTGTCCGCCAAAGTCGACCAGACAAAATAGTTACGCGGTTCAATGCGCAAGGCGCGCTCCAATGAACCAGACGCCTGCGCATACTGGCCTGCTGCACGCGCACTCTGCGCGGAGCGCAGCAGCGAGAGCACGGCCGGGCCACTAATGGCATCCGCAGTCTTGGGGAAATTGGGCGACACTTTCTCCGGCAGGGGCATCGGCGGAATCGCCGACTCCGCACCGGGCACCGTCGGCGGCATCACCGGCGTTGGCTCACCCACAGGCGGCAGAACCGTGCCGTAAACCGGCTTGGTCACCGGCTGTTGCGGAGTCTGCTGCGGCGGCCATGTTCCTTCATGGCGACCCGTTGCGGTTTGGCAGCCTGCCAGGGCCAGCGCAAACACGAGTGCGCCGAGCTTGATCCACTGATTCATTTAAACATTCCTTTTAACCAGTCCACTGCTGAATCGACTGGCGCGAGTAATTTGGCGCAAGGCGCGGTTTCCGTCGGTGCGTAACCGCGAATATAAGGCACCTGAATGGCACCTGTGCAAGATTCGTCGGCCTTCAAACCGGTCGCTGGATCGGTGAGTTGTTCCTCGACATCCGCGGGCGGCGTCGGATCAAGACTGCGCACGTTAATGTCGCGCATCACCTTCGACCAGATCGGCAGTGCGCCGCTGGCACCAGCCAGGCCCATCGGCCTGAAATCATCGCGTCCCACCCAGATGACCGCCACGCGGTCGGCGCCAAAGCCTGCGAACCAGGCATCACGCATTTCATCGGTCGTGCCGCTCTTGCCCGCGAGAATGGTGGATGGCGAGATCACGTTGTAAGCGCTGCGACCGGTGCCCAGCGTCATCACTTGGCGCATGGCCCAGGTGGTGAGATAGACCGGCCCCTCCGGCAGGGTCTGCTTGACCTTGATCGGGAAGCGCGAAAGCGGCTGGCCTTCTTTGGTCTCCACTTCGCGGATCGCAGACAGCGGCGACTGGTATCCGCTGGCTGCCAGGGTCGCGTACATCTGCGCAACTTCAACCGGCGCCGCATCCAGTGAGCCCAGCAGGATCGAAGGCACCGGCAGCACATTGCCGCTGTAACCTGCAGCCTGCATGGTCTTGCGCACTTCCGCCGGACCCACTCGCATGCCCAGTGCAACCGTCGGCAGGTTGTAGGACTGCGCCAGTGCCATGTACAGCGGCTGCGGGCCATGGTTCTGGCGATCGTAGTTGCGTGGTTCCCACACATCCTTGTTTGGCAGCGTGATGCTGACTGGATCGTCCGGCAAAATGGTTTGCAGGTTGAATTGCTGCGGCTGCTGCAATGCGGTCAGATAAACAAAGGGCTTGGCCAGCGAGCCAATGGAGCGGCGTGAATCCAGCGCGCGATTGAAGCCCGGATAGCGGGTTTCGCGTCCGCCAACCAGTGCCAAGACTTCGCCCCCATCCACGCTGGTGACCACGCCGGCGCTCTGCAGGGAATTGGGTTTCATCTTGCGCTGTTTTTCCAGCGCAGGCAGACCTTCGGTGATCTGGTTCTCAAGCGCTTCCTGCGCACGCGGTTCCAGCGTCGTGAAAATGCGCAGACCTTCGTTGGTGAGATCGCTGTCCTGGTACTGACCCTTCAGTTGGCGCTTGACCAGATCGACAAATGCCGGATAACGAGCGACGCCATCACTCTGGCCCGCCAAACCGAGTGGCCGCTCGACTGCGCTCTTGTACTCGGCATCGTCGATCAGCCCTTCGTCATTGAAGATCTGCAGCACCAGATCACGGCGTGCCTTGGCACGATCCGGATTGCGGCGCGGGTTGTAGTACGACGGCCCCTTGACCAGGCCCACCAGCAAAGCGATTTCATGCGAACGCAATTCGCTCAGGGGCTTGTTGAAGTAGAACTGTGCGCCCAGACCAAAACCATGCACGGCGCGGTTGCCATCCTGGCCCAGGTGCACTTCGTTGAGGTAGGCCTCCATGATTTCGTCCTTGGAGTAATGCGCCTCCAGCAACAGGGCCATGCAGATTTCCTTGAACTTGCGCTTGAGCGAACGCTCGGGCGTGAGGAAGAAATTCTTCACCAGCTGCTGCGTGATGGTACTGGCCCCTTCCACTGCATGCCCCGCCATCAGGTTGGCGAAGGTTGCGCGCATGATGCCCTTGAGGCTGACACCGTAGTGCGAATAGAAGCTGCGGTCTTCCACCGCCACCAGACCGCGCGGCAGCATCTGCGGCACATCCGTGAGTTTGACCAGCACACGGTCTTCACCCTGCTGCGGGTAAATGCTGCCGATGAGCATCGGATCCAACCGCACGATATCGCGCGACTTGCCGCTATCGGCATCATTCACTTCCGTGATGCCGGCCGGCGCCAGACGCACCTGCAGATGGGACTCCGGCTGCAGGCCATCCCAGAATTTGAATGCACGGGTATAGATCAGGGCCTGATCCTTGGTCACCGCAAATGTGCCGGGGCCCTGCGGCTCCGGCTGTTCGCGGTAACCGAGGCGCTCCAGTTCATGCTTGAGCGTGGCGGCATCCAGGCCCAGGCCCGGGTACAGCTCCAGCGGCGCCGCGTAGACCTGCGCTGGCAGCGCCCAGCGGGCACCGGCAAAGCGGGCGCGGATCTCCTTGTCGAGACTGGTGAGGTAAATGGCGAAGCCAATGATGGCGGCACTCAGCAGCAACACCAGTGCGGCCACGACAATAAGGCGGATTTTGATCAGGAAGGCTTTCATGCAGCGCGCAATGATACAGGCTGAGGAATTGCTATGACCGTGAAGCAAGCACAGAGTGCAGTTGTTTTTGTGCCAGAAATATCCAAACGTTTCGGTGATCCGCCCCGTCTCATTATTTTATATAAATTTTAAAGTATAAAAATTAATTAAATGGCACATGCCTTCAGCGCAAAACTGCGCGCGGCATCACCCTGTCACGCACTGTTTACGGGCTTGATCATATCATTTCAAGTCATTGTTATTAAAATACTTATAACCATTCCGCCAAGATTTCCCAAGGCGTTCGTAGCTGGCAGAGACATCCGCTCATCTTCTATTCTTGCGCCCGTCACAAAACTGTCATTTAACTCTTGCCGCCGCCCAGCCGCCCGCAAGAGATCGGCCGCACGCCAACAGCGACAGTGAAATCAGATTAGAAACTTTGGGAGCACATCTATGTTTGGACGCCTGATGCCGAAAGAGGGACGCTTTTTCGACTTTTTTATCGAGCACGCTGAGCAATTGGTATTGGGGGCCATCGAACTCAAAGCACTGATGGGCAATGTTGCCGAACTGCCATTGCGCAAACGCAACATCGAGTCGATTGAGCATGCGGCGGACAAGATCACCCAGCAGACCATGCAGCTGCTGCACCAGACCTTCATCACCCCGCTGGATCGCGACGAGATCCACCAGCTGATCACGCGCATGGACGACATCCTCGACCTGATGGAAGACGCCTCGCAGTGCATGCACCTGTACGACATCCACGCGGTCACCGATGAAACCCGTCATCTGGCCAATATCTGCCTGGAAAGCACCGAGCGCGTCAGAGACGCGGTCAAGCTGCTGCCGAACATGAAGAACGCCGACAAGATCCTTGAGAACTGCAAGCACATCGACCGCCTCGAAAGTGATGCCGACCACGTCATGCGCACCGCCATGGCCAAGCTGTTCCGCGAAGAAGCCGATACGCGCCAGCTGTTCAAGATGAAGGAGCTGTACCAGTTGCTTGAGTCCGTCACTGACCGCTGTCAGGACGTTGCCAACATCATCGAAGGCATCGTGCTCGAGAACGCGTAAATGGATGCCGTCACTATTGGCATGCACACGGTCGTCTTCCTGGTCGTGTTAGCGCTGCTGTTCGATTTCATGAATGGGTTTCATGATTCGGCCAACTCGATTGCAACCATCGTTTCCACCGGCGCCATGAGCCCGCAGAAAGCCGTGGTCTGGGCAGCCTTCTTCAACTTCATTGCTTTCCTGTTCTTTGGCTTTCACGTTGCAACGACCATCGGCAAAGGCACGATTGATCCGGCCATCGTCGACCACCACGTGATCTTTGGCGCACTGGTTGGCGCCATCAGCTGGAACATCATCACCTGGTACTACGGCATCCCTTCCAGCTCCTCGCACGCGCTGGTAGGCGGCCTGGCAGGTGCAGCGATTGCCAAAGGCGGCACCGGCACCCTGATCGCAGCAGGCTTCCTTAAAACAGCCGCGGCCATCCTGTTATCACCATTGCTGGGCTTCCTGCTCGGCGCCTTGCTGATGGTGATGGCATCGTGGGTCGGCACGCTCTCAACCGCGCGCAAGATGGACCGTATGTACAAGTACCTGCAATACGTTTCTGCCGCGCTGTACAGCCTCGGTCATGGCAGTAATGATGCACAGAAAACCATGGGCATCATCTGGATGATCCTGATCGCATCGCAACTCACCTCGGCAGATGCCCCATTGCCATTCTGGGTCGTGCTCGCATGCCAAACCGCAATGGGCCTTGGCACCTTGTTCGGCGGCTGGCGCATCGTGCGGACCATGGGCATGAAGATCACCAAGCTCCGTCCTGTCAGCGGATTCAGTGCTTCGGCCAGCGGTGCGATCACGCTCTTCATCGCCACCAGCCTTGGCGTCCCGGTTTCCACCACCCACACCATCACCGGCTCCATTGTCGGCGTCGGTGCTGCACGTAACGTCAACGCCGTGCGCTGGGGCGTTGCGGGCAACATCGTCTGGGCCTGGGTACTCACGATCCCTTCATCTGCATTCATCGCAGGAGTGGCTTGGTGGGTTGGGCAACACTACTTCTGATTTCCCGTGATGCTTTAAAAATCAAAAAGGGCGCCGAGGCGCCCTTTTTGATTGCCGCGATTGAGCGATCACCGCCTTGGCGGAAGCATTGACCAGACTTCTGTCAGCCGCCATGCTCTGCTTGCTTGATCCAATAAGCGAATAAATCAAAAAATGCTGCGAACGCCGCATGAGGTGCAAGCCTCGCAATTGCCAGCATCATCACAGGGAGAAGTCAGCGCATGGAGTATTACCTGGCAAAGGATGGGGAACGGCTGGGCCCTTTCAGTTTGGATGAAGTCAAACAAAAACTGAACGAGGGCAGCATCCGTAACACCGACATGGTCTGGACTGCAGGCCAGGCCGACTGGCGACCCATTTACGAATTCCCGGCACTGGCATCGACTCCACCACCCATGTCTCACGCCCGTCCGCAGGGAAGCAATGGGGCATTGACTCAACGGTCCATGTACGAAGCATTTGTCGGCCCGGAAAAATCCAGCTACTACGTACCCCTCTTCGAACGTTTCGATGCGGGTGGCAGCAAGGTTTCATGGAACCTGCCGGCAGCGTTGATCACCCAATGGTGGATGCTGTATCGCGGCATGTTCCTGTGGGGATTTTTGGGCTATCCCCTGCTCAATGCGCTCGGCTTCTTCTTGCTTGGCATGCTTGTTGGAATTGGCGGCGTAGGCCCAGGAGCAAGCATTGGCATTATTTATCTGGTGGGGATTCCTGCGTCTTTCCTGCTCACAGGCTTATACGGCGACAAGATCTATCACGGTCACGTCAATAAGCTCATCATCAAAAGCGGGCAGCTCGGTCTGTCCGATCAACATCGCCGCGAGTGGCTGATTCGCAAAGGCGCAGCAAGCTATATCTGGATCATTTTCATCTTTATTGGCATTGCGATGATTGGCATTCTTGCGGCCATCGCCATCCCTGCGTACCAGGACTATGTAGTTCGCGCAAAAGTAGCTCAGGGTCTGCAAGAAGTGGAACCGTTGAAAGCCGCTTATGCTGAATACATCGATGAAAAGAAGGCTTGGCCGACTTCACTTTCTGACCTCGGCGTGCCCGAATCCCCCGGGATACGCAGCAAAGTGATTCATTCCGTCAGCATTGGCCCAGAGCATGAACTCAGAATCAGCTTTGATTTGCCAGGACGACTGGATGGAAAAACCCTGGCGTTGATCCCCGACCAGCAAGGGCAGCAACTGCGGTGGCAATGCCGGGTTATTGATTTGCCGGCTCGCAATGCACCGCAACAGTGCCGCCAGACACCGTAGGCCAGATGAATACCGCCCCCTTCAGCGACGCAAGCATTGTGGAGTCCTGGGGAATCAATGCCCGGCCGTGGACTATCGCGATACGTGAAGGACAGATCGAGAGCCGCAAACAGGTGACGAACCAGGCAGTCATCGACGCCATTCGCAGCCGCCAGCCGGGTTCTGTCCTGGATATCGGCTGCGGTGAAGGCTGGCTTGCCCGCAAACTCTCGGCCGCCGGCATTCAAGCAACAGGAACTGACGCAGTTCCAGCGCTGATCGAGGAAGCCAGACGCGCTGGCGGCGGCGATTTTCGCGTGCTGTCGTATGAAGAAATGGCGACGGGAAAGCTGAAGCTCTCGGTGGATGTCGTGGCCTGCAACTTTGCCTTGATCGGGAAGGAATCGGTCGAGGGCGTGTTTGCTGCCGTTCCTTCCCTGTTGAATCCGCGTGGCGCATTCATCGTGCAAACCCTGCATCCGCTGGTGGCTTGTGGCGACCTGCCTTACCAGGATGGATGGCGGGAAGGCTCATGGGCCGGTTTCAGTCATGATTTCTGCCATCCCGCGCCCTGGTATTTCAGAACGATGGAGAGCTGGGTTCGCCTGTTCGCGGATCACGGTTTCCGGCTTCGCGAAATGCGCGAGCCGCTGCATCCCCAAACCGGCAAGCCCGCCTCGGTGATATTCATTGGGGAAATGGCTGGCTGAAAACGCTGCCCTCTCGCCCATAAAAAAGCCCGCTGACGCGGGCTTTTACTGAATCCGGAAAGAGATTATTCGCCCATCACTTCGCGTTCCATCGCTTCGATGGAAACATGGCGAACATCCTTGCCCTTGACGAAGAAGATGACGTACTCGGCAATGTTCTTGGCGTGGTCGCCAATACGCTCAAGTGCACGCACGCTCCAGATGATGTCCATCACGCGGCGGATCGTGCGCGGATCTTCCATCATGAAGGTGATGCACTGGCGCATCAGCGCTTCATATTCGCGGTCAACCGCGGCGTCTTCACGGGCGACATCCAGTGCCGCATTGATATCCATGCGCGCAAAAGCGTCGAGCGCGTCATGCACCATCTGCGAAACGTGCTTGGAGAGATGACCGACTTCAACCATCGAGGCGCCACGCTCCTGCGCAGCCAGATCGGCCGCCATGCGTGCGATTTTTTCAGCTTCGTCACCGATACGTTCAAGGTCGGTGATGGTCTTGATCACGGCGACCACCAGGCGAAGATCGCTGGCGGTGGGCTGGCGACGCGCAAGAATGCGGTTGCACTCTTCGTCGATGTAAACCTCAAACTGGTTGACCTTGTAGTCGTTGCGCGCGACTTCGTCGGCGAGCGCAGCATCATGATCCATGAATGCGCGGGTGGCATCCACGATCTGCTGCTCGACAAGCCCGCCCATCGAGAGCACGCGTTGACGCACGTCTTCAAGTTCGGCGTTGAACTGGCTGGAGATGTGCTGCTTGTAAACTGGCTTATCCATGACCACTTGTCCTTCTAGTTCTGAGGAATCTGATGCCATTGTGACTGGCTGGCCCCTTGGGTCAAGTGCCCGCGACGGCAACTGACCCAAGGAGTGACCCGGCGCCTTGCGGCGCCGGGTCTGACATACCTTACAACTTTCTTTGAAACTTTTACTTAGAACGCGATCTGCGCGCGAGCCATCAGAGCCTTCGGCTTCGACTCGGTCACGCCGCTGACCAGACCGGCGGTCTTTTCAGCATCGGCGAACGAGTAGTCGAGCATGAAGCGGACGTTCGGGTTGACGTAGTAGTTAGCGCCCAGGGTAACGGCGCTGATCTTGGCATCCGTGTCCTTGTTCTTCACGTTGTCGTAGCGGGCAGCCACTTCGACAGCACCATCAACACCGTTGACCTTGACCGCACCGTAGGTTGCATCACCCGACTTGTAGGTACGTGCGCCACCGAACACAACCCAGCTGGCCGTGAACGAGAAAGCATTGACCGTGTTGCTAGGGTTGGTGCCCGGGGTCTTGTCGGTGAACTTGGCCGTGCCGTATTCACCCTGCAGGAAGACCGGGCCAACGATACCCAGCGCTTCCACCGTGGTGGTGCTGGCGCGAGCATTCTTGACCGCAGCCGGGAACGAGAAGACGTTCAGGGTGGAAACACCCGACTTGCTGTAAGCGGTGGTGTAGCCAGCGGTCGGCAGACCGAAACCAGGATTGCTGCCGTTGTCAATCTGGTCGAGCGAGTAAGACGCACCCACATGCAGGATCGAGCCTTCGCCAGCGATCGGCAGCGAGTAGGCTACGCGAGCGTTGCCGCCTGCGCCTTCCGTATTACCCTTGCCAACCTTGGTCTGCGAGTAGCCCGAAGCGCCGACCCAGAGACCGTTAGATGCGTACTTGTAGTAAACGCCGTTCGTGAAGTCGCGGGTACCGAACAGGCCGTTGGCCGACAGTGCGTTGCGTTCCATGAACACCAGATCATTGTTGCTGGCAATTTCATCAAGGCTGCGCCAGGGCTTCTTCTGACCCATGTAAACAGTGTTGTCACCAAAAGACTTTGCGAGCCAGACATCGTTGAAGCCGGCGCCAACGGTACCGTTGCCGCTGATGTCTTCATCAATCTGGTAGCTCCAGCCGTAGGCCTTGCCCTTCAGGGTGATGAACACGCGGCGGAAGTAGAAGCCGCTGTTCTCGTTGCCAGCTGCAATCTGCTTGGAATCAGCATTCAGCAGTGCACCGTCAAAGTGAATACGGCCGCCAACGGAAGCTTCAAAGCGACCGTCGTCAGATTTGATCGTAAGGCCGCCCTTGGTGGTCGGCGTGTCAGCGTATGCAGCAGGAGCTGCCAGAAGAGCAGCGATTGCGGTGTACTTAAAAAGCTTGTTCACTTAGGTTCTCCCTAGAACTTGATGGATTCACATTTCCTTTGTCAGGTATGCAACCAAGTCCTGAATCGACTCGACCCTAAATGGTGCATACCCCTGAAAACGCGGCTAGCATGGAGCGCGAACATCACAGTCTTGTGACCGTCATGTTTCAATTTCGTGACATGACAATCCGGCCCGGGGAATCGGACCCAAGGCTCTAGCGTAGACATATGTCATGACGCCTTAATGACTTAGCTCCGGTATCTGCAACAGATTGAACAAATCGTGTGCACTGCAAAAAAACTGTAATGAACCCCCGCTACTATCGCCGCGTTATCTGAGATGCCCATTCGTTTCCAAGGAGAATTCCATGAAAGGCTTAACCTCGATCATGCGTACCGCCGGGCTCGCCCTGGCCGGCACGATGCTCGCCACGTCTGCTTTCGCCGCCGATATTTCGGGCGCAGGCGCAACGTTCCCCTACCCAATCTATGCAAAGTGGGCGGACGCTTATAAGAAAGAGACCGGCATTGGTCTCAACTACCAGTCCATCGGCTCGGGTGGCGGTATCAAGCAGATCAAGGCCAAGACCGTTACTTTCGGTGCTTCCGACAAGCCGCTGAAGCCGGAAGCTCTCGATGAATCAGGCCTGATCCAGTTCCCGATGGTGATGGGCGGCGTGGTGCCGGTCATCAACGTCAAGGGCATCAAGCCGGGCGAAATGGTTCTCGACGGCCCTACCCTGGCCAACATCTTCATGGGCAAGATCAAGGTCTGGAACGACAGCGCGATCAAGAAGCTGAACCCGACGCTGAACCTGCCAAGCACCGCGATTGCCGTTGTGCACCGCTCGGACGGTTCGGGCACCACCTTTAACTTTGCCTACTACTTGGGCGACGTCAGCACCACCTGGAAGGAAAACGTTGGCGTGGACGCTTCGGTTGAATGGCCGGTCGGTATCGGCGGCAAGGGCAACGAAGGCGTGGCCAACATGACCGCGCAGACGGATGGCGCGATCGGCTATGTCGAATACGCCTACGCCAAGCAGAACAAGATGTCGTACACCAAGATGATCAACAAGGCTGGCAAGACGGTTTCGCCGGACGACAGCAGCTTTGCTGCCGCCGCTGCCAACGCCAACTGGGCAAAAGCACCTGCTTACTATCTGATCCTGGCCAACCAGCCGGGCCCCGATAGCTGGCCGATGACCGCCGCAACCTTCATCCTCGTCTACAAGAAGCCTGACAATGCCGGTGACGTGCTCGAAGCGCTGAAGTTCTTTGACTGGGCCTACAACAAGGGCGGCCAGATGGCAGCCGAACTGGACTACGTGCCGATGCCGGCCCCGGTTCAGAAGCTGGTACTGGAAAGCTGGGCCAAGATCACGGATGCCTCTGGCAAGCCGGTCTGGACCAAGAAGTAAGAAAGTACACAAGGGAGAGACCGTCATCGGTCTCTCCCTTTTTCTGGGTTACCATCACACTATCGCAGCAGCCGCATCCAGGGAGTTTGCGTGAATCTTGCTCAAAACACGGCTGGCGTCTACACGGCCGACAAAAAAGTCCTGGCACGGAATTCTTTCAAGGATAGCGTTGCCCGCTACCTCACCAAATCCGCTGTGATCCTCGTGCTGCTGATGCTCAGCGGCGTCATGATCGCCCTGGTTGAAGGCGCCCTGCCGGCAATCAAGCAATTTGGCTTTGGCTTCATCACCACCGAAAAATGGAACCCCGTCACCGAAATCTTTGGCGCCAAGGCGCCGATTTACGGCACGCTGGTCACCTCATTGATCGCCATGCTGATCGCTGTACCGGTCGGCATTGGCATTGCAGTGTTCATTACCGAACTCTGCCCCCTCTGGCTCAAGCAGCCGATCAGCACCGCGATCGAATTGCTGGCCGGTATTCCCAGCATCATCTACGGTATCTGGGGCCTGTTCGTACTGGCTCCGCTGCTGCAGGCGTACATACAGCCCGCATTGATCAGCATGTTTGAAGGCGTGCCTGTCCTTGAAGGACTGTTCGCCGGCCCACCCTACGGCATCGGCATTCTCACGGCCGGCCTGATCCTCAGCATCATGGTGCTGCCTTTCATCACCTCGATCACGCGCGATGTGTTCGAAACGGTGCCGCCAATGCTGAAGGAATCCGCCTACGGCCTCGGCTGCACAACCTGGGAAGTGGTTCGCCGCATCGTGATCCCCTACACCCGCACCGGCGTGATCGGCGGCGTCATGCTCGGCCTCGGCCGCGCACTCGGCGAAACGATGGCCGTGACCTTCGTGATTGGTAATGCACATAGGATTGGCAGCTCGCTGCTGGCACCTGGCACGACCATCTCCGCCAGTATCGCCAACGAGTTCACCGAAGCCGACGGCGCACTCTATACCTCATCACTCATTGCACTGGGCCTGATCTTGTTCGTCATCACCTTCATCGTGCTGGCTGCCGCACGCCTGATGTTGCTGCGCCTTGACCAGAAGGCAGGAAAATAATCATGGAAACGCAGCGCAATACCAGTCTCTACAAGCGTCGCAAGGGTTATCACTACATTGCAATGACGCTGGCGTTCATCGCCACCGGCATGGGCCTGATCGCCCTGGCCTGGATTCTCGGCACCCTGCTGTGGAAAGGCTTTGGTGGCCTCTCGTGGGAGGTCTTCTCGCAGATGACGCCGCCTCCCGGCAACCAGGGCGGCTTGCTCAACGCCATTTACGGCAGCGCAATCCAAACCCTGATCGCAACCTGCATCGGCACGCCGATCGGTATCGCTGCCGGCACCTACATGGCGGAGTACGGTCGCAATACCAAGCTCACCACCACGGTTCGCTTCATCAACGACATCCTGCTGTCAGCGCCGTCGATTGTCGTCGGCCTGTTCGTCTATGAAATCATGGTTGCGCCCATGGGCCACTTCTCGGCCTGGGCTGGCGTGATGGCACTGTCGATCCTGATGCTGCCGGTTGTGGTTCGCACCACGGAAGACATGCTGCTGCTGGTGCCCGACTCGCTGCGCGAAGCTGCCTCTGCGCTCGGTGCTCCGCGTTATCTGGTCATTGGCAGAATCTGCTACGGTGCTGCCAAGGCAGGCCTGATGACCGGCGTGTTGCTGGCCGTTGCCCGCATCAGTGGTGAAACCGCCCCGCTGCTGTTCACCTCGCTGAACAACCAGTTCTGGAGCACCAACATGAACGCGCCGATGGCGAACCTGCCAGTCGTCATCTTCCAGTTCGCACTGTCACCGTACCCGGATTGGCAGAAGCTCGCCTGGGTTGGCGCACTCATCATTACGCTCACTGTGCTCACGCTGAACATCGCTGCCCGCACTTTGATCTCCTCACGCAAGCAACAGCACTAATTCCATCGCCATGGACACTTCATCAATGAAAGACCGCCCCAACATTCTGCTGCCAACAACGGCCGTACCGCCCGATGGTGGCAAGCACAAAGGTGCTGCCGCGTACAACGAAAAGATCTCGATCCGTGACCTCTGCTTCTATTACGGCGAATCGATGGCGCTCAAGCACATCAGCCTGCCGATCTACGAGAAGATGGTGACCGCCTTCATCGGACCCTCTGGCTGCGGCAAGTCGACCCTGCTGCGCACGCTGAACCGCATGTATGACCTCTACCCCAAGCAGCGCGCCACCGGCGAAGCCCTGCTGGATGGAAACAACATCCTTGCTGGCGGCCAGGATCTCAACCTGCTGCGCGCACGCATCGGCATGGTGTTCCAGAAGCCAACCCCGTTCCCGATGTCGATCTACGAAAACATCGCGTTTGGTGTTCGCCTGTACGAAAAGATCTCGCGCGCCGACATGGACGAGCGCGTTGAAGATTCGCTCAAGCGCACCGCCCTCTGGGATGAAGTCAAAGACAAGCTGCACAGCAGCGGCATGAGCCTCTCCGGTGGTCAGCAGCAGCGTCTGTGCATTGCCCGCACGATTGCCGTGCGCCCATCGGTGATCCTGCTCGACGAACCGACCTCGGCTCTTGATCCGATCTCGACCGCCAAGGTCGAAGAACTGATCTATCAGCTCAAGAACGACTACACCATCGTCATCGTCACCCATAACATGCAACAGGCCGCACGCGTCGCCGACCACACGGCGTTCATGTACCTGGGCGAACTGGGCGAGTTTGGCGCTACCGACCAGATCTTCACCAAGCCGAAAGAGAAGCGTACGGAAGACTACATCACCGGTCGTTTCGGCTAGTACACAGCATCAGCAGCAAACAAAAAGCCCGCGCAAGCGGGCTTTTTGTTTGCAGACAAGAATAGATCATTTTGCCTGGGGATATTGACGATTTTCAGGCGCTCAACCTAAGCTCAAACGTGTATCAGTCAGCCGGCACAGCCTCGTCCAGCCCTTGAGTGCATATGCCCTTACAACTTTTGACACTTTTTCTTGCACTTGCGACCTGCGCTCCTGTGCTGGCGGATGCAACTCCGCCCATTGCATCAGGCACGTATGCTTTTCGTCACAAGGACGCAGAATTTCCTGAGAGCCGCGGCATTCCCGTCACAGTCATCATCCGGGATTACAGCATTACCGTTGTCAATAAAACCCCTCATGCCGTTCTTCCTAAGGGCGTTCTCGTGAAAGGGGAATTAATGTGGCACGACAAATCCGGGCAATGGATTATTGGAACGGATGAAGCTGATCGGAATGCAGAAGAAGTGGGCGGCTGCAGCGCCGGCCCTGAGACCGTGGATTTCGCTAAAAAAATCATCTGGTCCTGCATCGGTGGACCCTGATGAAAAGCGGGCCAGGCCAGCATGCCTACCCCCGCGGCGCGAGGTGGTTCTTATTTCTGCTCCACAACCCCAGACTGCGACGGCTTGACCAGCACACGCGTACGCTCTTCAGGAAAGTGGCAGCTGAAGGTTGAACCAACGCCCAGCTCGCTCTCGATGTGCAAGACCGCCTGATGTGATTCCAGCGCATGCTTGACGATGGACAGGCCCAGGCCGGTGCCGCCGCTTGCACGTGAGCGGCCAACGTCGGCGCGATAGAAGCGCTCGGTCAAACGTGGCAGATCCTTGGCGGCGATGCCGATGCCGGTATCCGCGACCGAGAACAGCGCCTGCGCGCCGTCTTTCTCCCACAGCACGCGGACAACGCCACCCGGCGGCGTATAACGCACGGCGTTGAAAACAAGATTGCTGAAGATGCTCAGCACCTCGGTTTCGCCGCCAATCAGGCACAGATCCGACTGGATGCGTGCTTCAAAGGTATGGCTGTTCTGGGACAGGGCCTTGGCCTCGTCCAGAACGCGACGCAGCAACATGGGAATGTCCAGCATCTCCTGCAGGCCCTGCTGCCCATGCGCGCCTGCCTCGAGCCGTGCGAGCTTGAGCATGTCATTGACCAGGGATTCCATGCGCACGGTCTGGTTCTTCATTTCCATCAATGGCGCACGCCATTCGGAAAGGGGATTACGCCCCTGCGCTTCCGGCTCCAGCATGTCGAGGTAACCACGCAGCACGGTGAGCGGCGTGCGCAGTTCATGCGAAGCATTGGAAACGAAATCCCGCCGCGCGGTTTCCAGACGCTTGATCTCGGAAACGTCACGCACGATCAGCAGGCGCTGGTTGTTGCCGTAGGGAATGATCTGGAGGGAAAGCGTGCGGTCACGCGTCAGCGGAGAGGGTGCTTCAACCTCGCCCTCGTAGGTGTCCTCCGCCACGTAATCTGCAAAATCCGGATGACGGATCAGGTTGACGATGCGCAAACCAATATCCTGCGGGCTGTGCAAGCCCAACAGGGTTTGCGCCGCGAGGTTGAACCACATGATCTCGCCACGCTCGCTGAGGACTACGGCGCCATCGGGCAGCGCTTCAGTGGATGAGCGGAACTCGGCGAGCATCGCCGTCAGGCGCTTACGCTTCCTGCGATTGCGACGCTGCGTTTCCTGCAAGCGATAAAAGATATCGCCCCAAACACCCGCGGGCTCCGGCAACTCGTAACGCTTGGGCTGATACACCCAGGCCTGCAACTTGGACAGGCGCCGCAGATAAACCAGCAGATACAGCGCCAACACGATCGTAATTCCGGCCAGTGCATGTCCCAGCCAGTGGCCAATAACGCCGCCCACGATGCAGGACAGCACGATGCGCACGAAATCCCCGCGCCAGGAATGGGGCAGCGGCAAAGGAGCCGGCTTGGGCTTTTGAGCGTCGGGATCCAAAAATGAAGAACTCATCGGGCCCCTATCCTATCCGCAGTATCGCGGAAAATCTGATGCCACCTGATCAGGCAATCAGGCGCGCTCTGAAAAACGGTAGCCTGTACCGCGCACGGTCTGGATCATGTGATCGAAACCATGCGGTTCCAGCGCCTTGCGCAGACGACGGATATGCACGTCCACCGTGCGCTCCTCAACATAAACACTCTGGCCCCAGACGCGGTCCAGCACCTGCTCACGCGTGTAAACGCGCTCGGGGTGGCTGACGAAGAAATGCAGCAGGCGATATTCCGTCGGGCCCAGGTGCACCGGCGATCCCTTGGCGGTGACGCGCTGGCTGGCCACGTCGACTTCAAGACCATCAACGGCGAGCTTCTCTTCCTCGCCACCGGGCTGCGCGCGACGAATCACGGCCTGGATGCGGGCGATCAGTTCAGGGAAGGAAAACGGCTTGGAGACGTAGTCATCGCAACCCGTATTGAGACCGCGGACCTTGTCTTCTTCTTCCGCGCGCGCGGTGACCATGATCACCGGGATGTCCTTGGTATTGGCGGCTGATTTGAACTCGCGGGTCAGCTCAACGCCTGAGATGCCGGGCATCATCCAATCCATCAGGATCAGGTCGGGGCGTTCCTCGGCGACGCGCAAGCGCGCTTCCTGCGCATTGGCCGCTTCGACCACGCGGAACTCGGCGCGCGACAGCGCAAAGCGGATCATCTCGCGGATCGCGCTCTCGTCTTCCACAACAAGAATCAGTTTATTGCTCATGCTCATAATTCTGTAGTTTTCATCCTGTTCAGAATATGACGAGCGTGTGAAGGATTCGTTACAAACGACGCAAAATCACGCTGCCGGCCGAATATCCCGCACCAAAGGCACATAAAACGCCGATATCGCCTGTCTTGAGATCTTCATGATACTTGTGAAACGCAATCACCGAGCCGGCTGAGCTGGTATTGGCGTACTCGTTCAGAATGACCGGCGCTTCCTGCTCGGTGGGCTCGCGGCCCAGCACCTTGCGCGAGATGAACTGGTTCATCGACAGGTTGGCCTGATGCAGCCAGAACCGGCTGACGCTGCCGGCCTCGATGCCGAGATCGCCCAAATGGGTGGTGATCTGCTCGGAAACCAGCGGCACTACTTCCTTGAAGACCTTGCGACCTTCCTGATTGAACAGGACATCGCTCCATTCACGCGGTGGCTGTTCGCTGGCGTTGAGGAAGCCAAAGTTGTTGCGGATATTGTTGGAATACAGCGTTTGCAGGCGGGTACCGAGAATCTCGAACCCACCGTTGACGGCGTTTTCCAGCGGCTCAACCAGAACCGCAGTGGCGGCGTCGCCAAAGATGAAGTGGCAATCGCGATTGCGGAAATTGAGGTGGCCGCTGCAAATCTCAGGGCAGACCACCAGCACCGCGCGGGCATTGCCGTTGCGCACGGAATCAACGGCAGCCTGGATGCCAAACGTTGCCGAAGCGCAGGCCACGTTCATGTCATAGGCAAAACCCTTGATGCCGAGGTAGTGCTGCAATTCCACCGCAATCGCCGGGTACGGGCGCGCGAGGTTGGAACAGGCCACGATGACGGCATCGACGTCTTCAGGCTTGCGCCCTGCACGCTCCAGCGCCTGGCGCGCGGCAGCCATGCCCATCTCTGCCAGGATCGAAGGCTCATCATTGCCACGACGCGGAATCAGCGGGCGCATCACTTCCGGATCCAGGATGCCGGACTTGTTGACCACGAAGCGCGAATGGATGCCGGATGCCTTGACGATGAACTCGCTCGAGGAATGCGCCAGCGGCTGCACCGTGCCGGCGGCAATCGCATCGGCATTACGGGCGTTGAAGTTGTCCACATACTGATTGAAGGCAACGACCAGCTCGTCGTTGCTGATGGATTCTGCCGGGGTAAACAGGCCGGTGCCGGTAATGGCGACGCGCTTCATGGATGTCGTCCTTGTTCGTGATTTGTGATGCGTGATTCGTAATTGAAGTGATTTTAACCGACAGCAGGCCAACCGGCCCGCAAAATCGCTTCCCGCAGGGTTTCTCGGGTCTCCGGCTCTCGTCTCATGCTCAAATGCGAGCCGTGGAACCAGTTCACCGGCACGCCCCAGTGCCTGGATAGGGCGATGGGATGACGCGGCAGCACGACCCGGTCGCCTGCTCCGGCAAAAATCAGCAAGCGTTCCTTGTCCAGCAACGGCGGCTTGCTCAAGGGGGAGACCAGATTCAAGGTTTGGCGATAGCGCTCTTCATCCAGCCCGCTGGCGGTGAAATAGCGCAGATAGGCCGGCGGCATGAAGCGCCAGAGTGAACTGGCGAAGTCGACCACCGGAATCCCCGCCACCACAAAATCCAGGCCAGGCTCATGGCTGGCCAGCAGGCTGGCGTTGTAGCCGCCCAAGCTGATACCGAGCACACCGATACGGGCGTTGGGATCCTGCTGGCGTATCCACGCCACCGTGCGGCGCAAATCCCACAGGGTCTGCGACTCCGCGTGAATCAGGTCAAGAATATTGCCATCGAGAAAATGATCGCCTGAACGTGCACCAATGCGGCGAGGCCCATGCAGGGGCAACACCGGCTGCACGATGTTGAGGCCAAGGTTCTGATACAGCCAGCGCGGATGGAACAGGCCAAAGTCCATCCACGACACGCCCATGCGATAACCGTGGATGCACAGCAACCAGGGGCGCGAAGGCCCGGCATGGCGCATCACACGCACCGTGCTCTGGTTATTGGTCTTGTGGAGTTTCCACAGCGAAGCGCCAGGCAGGGCATCGTCGGGCGCAAAGCCGCTGTCCCAGCGCATCTCCTCGTAATCAAAACCGAAGATGCGTTTTTTCTCGATCGCCACATTCACGGGCGGCGGCGGCGCCTGATGAAAACCCGTCGTGTCCTGGTCCCAGCCCTTTGCCTTGACGATGGCTTCGAGCTTGAACACGTCCTGGCACATCAGGGCAGCTTTCTCACCGGCCGGCGCTTTAACGCCTGCCACGAAATATCCCAGCAGGGCTTCATCAAGCCCGACCTTGGCATCCATCTCCAGGGACATTTCCGGCAAGGGTGCATCGGCCTCCACCGGCTCCGAAGTCAGGCCCACGCGGCCTGCCACCAGAAAGGAGCCGACACTGCCGATAAAACAGATGAAGGCGGATCCCACGTTCCCGAACAGGAACAGAATCACGGCAAACACAGCACCAACAACGCTGGCCAGCGCCATATATGCCGTGATGCGCTGATCGCCTGGCATCAGCAGCAGTGCAACGCCGGTAGACAGCAACACCGAACCCGGCAGCAGCGCCCAGATCAACCAAGAGCCATCGTCACGCGCCAGCAACCAGAAAAGGCCAACGGCAATGGGAATCCAGCTGAGAATTTCCCAGCGCTTAGGTTGTTGCATCTGCGTCATGATATTTCCAAGCTTGAACCCAAAACCTAGCGACAGCACTACCCACTTGGGGTGGCTTACTTGATATTGCCGAGCGCTTTTGCCGTCAGTGCCAGGCGCGTCGCCACTGCCTGCGCCTGTTGGCGCGAGCGGTCATCCATCAACAGGCCCTGGCCATCAAACGCCTGGTCAGCACCTGACAACGCAAACTGTTCGGGCAACACCAGGCAGCCCAGGACATTCAGCACTTCGCGCACATGACGGAGCCCGCGCAATCCACCCAATTTTCCCGCGGATGCCGACACCAGCCCCACCACCTTGCCGTTATAAGGCTTGAGCCCGGGCTCCTTGCCGTCAGGCCGCGAAACCCAGTCCAGCGTGTTTTTCAGCAAGGGCGTGATCGAACCGTTGTATTCCGGACAGGCCAGCAGCAAAACCTGATGGGCAAGAAACAGATCCTTGAGCTTGCGGGCATTAGCGGGCAAGCCATCGCGCGCTTCGAGATTCTGGTTCATCAGTGGCAGTTCGTACTCGGCCAAACTGATGAGCGTGACTTCCGCGCCCGCAGCGCGCGCACCTTCCAGTGCCACCTGCAACAGGCGCTGATTGAAGGAGTCGCGGCGCAGACTTCCTGCAAAGGCCAGGATTTTCATGCGCTGAGGGAACGCCAGAACGTGATGCCGATGGTCACCGCGCCGATCAGCAGCAATGCCTGCGTCGGCCAGAGCCAGCGATTCTCGCGGCGAAGCGGAATGAATGCCGCCAGGCCCAGTAGGCCCAGCACCACGAACAGCGCAACCATCTTCTGCAGCAGCGGCAGCTGCTCGCGCATCTCAGGCGCACTGTCGATATAGATGTAATACAGGAGGCAGACTACGCCCATGCATAAGGACATCGTTGCGCCAAACATCATCAAAGCGACGGTCCACCAGCGAAGAAAATTCATTTTTTACGTTTGAGCAGTCGAACAATGGGAAAAATTTCTCGCGTCACGGCAGGTGACTTGAGTCCACTTTTGAGCAGCAGGGAAACGAAACCTTTGACAATGCGATCACGGTTGTTGAACACGCTATCGACCATCGGCACGCGAACATCGTTCAATATGGTGATGGCGTCATCGGCTTCCGCTCCAAAATTGAACTTGACGGTGAGATTCACATCCACCGGCTCCTTTTTACGGGGCGAGCGCTTGTCCTGCATCTTGTCGCGTTTGCTTTTGGCTATCATGGCTTGTGAACCTCTTCAAAACTCTTGGCTGAATGGGTACTGCCATCGAAAATCTTGTCTGCTTCGCTCACGGAAAGGAAAGCGGTCCTTGGGGCACCAAGATTACCCGCCTGGCCGAAACCGCACGCGGTCGCGGCTTTGACGTCATCAGTCTGGATTATAGTCACACGCACGACCCTGCCGCGCGCGTGGCCCAACTTCTGGCGCTGGCACCAGAAGCCAGGCGTCTGGTGCTGGTGGGCTCAAGCATGGGCGGTTATGTCTCCGCGCATGCCTGCGCAGCACTGAAACCACAGGCCTTGTTCCTGATGGCGCCCGCCCTTTATTTTCCGGGCTGGGATTCCGAACCCTCGGGCATCCCCGGCCTGTGCAGCGTCGTCCATGGCTGGCACGACGATATCGTGCCAGTGGAACGCGGCATCCGCTTTGCAAAGACCCATCGAGCGGCCCTGCACGTATTGGATTCCGATCACGGCCTCAACGACCAGCTGCCGGCGCTGGACCTGCTCCTGGGCGACCTGCTCGATCGCGTCAAAGCCGCCCGCTAACGCTATTTGGCGACCAGCACCACGCCATCAAAGCGGACTCCCGCCCAACCACTGCGCATGAAGGTGCGAATGTTGGCGTGATCGCTGCCCTGTGGATTCTTCAGCACATCATCCCGGTAGTAGCGTCCGAATAGTTGCAGGACATCCGCCTCTCCAAGATTCAGCAATTGCCCGAGGGCGAGTACGCGGCAGGCGCCTGCATTCTGTCCGGCCTCATTGATGACCACGTCCGCGCCAAGGCCGTTGCTGAAACGCGTCGGCGTGTAGTGATAGTGCTCGGTGATATGGGCAATCACGTCTTCAAAGTCGGCTTCGCTCTTCTTCAGACGCTGCAACAGGTTTTCGAAACTCACGGTGATCTCGATCAATTAATGGATTGAGGCGCAACCCACGCGCATGCGCCCAGGTCATCATTTTGTCACAAGAACTTTATGGTTCCTTCACACAGCGCATTCAGGATTTACTCATTTTTGACGGGGAGTCCATTCATGCGCATCAAGTATCTGGGTCTGGCGATCGTCGCCAGCCTGCTATCTGCCTGTGACGGCAGTTCAGTGCAAACGGGGCGTTTGCTCGACGCAGCAGTCAGCGGTGCCCGCTATCAGGGCAGCCTGCAAACCAGCGGCGTCACCGGCGCCAATGGCGAGTTTTCCTATTATGGCGCCGAGACGATCACCTTTACCGTTGGCGGCATTACCCTGGGCAGCGCCCAAGGCCGCGACACCCTGCTGCTGAACCAGCTCAACGGTGGCCTCGACCCCAATGGCCAGCCCAGCCGCACTTCGATCAACCGCGCAATCTTCCTGCAGAGCATCGATCAGGACAATGATGCCAGCAACGGCATCCAGATCAGCAGCGCCACGGTCAACGCGCTGAAATCCGCATCGCTGAACTTTGACCAGGACAGCAACGCATTCACGGCAACGCTTGCCTCATTGCTGGGAGCCGAACCGGTTACCGCCGAAAACGCGCTCGATCACCTCTTGGTCACCGAGGCAGAGACCAAGGGCAACGTCAAGATTGTTGTCGGCGACGGCATCATCGACAGCGTCCAGCGCTTTGTCGTGCCCGACAATCGCGTGGCGTATCCCGGCAGCGACGCCGGCCTCAAGGCGCTCTTCCCGAAAGGCTTCCCGCTGGCTGTCGGTTCAGGCCTCGCGTTTGATTCAAACGCCAACGGCACGCTGACTTTCTACGGCATCACTGATCGCGGTCCGAACGCTGACTCACCGATCCTGCTCTCCGACATGAAGACCGCCACCAAGGTCTTCCCGGTTCCCAATTTCGCACCCACCATCGTCAAGCTGACGGTGGATACCGTTGGCAACAAGGGCGTGGTGGTGAGCGATGCACGCGAGCTCACCCGCAATGGCAGCAAGATCTCGGGTCGTCCGGTTGAAACCGGCACCGGCTCCAGCGGCGAAGTAGCGCTGGATGAAACCCTGACGCACAAGCTGGCCTTTGACCCCGAAGGCATGGATACCGAAGCACTGGTCAAGGATCCGCAGGATGGCAGCTATGCCTGGACCTGCGACGAGTACGGCCCTTTCGTCGCCAAGATCAAACTCGCCACCGGCGAAATCGTCCGCAAGTATTCGCCGGGTGTTGAACTGCCGGCCGTGATCGCCAAGCGCCAGCCCAACCGTGGTTGCGAAGGCCTTGCCATCACGCCGAGCGGCAAGCTCTACGCGATGGTGCAGTCGACGCTGGATGTGCCGGATGCCAGCAACAAGTCGGTCAAGGACAAGGCGCTGTTCACGCGCATCGTCGAGATTGATCGCAGCAACGAAGCTTCACCGACGACCAAGACCTTCGCCTATCCACTCAATCCGGCGGACTGGCAGGACGGCAAATCCGGCAAGGCCAAGCTGGGTGACCTCGTCGCCGTTGACGACACCCATTTCCTGATCATCGAACAGGGTGCCTTCAGCGATAACAAGATTCACAACAAGATTTTCCTGGTTGATATCAGCGGCGCCACCGACATCAGCAACATCAAGAACGGCGCGCTGGAACTGGAAACCGTCACCACCGCATCGGGCCTGATGTCCGCAGGCGTGACCCGCGTCAAAAAGACCCTGATTGGCGACATGCGTGACTACGGCTGGCTCCTGGAGAAGGCAGAAGGCCTCGCGCTGGTCGATAACCGCACCCTTGCGCTGATCAATGATGATGACTTTGGCCTCGGCACCGACACCCACGATGCCAATGGCGTCACTGCGGATCCCACCAAGCTCTACGTCGACACCAGCACCGGGGCCGTCAGTGATGGCGCCAGCAAGTCCTACAGCTACAAGCTGGCTGGCAATGACCCCTCGCAGCGCCGCACTCAGTTGTGGCTGATCAAGCTGGCCAAGCCGGTGCTGGATTTCCAGCAGAACTATTCGTTTGCACAGGCAGGCGACCTGCTGCAAGCGCCGCTGAAGGATTTCCACCCCACCCAGCCTGCGATTGGCTATGACCAGATCTATTACAAGCTGGGCCGTTATGCCAAGAACCTGGACTCACCCAACAAGAAGTACGACGACTACTGCGAAGACATGGGCGCCAACGCCGCGACCAAGGCCACGGTGACGGGCAACTCGACGCTGGCCGACCCCAGCAGCTTCTCCTGCAAAGACCCGATCGGCAAAACGCCCGGCAGCATGAAGAGCGCAGTGATCGGTCCGCAGGGCAAGCTCTACCTCACCGACGGCCATCACTCCTTCACCAGCTACTGGGAAACCCCGGATGGCGGCCAGAACATGAAGGTGTGGGTGCGCGTGCTGGCCAACTTCAGCAGCGCCAAATCCATGACCGAGTTCTGGAACCTGATGAAGACCAACAACTACGTCTGGCTCAAGGACGGCGGCAACAACAATGCCGTGATCACGACGGATCAGCTGCCTGCGCAGCTGGGCCTGGCCAGCTTCCACAACGACCGTTACCGCTCGCTGGTCTACTTCACCCGCGATATCGGTTACAGCCAGCCGGCAGGCGCCACCGAATTCCTCGAGTTCTACTGGGGCGAGTGGATGCGTAGCAATGCCAGCGGCCTGGGCAACATCACCGCCCAGATGACGGATTTCTCCAGCTACCTGAACGCAGTCAGCACCGCGGCCCACGCCATGGTGAACCTGCCCGCAGGCTCCGTGGTGAGCGGCAGCAAGACCACCGCTGATCTCGGCAAGCTGGACGCCTTCGGCGACAGCGAGTTCACCAAGCTGTCCCAACCCATCAACAACAGCAAGCCGGGCAAGCTGGCCTATTCGCTGGACTACAAGAGCACCCTGTCCGCTCCGTAAGCCGTGATACCCCATGGAAAAGGGCCGCAAGGCCCTTTTCTTTTTCCAGCTATCCAAATTTGCTTACGGACAGACATCACAAGCGGCGCTAGACTGCTGTCCTTGAAACTGACCGCTGACGACGAACCCGCAAAGGAATTGAGTGAATAAAAGTCCTGCAAGGCACGCACTCGAAGATGCCTATCTCAATACCGACTATCGCGTGCTGCTGCCGCGCAAAGCACTGACTTTCCGCATTGGTGAATACGATGCGGATGCCGAAGAAAGCCTGTTCAAGCACTGTGGCATCCAGCAGGAATGGGCCATCATCACGCCCTGCAATCCCAATTCCGAAAAAGCCGATGACGATGCCAACCTCGCCGCGCTGGCACGCCTGCGCCAAGAGCTGGAAGTGGTGGGTCTGCGTTACTTCCAGGCCATTAACCAGAGTCCGGATGGCGAATGGCCGGAGCACGGTTATCTCGTCGTGGACCCCGAACCCGCCAAGGCCAAGTCGCTGGGGCGGCGCTATCGCCAGAACGCCTTCGTCAGCGGCAACAAGGGCGAAGCGCCGAAGCTGATCTGGCTGCTCTAAAACCTATTGCCCCTGTAGGAGCGCCTCTCAGGCGCGATTGGAGCTAGCGCTGAACGCGCCTACAAAAGCTATTCCGCGCCGACGGGTTTATAGGCCTCGACAAATTCCGGCGGCATGCGCTTGGGCCTGCCTGTCCTCATATCGATGCAGACCCACTGGGTGCGGCCGCGCAGCACCGTCTTGCCATCGCTGACCCGGATGATCTGGTAGGCACGCCACATGGTCAGCTTGGCGTCGCATTCGGCGATCCAGGTGCCGAGCAGCAGTTCATCCCCGGCAAAGGTCGCGGCGAGGTAGTCCAGCTCGTGGCGGCGCGCCACGCAGCCTGCGTTCAGGCGCTCATAGTCGGCAAAGCCCAGCTTCAGGCTCACCGAATGGCTCCAGGCCACCTGCTCTGCCCAGCGCAGGTACTGCACGTTATTGGTGTGGCCGAACTGGTCCTGATGCTCCGGACCTACGGTTACGCGCTCGGTGAATGGCGTGGGGACATCCCACTGGATAGTTGTCGTCATGGCCAAATTCTGCCGGAAAATCATTGAGATTGTCGCGTTGCAGCATTACAATTCAAATCAGGACTTCTTTGGTCTTCTTTCCAAATGCTCAAGCTCGGCAAACTCGCAGACTACGCAACAGCCCTGATGACCGCCATGGCATCAGCGCCGTCGCAGGTGCACACGGCGCAGGGACTGGCTGATCGCACCCATGTGTCCGCTCCTACCGCCGCCAAGTTGCTGAAATTGCTGACCAAGGGCGGGCTGGTCGAGTCGCTGCGCGGCGCCCATGGCGGCTATCGCCTGAGCCGCTCGCCCGAGCGCATCACCGTCGCCGAGATCATTGGCGCCGTTGAAGGCCCGATCGCCGTCACCGAATGCTCCGAAGACCACAGCGGCTGCAGCATGGAATCCAGCTGCGCCACCAAGACCAACTGGCGCCTGATCAACCGGGCGATCTTTGAAGCCCTTCAGGCCGTGACCCTGGCGCAGATGGCCGCGCCGGCGCGCCGTCAGGAGTCTCCCATCCACTTTCATCCTGCCACTTCAATGGCGGGTGGCTGACATGTCCGCTACTTCACAAGAAATCCAAGACATCGTTCGCAAGAACGAATACAGCGCCGGTTTCATCACCGACGTGCAATCCGACACCGTGCCTCCGGGCCTGTCGGAAGACACCATCCGTTTCATCTCGGCCAAGAAGGGCGAGCCGCAGTGGCTGCTCGACTGGCGCCTGAAGGCGTACGCGCGCTTCCTGAAGATGACCGAGCCGAAGTGGGCGCATGTGCACTACGCCGAGCCCAATCTGCAGGGCATCTCGTATTACTCGCAGCCCAAGTCGATGAAGGACGGCCCCAAGTCACTCGATGAAGTCGATCCGAAACTGCTCGAGACCTACAAGAAGCTCGGCATTCCGCTGAAAGAACAGGAAATGCTCGCCGGCGTTGCCGTCGACGTCGTGTTCGACTCCGTCTCCGTCGCCACTACCTTCCGCGAGAAGCTGAAAGAGTCCGGCGTGATCTTCTGCCCGATCTCCGAGGCCGTGCGCGAGCATCCCGAGCTGGTGCAGAAATATCTCGGCAGCGTCGTGCCGCAGGGCGACAACTACTACGCCGCGCTCAACTCCGCCGTGTTCACCGACGGCAGCTTCGTGTTCATTCCAAAAGGCGTGCGCTGCCCGATGGAGCTGAGCACCTACTTCCGCATCAACGAGCGCAACACCGGCCAGTTCGAGCGCACGCTGATCATTGCCGAGGAAGGCTCGCACGTCAGCTATCTGGAAGGCTGCACCGCGCCACAACGTGACGAGAACCAGTTGCACGCCGCCGTGGTTGAACTGGTGGCGATGGATGACGCGCAGATCAAGTACAGCACCGTTCAGAACTGGTACCCCGGCGACGAGAACGGCAAGGGCGGCATCTACAACTTCGTCACCAAGCGTGGCGACTGCCGCGGCAAGCGCAGCAAGATTTCGTGGACTCAGGTGGAGACCGGTTCGGCCATCACCTGGAAGTACCCGAGCTGCATCCTGCGCGGTGACGATTCCGTCGGCGAGTTCTACTCGGTGGCGGTGACGCACCATCGCCAGCAGGCCGACACCGGCACCAAGATGATCCACATCGGCAAGAACACCAAGTCGACCATCGTGTCGAAGGGTATTGCCGCCGGCCACGGCCAGCAGAGCTACCGCGGCCTCGTGCGCATCCAGCAATCCGCCGAAGGCGCGCGCAACTACACGCAGTGCGATTCGCTGCTGATCGGCGACACCTGCGGTGCACACACCTTCCCTTATACCGAGGTGCGCAATCCGTCCGCGCATCTGGAACACGAAGCCACCACTTCTAAAATTGGTGAAGACCAGTTGTTCTACTGCCTGTCTCGCGGCATCAACGCCGAAGACGCCGTGTCGATGATCGTCAACGGTTTCTGCAAGCAGGTGTTCAAGGAACTGCCAATGGAATTCGCCGTTGAAGCACAGAAACTCCTTTCCGTTACGTTAGAGGGAGCCGTCGGCTAAAGCCGACGCTCGCTCAGCCAGAACCATAAGTTCAAGCCATGCTCGAAATCAAAAATCTCCACGCCCGCGTCGAGGGCAAAGACATCCTCAAAGGCATCAATCTCAAGATCAATGCCGGTGAAGTCCACGCCATCATGGGCCCCAACGGCTCGGGCAAGTCGACGCTCTCCAATGTGCTCGCCGGTCGCGAGGACTACACCATCACCGAAGGCAGCGTCAGCTTCGGTGGTAAGGACCTGCTGGACCTGCCTGCGGAAATCCGCGCCTGCGAAGGCGTGTTCCTCAGCTTCCAGTACCCGGTGGAAATTCCCGGCGTCAGCAATATGGTTTTCCTCAAGGCCGCGATCAATGCCAAGCGCAAGCACCAGGGTCTGCCGGAAATCGAAGCTGTCGATTTCCTCGCCTGGGTGAAGGATCGCGTCAAGAAGATGAACATGGACATCAAGATGCTGCAGCGCGGCGTCAATGAAGGTTTCTCGGGCGGCGAAAAGAAGCGCAACGAAATTCTTCAGATGCTGTTGCTCGAACCGAAGCTGATGATCCTCGACGAAACCGATTCCGGCCTCGACATCGACGCGCTCAAGATCGTTTCCGAAGGCATCAACACCATGCGTTCGCCAGAACGCGCGACGCTGCTGGTCACGCACTACCAGCGCCTGCTCGACTACGTGAAGCCGGATTTCGTTCACGTGCTCGCGGGCGGCCGCATCATCAAGAGCGGCGGCCCTGAACTGGCACGCGAACTCGAAGAGAAAGGCTACGGCTGGCTGGACGCGGCGTAAATGTTCAACAACATCACCACCGCCCTTGAAGCCCTGCCCGCGCTTCCTGCGCAGCGGCGCGCGGCGCTTGATGCGCTACTGAAGCAGGGCCTGCCTGGCAAGAAGGACGAAGACTGGCGTCATACCGATCTTTCGATCCTCGACCAGCTCAGCGCCGCCGATATTGCACCGAGCACGCTGAATCACGATTTTCCGAGCGCCTATGAAGGCGGTCTCGATGCGCTGAACATCGCGCTTTCGGGCGGTACGCAGACGCGGACGCTGTCAGGCAAGGTTTCACTCGACACTGGCCTGCACCAACGCCTTCAGCTGAAGGTCAGCGGCGAAGTAGAACTGGTCCTGCAGGACATCACGCCTTCGCGCTTCGCGACATTCTTCGCCACCATTGAAATGGCGCCGAACTCGCGCCTGCGCCTGCTGCGCGTGCAGCAAGCCGACTCGCAGGCCCAGCGCCTGACCAACATCACGATCCAGATGGCGCGAGACGCGCAGCTGGATACGGTGACGGTGGATCTTGGTGGTCGCTTCGTTCGCAACGATCTCTACGTCCATCTCAATGAACCCGGCGCCGGTGTGGAGCTGTACGGCCTCTATGCGCCGATTGGCGTCGAGCACGTCGACAACCACAGCTGGATCCACCACCGCGCGCCGCATTGCAGCAGCCGCGAGTTTTTCCGCGGCGTCGTCTCCGGTTCTGCACGCGCCGTCTTCAACGGCAAGATCTTCGTCCACGAGAAGGCGATCAAGACCGATTCAGAAACCCGCGTCGCCAATCTGCTGCTTTCGAAAACCGCTGAGGTCTACGCCAAGCCGGAACTCGAGATCTACAACGACGACGTCAAGTGCGCACACGGCGCCACCTTCGGCCAGATTGACGAAGACGCGGTGTACTACCTGCGCGCCCGCGGCCTCGACAAGGACACGGCCCGCGCCCTGCTGACACAGGCCTTCGCACAGGAAATCATCGAGCGCATCGGCAACGAAGAATTGCGCGAGACAATCACGCAGCGTTTCCTCTCGCGCCTTCCGCAGAGCAAAGCGTAATGAACGCGCCAGCACCTGCGATTTTTGATCTGGCCCGCATCCGCGCCGACTTCCCGATCCTGTCGGAGAAGGTTCGCGGCAAGCGCCTCGCCTACCTCGACAACGCGGCAACAACGCAGAAGCCGGAAGTGGTACTGGCGGCGATTGATCGCTACTACCGCCAGCAGAATTCCAATGTGCACCGCGCGGTTCATGACCTGGCCGAGCGCGCGACCAATGCCTATGAAGCGGCGCGCGACACCATCGCCCGCTTCTTCAATTCGACGCGCGAAGAGATCGTCTTCACGCGCGGCACTACCGAGAGCATCAATCTCGTCGCGCGCTGCTATCTGGCGCCGCGCATCCAGACCGGCGACGAAGTGCTGGTCACGAACATGGAACACCACTCCAACATCGTGCCCTGGCAGCTGGTCGGCGCAAAGACCGTCGCCGCGCCCGTCAACGATGCGGGCGAACTGATTTTTGAAGAGTGGCTCAAGCTGCTGTCACCACGCACCAAGCTGGTTGCTGTTGGCCATTGCTCGAACTCGCTCGGTACCGTCAATCCAATCGAGGACATGATCCGCGAAGCCCACGCGCGTGGCATTCCCGTGCTGGTTGATGGCGCGCAGTCGATTGCCCACCTCAAGGTCGATGTGAAAGCCCTCGACGTCGACTTCTTCGCCTGCTCCGCCCACAAGGCCTACGGTCCGACCGGCTTCGGCGCGCTCTACGCCAAGCGTGAGCATCTCGAAGCAATGCAGCCCTGGCATGGCGGCGGCGACATGATCAAGACGGTCGCCTTCAGCGGCAGCACCTGGAACGACATCCCGTACAAGTTCGAGGCCGGCACGCCGGACATGTCCGGCGCGATTGGTTTCGCGGCGGCACTCGACTACATCAGCAGCATCGGCCTCGACGCGATCCACGCGCACGAACACGCCGTCCTCGAATACGCGACACCACGCGTCGCCGAGATCCCGGGCCTGCGCATCATCGGCACTGCGCGCAACAAGGGCGGCATCCTGTCCTTCGTGATGGACAACGCGCATCCGCATGACATCGGCTCCATTCTCGATCAGGAAGGCGTTGCGATTCGCACCGGCCATCACTGCACGATGCCACTGATGGAACGCTTTGGGGTTCCAGCAACCGCTCGTGCTTCACTGGCGGTCTACAACGGCACCGATGACATCGATCAGCTCGTCGCTGCACTGCGCAAAGTCCAACGACTTTTTGCATGAGCGCCATCCTTGCGGCCAAGCTGCTAGCCTCCCCGGCGCTGATTGGACTCGCAAGCCTCGCAGGTAAACGCTGGGGCCCTAATATCGCGGGACTGATGGGCGGACTGCCTCTGGTTGGCGGCCCGGTCGTGTTGGCACTCTGGCTGCTGCACGGCCCTGAATACGCCACGCAGGTTTCACTGGCTGCACCCGTCGGCGTCTGGGCCACCCTGGTCTATCTGCTGGTGCTGGGCTTCATCAGCTCGCGATGGCCCTGGTATAGCGCCATTCCCTTCGCGTGGCTGTGCTATCTCTCGAGCGCCGTATTGATTGATGCCGCAGGCTTTGCGCAATCACTGGCCTTGGGCATCGCCGTGATTCCTGGCCTCTGGGTGGCCGCAACGCGCGTGTTACCCAAGCCAATGTCAGCGATCACGCCGATTGCACTTCCGAAAATTGAACTGCTGGCGCGCATGGTGGCGGCAGCCTTGATTGTGTGGACGCTCACCACTGTCTCTGAACACCTCGGCACGCACCTCACAGGCGTACTGGCCGGCGCGCCGGTTGCTGCCGTGGTGATTCCCGCTTTCACGATGGCAAATAGCGGTCGGGATGCCCTGCTGGTCACCCTGCGCGGATTCCTCACCGGCCTTATGGGTTTTGCCGTGTTCTTTCTGATTCTTGGCCACGGCATGACCGACTTGGGCGCATGGGCCCTGTTACCAGCCCTGCTCGGCGGTGTTGCAGTCGGCCTGTTCGCAACGCATCACGCCAAGCGGCACGCAGATCTTCGATCTTCAGATCAATATTCCCCCGCCCCCGCCAACGATTGACGCTCAGGCGGTAGACCACGGCGACACCAGCTCATCCGTTCAGAGCAGGCCGAGCAGCAAGCGGAGCAAAGACACTTCGTCAGGCATCTACAGCATCACCATTGCCTTGAGGAAATCGCATGAGCTCATCCTGGTTAGGGCCGATCAAACAGATCAGCTACACGACGGACAATCTGGATCGCCTGGTCCATTTCTGGGAAACACAGGTCGGCGTCGCCCCCTGGAGTGTCTACCGGGGCCTGACCTTGAACATGCGCTACGAAGGCAAGGCCATCTCCTTGCCGTTTCATGTCGCGCTGAGCATGCATGGCGATACCGTGATCGAACTGATTCAAGTTCTGGGTAATGGCCCCTCGCCATTCCATGATGCATTGAACCGTCCCATCATTGGCCTGCAAAGGCTGGCCTCAATCAGCAGCAACATTGAACAGGATTCGCAAACTGCCATTGCACAAGGCATGGAACAGTTTGCGGATGGCGTTGATGTCACCGGCCAGCGTTATCGCTACTTCCGCAGCGCGGATGCTCCTGGCGTCATCCTGGAACTGCTGGAAGACATTCCTTCATTTGCCGACTTCATCAATCGGCTCGAAGCGCGCACTCGCGGCTATTCCCTGGCGCAGGCATCCACTGTAGCGCCTGCGCAAAAAATACCTTCATCTTCAAACGCGCTGATGAGCGCTGCACAAATCCACAGCTATGGTGGCCCTGAGCAATTTCGCATTGAGCAGGTTCCCGAACCCCAGCCTGGTCCCGGGGAAATCAGAATCAGAATTTCCGCAGCAGCCGTCAATCCCGTTGATATCAAATCCCGACGCGGATATCTGAAAGACTGGATGCCCCTGACCTTCCCCGCACGCCTGGGTGGTGACGTTGCTGGCATCGTTGATGCGATTGGCGATGGCGTGACGAAATTCCCGGTTGGCGACCGGGTGATGGGCATGGTCAACCCGATGAGCAACGGCGCCTACGCCGAGAAAATTGCTTTCTACGCCGCTGCATTCACGCACGTCCCCAGCACGCTCGGCCTGATCGAAGCGGCCGCCTTGCCTACCGGCGTGCTCACGGGAACACAGCTGATCGAGCAGGCCATTCAACCCAAGCCAGGTGCCATTGGACTGGTTACAGGTGCAGGCGGCTCCAGTGGCCGCGCAGCGGTTCTTGCTGCACTGGACGCAGGCGCAGTGGTCTATGCAGGCGTTCGCGCTTCAAGTCGCGATGCAGTGAGTGACCTGCCCATTGCCGGAGTGATTGACCTGTCGGATGAAGCTGCGCTGTGCGCCGCAGGGCCGTTTGATTTTGTGGCGGATACCGTCGGCGGTGAAACAGCAGAAAGACTCTTCATGCACGTCAAACCGCAGGGTGTCGTCGCTTCAACGGCGTTTCCACCACCCAATCCACCGTCAGGTTCAACACAGCGTTTTATCAGTCTGATTGTCAGCTTTGATGGCGCACGTCTGGAAAAATTCGCGCGCGATCTTTCGGAAAAGAATCGCACCATGCCTATTGCACACAAATTTCCACTGGCCGAAGTATCCAAAGCGCATGCACTGATGGAACAAGGTGGCGTCGGTGGAAAAATCGTGCTGATCCCGTAGCACAGCGACTCACTACCCAGCCACGCTAGGCGACGCGTAAATCCTCGATCTGCAGATCGATGCTCTCGCGTCCCTGCCAGCGATTCACCGTCAGGCGATAGACCAGTTGCACCAGGCCACGACGCTGCATGCGTTCGACGCCACCAAAATCCATCGCCGCCAGGCTCGTGCCGTTGGCGCGCAACTTGTACTTCACGTGGGTCTGCGTGGAGCCCACCAGGCGCGCTTCCTCAATCTCGAAGACGCCTTCAAATTTCGGCTCTGGGAATCCCTGTCCCCATGGACCCGCACGCTCCAGCACCTGCGCGGTTTCGATATGCAGTTCCTTCGGTGTCAGCTCACCATCGGTCTCGATCACCTGCTCAAGTTGCGCAGGCTCCAGCCACGCGCTGCAGATGGCATCGAAGGCCGCGCTGAAGGTTTCGTAATGCTGTTCCGGCAGCGTCAGGCCCGCAGCCATCGCATGGCCACCGAAACGTTCGATCATTCCAGGGAAACGTGCATCGACCGCGGCCAGCGCATCACGGATATGCAGGCCGGCAATGGAACGACCCGAGCCTTTCAGCAGGCCACCCTCCTTCGCCCGCGCAAAGGCAATCGCTGGACGATGGAGTTTTTCCTTCACGCGCGATGCGACCAAACCCACCACGCCTTCATGCCATTCAGGATCAAACAGGCAGACGCCGACATTGCTGCCTTCCTCGGCAACAATCTGCAGCGCCTCGTCCTTCATCTGGGTTTCGATCTCGCGGCGCGAGCGGTTGAGCTTGTCTAACGTGCGCGCCGATTCTTCAGCGGCCGCTGCGTCTTCACACATCAGGCATTCGATGCCGATGCGCATGTCTTCAAGGCGACCCGCGGCATTGATGCGTGGGCCAATCACGAAGCCGAGGTCGGTTGCGGAAATCTGTGCAGGCGCGCGACCCGCGGCTTCCAGCAGCGCGAGCATGCCGTGGCGCGCACGGCCCGCGCGGATTCGCGCGACGCCCTGCTGCACGAGGATGCGGTTGTTGTGGTCGAGACGCACGACGTCGGCCACGGTGCCGAGCGCGACAAGATCGAGATAGTCCGCCAGATTCGGTTCGACGTGATCGGCGAACCAGCCACTCTCACGCAAGCGTGCACGCAACGCCAGCAGGACATAGAACATCACGCCGACACCGGCGAGATGCTTGCTGGGGAAATCACAGCCCGGCTGGTTGGGATTAACAATGGCGTCCGCCACCGGCAACTCAGGTCCTGGCAAATGGTGGTCGGTGACCAGCACGTCCATGCCCAGCGCCTTGGCGCGCGCAACGCCGCTGACACTGGCGATGCCGTTGTCGACGGTCACCAGCAATTCAGCACCCTGCTCTGCAGCGAGCTCCGCCAACGCGGGAGACAGGCCATAACCCATCAGGAAACGATCTGGCACGACGTAGCCGACCGACTTCGCACCCATCACGCGCAGCACCAGCATCGCGAGCGCGGTGCTGGTCGCGCCGTCGGCGTCGTAATCACCGGCAATCACGATCTTGCGTTGGCGACGCAGCGCGTCTTCCAGCAAGGCACAAGCCGCATCAATGCCCTTGAGCCGTGACGGCGGCACGAGGTTCTTCAGTTCCAGCGGCAGATCGGATTCAACAACGCCGCGCGCGGCATAGACACGGCGCAGCACCGGATGCAGCGTTGCGGGCAGCGCGTTGGGATCGCCCTCGGCGCGACGACGAATCAGTGGCTGACTCATGACCAGGTCTCGATGCCTTGCAGCAGCAACCAGGCGCCCGCAATCATCGTCACCGTTTCAAACGCACGCTTGATGAAGCGATTGCCCTTGAGCAGCGCCAGCGAACTGCCGAAATAACCACCGAGCACGCCGCCAACCGCGAGCGCGGGAATCCAGTCCCAGCGTACCGACGCGGCATAGGCAACGGTAATGCCCGCAATGCTGTTCCAGACCAGCGCCACCATCAGCATCGTGCAGGCAACCGCCGCCTGGTAGTCGAAACCGAACCAGCGCAGGAACAGCAGCGTCGCAAACAGTCCGGGACCCGAGGGAAAGATGCCGCAGAGAAAACCGACGAAAGCCATCAGGCCCGCGCCAATCCACAGGCCGCGCCCTTCACGATTACGCGGCGCAGCGAGCACGCCGAAGTCCGGCTTGAGGATGGAGTACAGCGCCATGCCGATGTTGGTGATGCCGAACAGCACCTTGCCCGGCGCGGGCGGCAGCGTGAGCGCTGAGAGATTGCCGATGACCAGGCCCGGCACGCCGACGGCGAGCATCAGGCCAATGAAGCGCCAGTCGAACTTGAAGCTGCGCAGCAGCTTGCCGATGGAGCCCACGCCGAGCGCCACCACCGCGACCTTGTGGGTAGCGATGGCCATGGTGAAAGGAAGCCCCAAGGCGATGAGTGCCGGAAACTGCACCAGCCCTGCTCCACCGCCCGCCAGCGCCGAGAAGAAACTTGCGACGAAACCGGTGAGCAGCAGCGGCAGTTGATCCAGCATCAATGGTCCTGAGCGAGAGAAGGCAGAAAGCCAGATCCTTCGCTGCGCTCAGGATGACCTTCGGTCACTTCATGTTGGCGCGAAGAGCCTGCTCAACAGCCGAGCGTTCGGCAGGCACCTGAATCAGGCCCTGCAGGCCGCCCTTGATAATGACGTCCGGATCCTTCAGGCCGTTGCCGGTGAGCGTGCAGACGATGGTGCTGCCGTCAGCGATCTTGCCGTTCTTGATGTCACGCAGCGCGCCGCACAGCGAGGCGGCCGAAGCCGGTTCGCAGAACACGCCTTCAGTACCTGCCAACAAACGCTGCGTGGCGAGAATGTCTTCATCAACGCATTCATCGAACCAGCCGCCGGATTCCTTCTGCACTTTCCAGGCGTGATCCCAGGACTGCGGATCGCCGATGCGGATGGCGGTGGCAACGGTTTACGGATCCTTCACCGGACCGCCACGCAGGAACGGCGCGCTGCCCGCGGCCTGATAGCCAACCATCTTTGGGCGACCGTGCGTGGCGTTGCCGAGTTTGTAGCCGTCCATGCTGGCGGAGGTGCGAATGCCAACGGATTCGCTGTAGCCCATCCAGTAGGCGGTGATGTTGCCGGCGTTGCCGACCGGCAGGCAGTGATAGTCCGGCGCACGGCCGAGTGCTTCGAGCACTTCAAAGGCGGCGGTCTTCTGGCCCTGCAGGCGGTAAGGATTGATCGAGTTGACGATGGCGACCGGCGTGGTCTGCGCGACTTCCTTGACGAGGCGCATGCCGTCATCGAAGTTGCCCTTGATCTGCACGACCACGGCGCCATGCACCACGGCCTGCGCCAGCTTGCCGAGGGCAATCTTGCCGTCCGGAATCAGCACGAAGGCGGTGACGCCAGCGCGCACGGCGTAGGCCGCCGCAGCAGCGGACGTGTTGCCAGTCGAGGCGCAGATGATCGCGCGCGAGCCGCGATGCACGGCGTCGGTCACCGCAGCGGTCATGCCGCGATCCTTGAACGAGCCGGTCGGATTGAGACCTTCGAACTTCACGTAGATCTCGCCACCAAAGCCGACTTTCTTCGGCAGGTTCTCGAGCTTGATCAGCGGCGTGCGGCCTTCGCCCAAGGCGATGGCGCGGACTTCTGGGCCAAAAGGCAGGCGGTCGCGGTATGCATCAACCAATCCGGTATAGCGAGTCATGTTCGTATCCTGGTGAAACGTGTCGTTTAAAACTTGAATGGGGTTTCCAGCTTCCGCTCGAGATTGCCGCGTACCTGCGGCCACTCCTCGCACGTGATGCTGAAGTACACGGTGTGGCGAATCCTTCCGCCCTGCACCACCATGTGGTTCCTGAAAATTCCTTCCTGCGTTGCGCCAATCCGCGCAATCGCGGCACGTGATTTCTCGTTGAGCGAATCGGTCTTCAACTCCACCCGGTTCAGCTTCAGCGTTTCAAACGCGTGCTTCAACAGCAAATACTTGCACTCGGTATTCACCGGCGTGCGCTGCACGTCGGCGGTGTACCAGGTCCAGCCAATCTCGGCGCCACGATGCGCGCCGGTGATGTTGCCGAAGCGCGTGCTGCCGACAATGCGGCCGTCGTGGTTGGTACGCACCACGAACGGCAACGCCTTGCCGGCCTTCTGGTCATTCAGCCCGTCGTCGATGAACTGGCGCATCGGGCCTTCACCTGCGCAATTCGCCGGAAACCAGCGGAACAACGCTTCATCCGATCCCACCGCACACATCGCGGCATGATGCGAGGACTGCAGCGGCTCCAGGGTCACGTATGTGCCCTTGAGCGTGACCGGAAGGAATTCCGGAATGCTGAGGTCGCCCGCCATGTTCGTATCCGTCAGAGTTCGCGAGCGAACTCAGTCGTTGAAATGCTCCACGCGGAAACGCGAAACGCCTTCGTGGACAAATGCGAGTTTCTGCATTTCGGCCAGCGCTTCGTTGAATTTCTTTTCCTGCACCACCGAGGTGATGATCGCGATCGTCGCGTCTTCATCGCCACGCGGTTCGCGCTGGATGATGGCTTCGACGCTGATGCCATGGCTGGCGAGGATCGCCGTGATGCGCGACAGCACGCCAGCTTCATCGGCCACCTGCAGGCGCAGGTAATGCGCGCTCTGCACGTAGTCCATTGCCACCAGCGGCAGTTCGCGGATCGCGTCGGGCTGAAACGCCAGCGAAGGCACGAAGTGCCTGGCATCAGCGGAAAGCAGACGCGCGGCATCGACGAGGTCGGCGACCACGGCCGAAGCGGTTGCATCGCCACCAGCGCCGCGACCATAAAAACCCACCTGCCCCACGGCATTGCCCTTGAGCAGCACTGAGTTGAGCACGCCGTCGACTTTCGCCAGCAGCTTGTTTTCCGGAATCAGTGTCGGCTGCACGCGCACTTCAACGCCGTGATCACCGCGCTTGGCGATGCCCAGGTGCTTGATGCGATAGCCCATCGCCTGCGCGATGGTGATGTCCTGTGGCGTCACCTTGGTGATGCCTTCGGTATTCACAGACTTGAACGCCAGCGGCGTGCCAAAGGCACTGGCCGCGAGAATGGTCAGCTTGTGCGCCGCATCGATGCCTTCGACATCGAAGGTCGGATCGGCTTCGGCATAGCCGAGCTTCTGAGCCTGCTTGAGCGCATCGGCGAAGCTCTCGCCCTTCTCGGTCATCTGCGTGAGGATGTAGTTGCCAGTGCCATTGATGATGCCGGCCAGGCTTTCGATGCGGTTGCCGGCCATGCCTTCGCGGATCGCCTTGATCACGGGCACGCCACCAGCGACGGCAGATTCAAATGCAACGATCACGCCCTTGGCGCGGGCAGCAGCGAAGATCTCATTGCCCTGCTCCGCGATCAGCGCCTTGTTGGCGGTGACGACGTGCTTGCCGCGTGCGATCGCGGCCAGGATCACTTCGCGTGCGACGTCCTTGCCACCGATCAGTTCAACAACGACATCGACATCGGCATCACGCGCGATCGACATCGGATCGGCGACCAGCTGGATGCCGCTGAGGTCGCAATCGCGCTGGAGGTTCAGGTTACGCGCAGAAGCGTGCGTCACCATGACCGGACGACCGACGCGGCGCTCAATTTCGGCAGCGTTGTTCTTCAGCAGACGGACAACACCCTGGCCGACAGTGCCAAGACCGATTACACCCACGCGAACAGCGACGCTCATAACCATTTCACCTGACGATTCATGCCCTTACAGGCAGCCGCCCCAGTATCTGCAAAGACTTCGGTATTTGGGACGGAAAAAGGGGCGGTATTATCGATTCAGACCCCTGATATTGCAAAGAAACCGCAGGTTAATTGCCCGAGAGTTTTGCACCGGGCGTCGTTTCACGTTTGGGCAGGAAACGCATGGGGTCCACCGGCTGGCCACGTTCGCGGATTTCAAAGTGCAGGAACGGCTTGTTTTCAGGGCCCATTCCCAGCTCGCCGATGGGCTGCCCGGCGGTCACCACGTCACCCTCTTTGACGTTACGGGTGCGGTTATAGCTGTAGGCCGAAAGATAGGTATCGTTGTGCTTGATGATGATCAGCTCGCCATAGCCCTTGAGGGCGTTGCCGCTGTAGACCACCCGGCCGGGCGCGGCCGCAAACACCGGCTGGCCAAAATTTCCCCCGAAATCCAGGCCCTTGAAGCCTGCTTGCGGGGCATAGGTCTTGAGAATGGTGCCCGTCGTCGGCCAAAGCCACTCAAACCCGCTGTTGGCGACGATCTCGGGTGCGCTGGGCACCGTCGTGGTCGTGGACGGCGCCGCCGGCGCAGGGGGAGCTGAGGCGATGACATCTTCGCCGGGAGTGGCAGGCCCAGGCACCGATGGCGTCGGCGCCGGCCTCGGCACGGCCCGCTCCGGGGCCGGTTTGGGGCGCACCACGGGTGCCGGTGCCGGTCTTGCAATCTGCGTCTCCGCACCTGGCCTGAGGCGCAATACACGGCCCGGCATGATGCGGTAGTCGGAACCGATGCCATTCCAGTTGGCCAGATCGTGATAGTCGAGCTGATTGCGGAAAGCGATGGAGTACAGCGTATCGCCCGGCTGCACGGTGTAGCTGGCGCCTTCGGAACGCCGCGGCGCGGGTCGCGGCTTGGCCGCGGAACTGGCTCGCTGGGACGGCGGGTCTTCCCAGCGCGTGATCGGAGAGCTACAGGCGCTCACACCGAGAATCAGGACCGGCAGCAGACATTGCGCGATCCGGAAGCGCATCGCTAAACCTTGCCCGCCAGCAGCGGCACGAAGCTGACAGAAGCCAGATCCGTTTCCTTGAAGCCTTGCGCGGTGTTTTCGATCAGGCGCAGCGACTGCCGTCCCTGCGGCCCCACCGGAATGATCAGGCGACCACCCACCGCGAGTTGCGACAGCAGCGCCGGTGGAACCTTGTCGGCACCCGCGGTGACGATGATGCCGTCATAAGGCGCATAGGGCAGCCAGCCACCCATGCCATCGGCGTAGCCGAAATGCACATTGCGGTAGCCCATCGCCGTCATGCGCTTGCGCGCCAGTTCGGTGAGTGGCTTGATGCGCTCGACGGTAAACACGGTGTCCACCAGCTCCGCCAGCACGGCGGTCTGGTAGGCGCTGCCGGTGCCGATCTCGAGAACACGGCTGAGCTTCTTGCCGTTGAGCAGCGCCTGCGTCATCAGCGCAACAACGACCGGCTGCGAAATGGTTTGCGCGTGGCCAATCGGCAACGCGGAATTTTCGTAGGCGCGCTCTTTCAGCGCTTCATCGACAAACTCATGGCGCGGCACCTTCTCCATCACCTTCAGCACGCGCTCGTCAGTGATGCCTTCGGCGCGCAGCTTTTCAATCAGCCCGGCGCGACGGTTGGTGGAGAGATAGCCGTGGCCACGCGCGGCGGCGGCCTGTCGGTAAATATAGTTCATAAACTCTGCGCCCAGCCCTTCAGGCGCTCAACTGCGCTGTGACGTGTCAGATCCACCAGCAGCGGCGTGATTGAAACCCGCTTGTTGGCAATCGCATGGAAATCCGTTCCCGGCCCGCAATCGGCTTCTGCACCAGCAGCACCGATCCAGTAAATGGTGCGGCCACGCGGATCCTGTGACTTAGTCACTTCGCCGGCGCGATGACGATTGCCCAGACGCGTGACCTCGAAACCCTGCAATTCCTCGAAGGGCACATCCGGCACATTGATGTTGAGGATGGTGTCGCCCGGCAGACGGTCTTCCTGCAGGCGATCAATCAGGCGCAGCGTCACGCGCGCAGCGGTGTCGTAATGCTGGGGGTTCACCGCCACCGTGGAGATGGCGATGGCGGGAAAGCCAAGGTGACGGCCTTCCATCGCCGCGGCAACGGTGCCGGAATACAGCGTGTCGTCACCAAGGTTGGCGCCGGCATTGATGCCCGACACCACCATTTCCGGCGGCTGGTCGAGCAAGCAGGTCAGCGCGAGATACACGCAGTCACTCGGCGTGCCATCCACGCAGCTCACGCCATCGGCATGCTTCTGCACGCGCAGCGGGTTCAGCAGCGTCAGCGAATTGCTGGCGCCGCTGCGATTACGATCAGGGGCCACCACGTCGACGACATGCCGCGTCAGCAAATGTTCATGCAGGCAACGCAGGCCGGGAGCCGTGCAGCCATCGTCATTGGAAAGCAGGATGCGCATCTGAAATAGAGTCGAAAAATCAGCGTCAGTTTAGCTTGATCACCGCTATGATTGGGTGACGGTTTCAATCATTGAAAGCTTCCGTTGCAATAACTTCTTGCCTACGGACGCCGTTAATAATTATTAATTAATGCAATTATATGAAAATATTTATTAACATCAATGCCAAGCGGGATTATGCACTTTACAAAGCAGGTGTAAACATGGATATTGATGGTGACAGGCCGGTATTAGAGGATGAGATTGAGGTGACACCCGAGATGATCAAGGCGGGAGAAGAAGTATTGCGCCCATATTTATTCACAGACGATCCTCTCAGGTTTTTTGAATATCGTCAGGCTTTGTCGGAAGTATTTCTGGCCATGAGTAAGGTGGCCAAAGATTATTCAGTGTAATAGTAAGTGTCGTGATATCACTCATTAATGACCGAAGATTTTCATTTAATTGATCAAGATCTTTAAGGGGGACATGAATTCTTTCCTGTTCTCCCATCATCGGTAATTTATAGCGATAAACTTCATTTCCGGAAGGAACTTTATTTGTTGCACCCCAAGCTTGGTGCATCGCATCGTGACGCTTTCCCAGTAATGCGCGTGCTCGACTTGTAATTGAGAGTATCTTTTTTAAATGCTCGTTATCTTCGTAATATGATCCCTTCGCTGCGTTTATTAGAATATCCAGCCTAGCCCCATTCGATTTTGGGGTTAGATAGACAACCTGTCCCATGAAAGCATTAACATGTAAAACAGCCCCAAGCAGCATGCCTAGCTGTATTTCTAACCTTGCAATTTCAACTGAAATCAGACCCAATGCTTGTAGGTATTCTGGATGTTTTGTTAGTTCGGATGCGATGGTTATCGAGTTTGATTTTTTAGGTGATTCAGCCATGACTACCTCTGAGAAAATGGATCAATACACAGAAGCCGAAGCTGCTCGCCGTCGAGATGAGGCTTTGCGCCGCGCTTTAAGCATGCCACCCGCGCCACTCAAGCCTACTAAGGCAAAGACCAAGAAAGCAAAGGCCCGCTAACTGCGGGCTTTTTGTTAATATTGGTTCAGGCCAGTGCACTGCTGGCTCGGGACTTGATAATCCCTCAAAGGCGTTTCGTGCGCGTAACAGCACTCCTCGACCCATGGTCGGGGAGGCGTAGGCATATGTTAAGGGCGAAAGCCTAAAATCCTGCGCGGCTTCCTTTGAGGCTTATCAACTCCCCGGCCACCATTTGGGGGAGTGAATGCGTATTCTCGCGATTATTTCTTTGTGTCTTTTCCAGAGCCTGTCCTATGCCTCCGACAGCTATCTATGTTCGGCAGATCAAGCCGCTGGAATTATCTACACGAAGAACCATTGGCAGGCTTCTATCCTTGAGGCATCCCGAAAGTATGTTGTTTCCAAGTCTGGAAGCGCCTGGAGCGTAAAAGAGCTTGGGCAATCGGCCCCATTCGCGCAATGTCACGGCGACATCAACAATCTCAGGTGTAACGGCAATACGGGACTGGATAACTTCTACTTTAAAGGTAGCAGCCTACGATTCCTGTTCACCTATTCCGTGGGATATTGGAATGGGGTGGATCTAAACACGGATAACCCGCAGGTAGAGATTGGACGCTGCAGCCCTTCTTAATCTGCCTCAAACCAATCCATCCGTATCAGTTCAAAGATACGGGTTATCTCCCCCTCAGTTAAGGGTTTTCCGCGCTTGAGGTGCCTGAAGCGTGAGACGCTTGCCTTCTGCGCCCCGAATCGCTTTAAACGTGCGGGCTTCATCATTGACGCCCAAGGCTGCACGATTGCTGTAACGGAAGTCGAACTCAGCGACATAGCGGTGTAGATGCTGTTCACCGCAGTGCTGATAAACACCCTTCATACCGCGCTTGAATACGCTGTAGAAGCCTTCCACAGTGTTCGTGTGGACATTGCCGCGTACATATTCCTTCTGGCCGTGGTTGACCGTGGAATGGCTCTTAAAGACGTTTCCAAGGTGACGGTAGATATTGGCTTCGTCCGTCACTACGCGAGTCTCGCGGTCGATGTTGGCGCGGATGATCGGCATAACGTCCAGATGGCTAGTGCCGTCCACATGGAAAGAGCGTGATTCGCCGTCACGTTCAACCAGCGTCAGAACGGCATGCTTGTGACCTGCGCCGGTCTTAACCTTTACGCCCTTCTTCTTACCGATATACGTCTCGTCAATCTCTACAACCTTGCCCTTGCCACCCATAGGAGGAGCCATACCGCCAGAGCGCATGGCTTCGCGGATACGGTGAACCATGAACCAAGCGGTACGGTAGGAGCCAAGGCTGAGCATGCGCTGAATTTGAAGTGCGCTCATGCCCTTCTTGCTGGCGCACATCAGGTGAAACGCCAGCACCCACTTATTGAGCGGGATATGGCTGGACTCCATGACAGTGCCGTTAGTGACCGTGAATGCGCCACGGCAGCTATTGCACTGATGCAGGCCTGCGCGATGACTCTCGCCCTGCATCTTCGTGACCTGTTCAGCCTCACCACAATGCGGGCAAAATGGCTTCCCGTTCCAGCGAATCATCTCAAGATGCTCGCGGGCTGCGGTTTCGTCAGTGAAGATAGGAAGAGTTAAATCAGTCATGGCAGTTCTCCAGTGCAGATATTGTCCGCCTCTAGGTCTGCTATGTAAAGTGCATAATTGCGATGCCAAGGCTCCGGAATGACCCCAAAACCGCCAGAAGATGACGACGATGCCGCGCTGTTTCGCGCTTCGCTTTCTGGCGTGAAACCGCTGGCATCGAGCCATCACGCGCACGAAAAGCCCAAACCATCGGCCCGCCCGCTGCAAAAGGAAGCGGATGAACGCGCTGTGCTCGCCGAGCTGTTAAACGAGCCTGAACCCGACATGCTGGAGAGCGGCGACACCCTGATCTACCAGGGGCCAGGCCTGCAGGACGGCGTTTTCCGCAAACTGCGCCGTGGCCAGTTCCGCATGCAGTCCGAACTGGATCTGCATGGTCTGAATCGCGAAGGCGCCAAGCTGGCGGTAACGCGCTTCCTCGCCCATTGTCAGGACCAGGGCTATCGCAGCGTGCGCATCATCCACGGCAAGGGCAATGGCTCACCGAACAGCGGGCCGGTGATCAAGCGATATCTGGATAGCTGGTTGCGCAAGCGACAGGATGTGGTGGCGTTTTGCTCGGCGCGGCCGGTGGATGGGGGAACTGGTGCGGTTTATGTGTTGTTGCGATCGATGAGCTGATCGTAGGGTGGGTAGAGCGTAGCGAAACCCACCGTCTTTTGCGCTTTGCGGGCTACAGCCTGCTCTTCTTTGATGTGGCGTGTTTCGCGCTGTGGCGCGAGTCACTTTTCTTTGGATGCCCAAAGAAAAGTAACCAAAAGAAAGGGCACCCCGTCGTGGCGTTTCGCTACGCGAAATCCCCTGCGCTTCTCGTCTTGGCCGGGCTTCATCGACAGGCCATCCATGGCCTGGCGATGAAGGCTTCGGCTCCTGCCTCGCCCGCTTCGCGGCAGTTTCCGGCCAAGACTGCGATGCTCGGCGCC
>Ga0116227_10001526_pt1 | contig 51833 bp, 32 predicted proteins | sample S1TSphgellanicum_FD_89693 | JGI IMG/M metagenome (GOLD analysis project Ga0116227, IMG submission 89693) | Host-associated microbial communities from peat moss isolated from Minnesota, USA - S1T2_Fb - Sphagnum magellanicum MG | ecosystem: Host-associated > Plants > Peat moss > Unclassified...
CAAGACCTTTTTCATAGCAGGACATGAAACAACTTCAACTCTTCTCACATGGGCCATGATGTTGTTGGGATCCCATACAATTTGGCAAGAACGTGCTCGTGAAGAGGTCATAGAAGTATGTGGACATGGTGATCATCCAATTGATGCCAACATGCTCAACAAATTGAAGACGGTATTTTGAATCTTTTTCCAACTCATTTGAAATTTCATTTAGTTCACATTATGGCACAAACTTGATTATTTACAATGTGGTTGGATGTGGGTGTAGTTTACTATGATTTTGAATGAAATTTTTCGTCTATTTTCACCAATTTCAAATCAAAGCAGAGAAGCATCAAACTTGATTATTTACAATGTGGTTGGATGTGGGTGCAGTTGACTATGATTTTGAATGAAACTCTTCGTCTATTTTCACCAATTTCAGATCAAAACAGAGAAGCAGCAATGGACATGAAATTGGGGGACCTACACATCCCAAAAGGATTGAATTTATATTTTCCTAGGCTTGCCATTCACCATGATCCTGAATTGTGGGGAGCCGATGTACATGAATTCAAACCAGAAAGATTTGTTGATGGTATTGCTAAAGCGAGCAAAAACCCATTTGCTTTTATGCCTTTTTCATTTGGGCCAAGGTTTTGTGTGGGAAAAGGATTTGCTTTGGAGGAAGCAAAATTAGTGTTAGTTGTGATACTTCAACGGTTTCGTTTTCATCTCTCACCAAATTATCGTCATGCACCACATGACAAGGTGACAGTGAAACCCAAATATGGAGTGCCAATGATATTGGAATGTTTGTGATTACTAGATCATGTTGTTCGAGAGTTTGTGCTATTGAAGCTCTCACTGATAATTAATAGTTTTTATAAGTTGGACATTCCCAAAATTTTAATTAGATTTCACATTTTGATAGGTTGAAAATGAATGCAAAAAGTTCAAGTTACATGGAAATAACTATGTTGGTAGTACCAAGGAAATGATCATTCTTGGGTAAACCCATCCTTGGGTGGTACCACTATGAACCACATCAAGGAATGGTTAAAGATTTAAAAGTGGCCAAATCATTTCCTAGACCTTTTCCTTTAAATGTTTTCACAACTATAAAATATTTTTTTCTCACATTTATCCATTACATGCCATAATATATGTCTTGAATTTTTTTTTAATTTAAAATTTTGAAAATTGTTTAAAATTTATATTCCTAATAATGATTACCCCTTCTAGAATCACATTCTTTAACTTTGGAAATTCATAACAAAATCATAGTTATTCAATTTTTTTCTTAATAAGAAAAAAATAAAGTGACTTCAAAATTACCTTAGGAAAAACATTCCCAAGAAAATTCCCAAATCATATTTTGAATTTGTGGTTTTGAACAAAAAGTTCAAGCAAAAGAACCAACATTACATTCTTGAGTTTTTTTTCTAAATGTAATGATTAAAAACATCAATATACAAAATATTCTTGATATGATTAAAATTTCAAAATACATGGAACCTAATAAATGTATTCATTATAAAAATTATGAAAATATTTATTTAAATTCTTTTTATGATTTAAAAAAAGTTCAATGGGTTTAGTAAAATCAAGGTGTGACCTTCCTAATGGTTCTACCCCGAGGATATGTTTGCCCTCTTGTATTTCATGGTGTTAAAAGGTTGAATCTTAATTCAATTTTACTTGAACAAATGAATTTTTAAATTTTTTTGTTAACAATATTCTTGGAGATTGTTAAATAGTTGAACTTGAGGGGCAAGTACAACATATATAACAAAATTATGTATGCAAAAACATCATTATGAATTGGGCAATAAAACCTTCAACTACTTGGTCTAGTTGTTTGTAATAACATTTAAAATTCTTTTATACAAAACAAAAACACATATAGGTGTGTGCCCCATATTTTTCTTGGTGTATTAGGATTGGAATTTGTATTCAAAGCAATCGAGATGTGTGCAAAGCGATGTCATTCTTCATAAACATCATTTTGCGGCTAAACTTACAAGAAGGGTCACTAATACATATTATAGAACTCCACTTGTAATATGTAAGATTGACATGAAGGAGAACATTTGTCTGTGTGTCATAACAACTTTCTTTAAAACTAATCCATCTTCGATTAATAAGCCAACTTCCTTAAATGGAAATTCATCAAGAAGAAACACATGCAATGAAACTTGCAAGAATTTTGCCAAAAGGAACAAAATTTTGAAGTGTTTAGATTAGTTGTACTTTTAAATGATTATATTTTATTGTTTTCATCCTCAAAGGCCTCTATCTCCACCCACATTATGGGGCCTAGAATCATGAACCAATATAACAATGCCATTTTTGTTTTACATGCTCCTACATCTTTGAATCACATGGAGCTTTCATCATCCTTTTGAACCACCACTCCTCTTATGTCAACCCATCTAAACAATTGAACTTGAAATGTGAAAAAACTTCCCAAATGTTGGAGCAAGTAGTTAGTATCGTAAGACTTACAACCAGATTGCATATGCAAAAACAAAAGAAAGATAAGATTCTATTTTTAAGGTAAAATAGGAAACAAAACAAACTATGGCCCAAACTTTGACTAATTTGTATGCATGTTTGAAAGAATTTGATTTAAGGTTTCATACATAAAACACTGAAAATGAGAATGAGTACACCTACAATTAAGGTTCTGAAATCAAAAAATAAAAGCATGAAAATTTTAAGTTGATAATACCTTTTGGGGGATGGAAGATCCAATAAGATCTTGTTGATATTTTGATTCTCCATAAATTGGGCAATTGATCGACAACTATATTCCCATGGTAGAAAACACAATCATTCACACATGCATGAATCGATTGTGCCTCTAAACCAAGTTTAATTTTTAGTGTTTTTGCTTCTTGATGAGAGTCAAATAAAAGGTTTTTTGCAAGTAACAACTTATGTTAAAAGCCTACATAAAATCCAAATCCATGGTTTTTAACACATGTTCACTAATAATATTCGGTTGAATTTATTTTTGGTTTAAATTTCCTTATTACAATTTTACAAACCTTAAACCCTGAAATTTCCATGATTATAAGTTTTTCATTTTATATTACACATGATCATCAAATTTGTGTACACCAAAAGTTAAACCTAAACCAAATTCCTAGAAGCAAAAGGTTATAACATTTACCAAAGTAAAGTAATATAAATAGTATCAATCCACCCATGGATTGCTTTCAAGTTCAAAAACAAAAACATGGTTAATAATTTGTTGGTCATTAGTTCTTTCATTTGTCTTATTTGAGCAAGCTAACTCATAGGATCATATTCAAGATTATCATCACCAATGTCCTTTTGTGATTTAAAAATATTATCATATAGTACCTTTGAGTATTCTTGTTCTTCTAACTTTTTATTATGGGCCAAATGTTCATCTTGGGCATCCTCCTCAATGATAGGGGTGTCAGCCAGTACATTGTTAAAATCATTCAAGGAGCTCACATAAGTTTCATATGTGTCTTCTAGTGTATCTATTGTTTCTTGTGATTGCACATGTCTAATGTTAAATTGTAAGATTTCCATGTACAAACTCCAAATATAAAATATCATAAAATGTTTTGGCATGGAGGAATACAAATTAGTAAGCACATCACTTGATGATAGTTCTAAGCTTTGTAAGATTGACAAACCCATGATAGTAGAAGAGGCAAATGGAATGGAAGGAATACTTTATAGAGAAACAATAGGTTGTTTGATGTATGTTATGATCACCACTAGGTCTAACATTGATAATGTAATAAAAGTTGTGAATAAGTTCACTAAATTGTTACAACTACCAAATTGGGTAATCATTAAAATATATTTAGGTACTTGTAAGGCATAAAGAACTTATGGTTTCAATATTTAGGTTTGGATGATGATGGGTTTTAGTCCAACATGATTATTTTTGGATCTTGTGATGCAAATTGGGGAGGAGACATCAATAGTTGGAGATCAAATACCAAGTTTTTGTTTCTACTAGTTAATGATGTTATTAGTTAGTTTAATAAAGGGCAACCAACTATAGCACTTTCGACTACAAAGGTAGAATACATGTTAACATCATAGGCAACTCACAAAGCCATGTGGTTGAAAACATTCCTTGCTTAACTCAATTTTAAGCAAGAGGAAACAACGATCATTCTTACTAATAGGCAAGGAAACATTTCCTTTATCAAAAACCTAGCTCATCACACTTGGTAAAAACATATTGACATACACCATCACTATGCCAAAGAAAATTTGGTGCATGCCAAAGAAATGGTGTCAAAGAATTGGTGCCATCACTGTTGGCAAAAAGAATCCCTAAACCAAAGCATCATGAATGTATGCATAGGATGGGTCTTAAACAACTTAAGATTTGATCTACCAAGTTGGAATTTTAGATTAAATGGTAGTTCAAATCTAATGTAAGGAGTTTTTAAAAAAAAGTCTAGAAGTTTTTTAGCAAAATTTATTGCTAGATCAAAATAAAAGATTTAGAAACATAAGTAAATAAACGAAACTATCCCAACTAAAACTTGCTAGAAATCAAGTAATTAGATGCATGTGGTCTTTAGTGGGAATCAAATAGCAATAAGTAATAACTTGTAGAAAATCAAATTCCTTACAATTATTATTTTTATCCACTATGGGACTGTGCGTATGTACTTAAATGGATTGATTTGAATACAAGGGGACAATCATTATTTGCAACTCTTATCTCTCAACTTACTACTTGCACACACTTCTTCTCATCTATATTTTTTTCTTCCTATGTGTTTCAAATTATTCACTGTCACATATGGAAGGAGTAGATTGTTTACAAGGAAAGCCCAACCAACATTGCTACTAACCAATGTTGGTCAATTATCAAAAAATTGGCCAATTATCAACAAAGGTCCTATGATATGTTATCCATAGGGGGTGTAAGCATGGTAAATTATACATACTTTTTACCTTGTCAAAGATGAATGAAAGTAGATATAAGATAGTAATAAAACTCATGAAAATTTTGATTTACATTGAATTTTTTTATTCAAGTATATATATGAACATAATTATTCATTGTTGTGCATTGATTTTCGACTTTCAAATTGTTTCAATTAGTTTTTTTTTTTATTTGTTTGAAATGCAAATAGGTTCAAATTCTGTTTTATGCAGTGAAGGACTTTTCATTACATGTGGTAAGTAGGTTTTAATAGATAGATTTTCTACTTATATATTTTCTATCATATAACACATATTTAATTAATTTCGAACTCTGAAAAAGTCCAAAAATAAAAACAATGAATTTTGAAAGTTTAAAGGTAAATATAATAACATCTTCAACTTGGTGGGCACCAAACAAAATTTGAAACAACAAATTTGCATAAGAATTTTTTTCACCATGAGAACAATTAACATTCATGACAATAAATAAACCTAGTGACCACTAGATATTAAAAACTAGAAAACCATATAAATAGGGGTGTAGAACCATTGCATAACATCATTAAGTAAATAATTCATTGGCAAAACCAGAAAACCAAATTTGAAATTTTTACTAAATTTTATGTCATTGAATTGTGCAAAATATCAACAAAAGAATTTATAGTACCTAAAGGTATCATAAACCATTGGTGGACCATTGAACAACAAAGCTTATAAGGCATTAAATAATTGAAAAGAATTCTTTATTAAAAAAAATTCATTTGGTGGCCACCAATGGGTATAATAGTCCTAGTTAGAAATGTACTAAAACATATACATTCAACATGTAACCTTGACTAGGAAGATTTTGCTTATTATGAAATATGAAATATGAATTCCACCCACAATAGTAGATAACAAAAGTAAACCTCAAGCACATGGAAAAAAAATTATTAATTTATTGATTTCATAAATACATTGAATGTAAAAAACTATCTCGCCATCCATATAGGAATTCAAAATATGAACTTCTAAAACTGAAATTCAATTTAAAAAGCAATCACAAATTGCAGAATTGTTTAACCTTTTAAATCAAGAGTCAAATATGCAACTACATCCTTTGCTTCTCTAAAAAGAGAACTTAATCGACAACATGATTTTCTACCGATTATAACAACAAATGTTTTCACGTAGTTTGCAAACAAAGATTGGAATCCACTGCAAATAGAAATGAATAATTGACATCTCCCCAAAATTATAAACATCAAACAAAATATAAAATAATAATTAAACAAACATGAAATGAAAAGACATGGAAAACATAATTGAAACAAAAACAATTTTAGGGTTTACTTAGGACATCACTAAAAGGAAGTTGCAATATCACCAAATCCCCACTTGAACTTCCTTCAAATTGCTTGAACTAAGAATAAGACAGACATCAAAAATTGAACGGTGGCTTCAAGAACTACATAATGATTACGAAATGGGTCTAATCCGTCTTTGTAAGAGGCAAACCCTTCAACACCAGCCTCAACCGAAATGCAAGGTTTAACCATTGTACTTTGTTTTGGATAATTTGCGTCTTCTGAATGGCTCAAGGAAAAGTCCACTCCATTTTGGATTTTAAAAGGCCTTGCTAGGCTCATCATCAATGAACATTGTTTGATCCTTGTCCCCATAAAACAAACCTTTGCAAGCAAGGTGAATTCAATCCAAGTCCTTCAAGTAGTAATAAACTGAAAGTGTAAGTTGACTTGTTGTTGTAGTACATTGTTCACGTCCCCAAACAAACATAAATTAATCAACGAGAGTTTTAAGCATCAAAAAAGGTAGAATTTCAATGACATTTTCTAACAACATACACAACCAAATAGCAATGTAAAAATGTTCAAATTCTCAAGATAGGAAATCCTATAATCCAGCACAAATTTCCAACTTGGATACATTTAAGTTTTTCCTAGCCATTCGTTAATCCCGTTGAAAAATGGTACATTTTGGAAAGTAACAAAGGACACCATTGACATTGAGAATGAGGAGGTTTTTAGTTGTGTTAGATCAAGGTCAAAAAGTTTGAATCCACATCTTTGCATTCAAAAGAGAAACATCATGAACCTACCAAAAAGAAAAAAAGTTAAAACAAAGAGAAATTCAAGAATAAGTATAGGCCTCCATCCTTGTAATAGATTAGTCCAACACAAAATATATAAGAATGAAGTTGATATCCAAAACATGGAAGGATAATTTTGTTAAGGATTTTAATAAGAACATGGACTAGGACACACATATCATAACCTAGTGGCCACCAAGTAGATGAAGGAAAACACTTGGTGACCACAAGGTCAATAAGGAGAACAACTAGTGGCCACTAAATTGATGTTGAAGAACACTTGGCGGCAACCAAATGGTCAAAGGAGTGTGAGGTTCAACCGAAGGCCCACTAGGCCAAAACCAAATGCAATAAAGGCAAAGAATACTAGCAAAATTTAAGTAATATAACTAAAATTTTTAATAAATTTTACAAAAGGAAAGTTTTTAGATATTCAAACAAGCAAAATTTGAAGATGAATAATTAATAAAGTACTTTTTGTTTCAATTTCAATTTTGCATTGTTACAAAAAGTGGGTTGGCAGGTTTGATTGCATTTCAAAAATAACATTTTAAAAAATCTTAGATTATGTTGATCAATACATCTAATCATACCAAAACGATTGTGTTCAACAAAGGTGGGAACACCATATCTGAACGAATGATGGTTTCCCAAGCAAGGGAAAACAATCCCCAACAAATATTGATCTTCCCTACGATGGCCATCAAAGGACCCCAAAAAATGGCACTATATGGGCCATTAAACATGCTTTTGTATGGCATATCATCTATAAGCAAGGTGTTATTAGCGTGAGTATAAGGATAAACAAAAAAAAACCGTCAAGGTTATTGTGCAAAATTGGTTTGTCAAGTATATCCAATAAGAAATGTAGATTTCACATGCGAAATTCTTGATCAAACATTCTAGAAGCATGTATAAAGATTTTTGTTTTGTGCTAGATTTGATCCAAATAATTATAAATATTGTGACCTTGGGTTGCATACCAAATATACACTTGGAGTTGAACAAGGCATTTTTCCAAGAATTCCTTCAATCCAGGACAAAGAACAACGATGAAAGAACCTTTATCGAAACATGTTACGATCAAAATTCCATTTCAATCAAAGATCACACGAAATTGACTCACCTCCACCATTGGCAAATGCAGCATTTTAGCATCAACAACCAAAGTTGAAAGAATCTCGTCCAAGCCAATTGTAACAACCACACATGAATTTGGTGACTCCACACCTTCCACTTAAAGCATTTGAGAATCGAAACTCGAAGTCGAGAGAATCTCATCCAAGCCAAATTCAACAATCGCGCGTGAATTTGGTGACTCCATATTTTCATCATTATCTTCTACCTCCTCGAAAAAAGGCACACCAATAATCTGAAAAATTCAAACAAATAGTAGTTATAAAAGTCCAAAAATAGGCTAACCATAAAAATCAATGAAATTGGACAATCCAAAACAACATTGGGAGAAAGGAGCAAAAAAAAATATTTGGATTACTTATTATGAATGTTGAGTGATTTCTATAGAAACTGGTGGAATAGGCCATGGTGCATTTTTTGAACAACGTTCGAAAACTGACATCATCTTCCTTGATACATCTAATGGTGTTAAAAGGATAAAGCTCCACAAAGGTGGGAACACTAAGCCCAAAGTAATGAAGGAATTCTAAGTATGGGAGAAGAACCTTCATTAAATAATTATCTTCTTTTGGCCCATACTCATAAGACTCAACAAAGATGGCATTAGAGAACATATTCAGGCATGTTCTATAAGATGTATCATCTACTAACAACATATTCCTTAGGTGAGTATTAAAATACCTAGGGAAATGATCAAAATGGTTCTTTTGATCAATTAATTTAGCATGAGTAAAATTATCAATGGGATAATGGCCTAGCTTGATGGGAAATTGCAGAAAATGCCTGTTAATCCTGCACAGATCTTGACCCATAATCCTTTGCGAGTTGATTTCAATACTCGTCTCTTTTGCTATTTTTCTCAAGTAGGTATTCATCTTGGCAAGCGGAGTAGACATCCATATATAAACAATAAACTACTTTAAACACCTAAGAAGGAATTCCTTTAGAGTTGGCCTAGGTACAACACTCTTGCTTAGTAAAGTAGGACCCCGAACCAAGTTAAACAATGAAGGCAGGAAGTGATTAATTTTGAAATACTCCTTCCCAACAAGGACCCCTTTTGAATCAAAAATCATGTGCAAAGGACTCACCTTTGCATCCTTTGCATCCACAAGAGGAGGAGATTTGAAACCTCCAAGAGCGAACTTTTTCCCCTTATCTTCTTCGACAATTTCATGGAGAACTCCACAAACACCATCATCTTTGGCCCCATTGAATCCCATAAGGGGCAAATGCAGATGCTATGAGATTAATCGTTTAAGAGATGGAAGAGATGGAGATGGGGATGAAAAACCTTGATTGGGCGAAGGCTACATTGGAGATAACATTGGTCTCCTCCATCTTTCCTACCTTTTTGCATGCCTTCTCCAATGCAATTCAATCCTATCAAATTGTCCAAGTAACTGAACAATCGTCCTTCCAATTCCACCAGGGCTAAAAAAAGACCCAAGCTTGTCCCAATCATCCAAGTCCTTAGATGTGTATTCACTAGAGTCAACACACAAAAAAATCACATTCACCTTCAAATAGAAAGTAAAAAAAAATTAGAATTTAACCAAACAGGAAAAGGGCAAAATAAACAAATGGAGAAGTAAAAAGAACTTCAATAAACAAATGACAAGGATGGAATCAGAAGGCAAATATTGGAAGGTAAAAAACTTGAAATAAATATATGTAGGAAAAATAAACGAATTCAAATTTTCCCCTACACGATATAATTTTTTAATTTTCCAACATCATGTCAGTCTCATGGCCACAAAATAAGACGATCTAGCAACCATTAGATCGTAGTGTCTAAAGGCCACCAGATACGACAATGTAATGGCCACTAGATCATAATGTTTGGAGGCCACCAAATAGGACGATGTGGAGGCCACCAAATAAGATGGTGTGGTGGCCACTAGATCACAATCTTTGGAGGCCACCAAATAGGACGATGTGGTGGCCACTAGATCGTAATATTTAAAGGCCACCAAATAAGATAATGTGGTGGCCACGAATCGTAGTATCTAGAGGCCACCAAATAGGACGATACGGTGGCCACCAGATCACAATGTCTAGAGGCCACCAAATAGGATGATGTGGTTGACACCAAATCATAATATCTAGAAATTAGTAGTTAGTCGATTTAATGGCCAACAAATTGACCTATCTATTGACCTCATAGTAACTTGAAGCCACTAGTTGGTTGATTTAGTGGCCACTAGATTGTTGTATTTGGTGGCAACTAATCGACCTATCTGGTGGCCACGAGATCGTCCTATTTGGTGGCCACTAGATCGTCCTATTTGGTGGCCACCAGATTGTTGTATTTGGTAACCACCAAATACACCTATCTATTGGCCATTATGTAAACAAGTACACCTATCTATTGGCCATTGGCTCTTTGAAGATTCAAAAGTCCATCAAGATTCCAACTCCCAAAGTGGGAATCCATTATGTAAACAAGTACACCTATCTATTGGCCATTTGGCCATGGGCTCATTCCCTCACACTCTATTGCCAATGAACAATTTGATGGCAATTAGATCATTACAAGATTTAGTCTTCAAGGATGTGATGATCTAGTGGCCACCATATCATTATGTCTTCAAATACTGACATTACAACGATGTGAGGGCCACCGGATTGTTATGGGGTCTTGGAAGAATGATGGTGCCTACCTGGTGGCCACCAATTAGTTAGGTCTTCAAATATTGACCCTTCAACGATTTGGTGGCCACCAAAACTTATGCATCCTTGAGGATTAAGGTTGGTAACGATCTAGTGGCCACCAAAACTTGTGCGTCCTCGAGGATTAGGGTTGGTAACGATCTGGTGGCCACCAAATCATTAACAATGTGAAGGCTTAAGTTGCTAGTGATCTAGTGGCCACCATATTATTACCAACGTGAGGAATTTCATTGCTAGCAATGTAGTGGCCACTAGACCATTACCAATGTGAGGAGTTGCGTTGCTAACAATCTAATGGCCATGAGATATTCACTTGTGTGGAAGATGGAACTAGAGATTTGGCAACCACAAGATCATTTCGTCTTGGTTTGCTTGAATATCCCCAGAGATTAGTTGCGCTTAAAGAAAAACTTTACTCCATCAACCTCCAATACCTAATACATTCACCTAAACATTTTTTCATCAACCTATAATGAAATATAGAAACCTCAACCGAAATGCATAAACCTCAAGTTTAATTCAATGTTCTGGTCATGAGGTTTATGTCCAACTTATATCTACATGAGATTTTACTTTTACATTGTCAAAGGTTTCTATTTAATGACATTTTTCCATATTTTGTATCAAGTGAAAAAGGAATGTTCTGGTAGAGTGTGATCTTGATCCATTATGTTCGTGCACTATTACTTCTTTTTCTATCCTATGAAACATAATTGAATTGCATAGGACCAGGGAATCAAGGACCCACCTTGTTTCTACCATTGGAAGAAGTGCATCATGTCTTCAATTTAATTGCTCTGCAATAGTTATGTAGACAACAATAGATATCTTTAACATAATGTTAGTTTAATGTTATTTCCTCAGGGATATAGATTAAAAGGATGTCAAAGAAATTAGAAAGGTTGGGTGATTGACTATCATACAATCTACACTTCAAGGACTTAGGGTTCTTGATAGTTTCAACTATCATAATTGAAGTATTCGTTGTAGAATCAAAGCCTAAACCACTAAAGCATTATCCAGAAGTGGATCAACAAAACCAAACTTTGACTAGTTTTAGGTCAAAATATTTCCCTTCGCTTCTATGGGTTCTTTTGGAATGAAATAAGTACATGCAATGATCCAAAATTGAAAAGCAAGGCCATTGAAACAATGGCAGTAGGGAAAATCTAATTGCAATTTGTTGGAGGTGTTGAATTCTATGGATTTTCTACATATCTAGGAAGGACACTAAAATCGACTTTTTAAATTATGCAAAACCTAAAAAGAGCTTTCCTACAAGGTTATTCCAACTTGCAAAAGAACTTTGTGCAAATTAGATAACACGTTGCATGAGAACTTTATAGGAAGGAAATTCAACTAAAGCAAAAACTTTACAAGCAAAAGAAATTGTATGTTTCCAAGATGTTCGTAAACCTAAAAAGCTACAACTTCCAGGAGGGTAGAATAAATTCAAACTTGTAAAAAGGTTTATTTGCACCGCCTCCACGTTTGCAAGAATTTTTTCATGTCGAGCACCTTGTTATGATTTGGTGCTTCCTTTAGCACTCCCTTTCCTAGCCTAGCTCCTCTACCTATTTTCTCTCTTCACAAGAAGAAGAAGAAGAAGAAGTAACTAGAAACGTTAAATTTAGTTAGAAAATGAAAAGAAAAAAATGAGATGAGGTGTGAGAAGAGATAAAACAAAAGCCTAATTTGAATTGTCGAAGTTGAAAAGCTATGGAGATGAGATAAGAGTTATGAATAGAAAAGTTGTGTGACAAATTGGAAGAATGAGAGTGAGGGGGAGGATGGGGAAAATGGAAGGAATTAAGAGGGGGGCATTACCATATGCCGCCACCTATTCTCCAACCCTTGTAATTATGATTTTGTAAATGATGGCAAGGTTTCCCTATTTTCATTTTCATATTAATATGTTAAAGTGGCGATCTCCCATATATGGGTTTAAACAAAAAATTCCTACTACATTTATAGTTTAGCAACCTACTAAAACTTATAAGAAAGTTTTTGCGATATGTGAATTACTTTTTTGCAAAATATAGTGAATTTGGGCCATTTCACCTGTTTTTTTTTTTTAAAAATTTAAATTATTTTTTTCATGTCAAATGTTGATGACATTTTAGCCAAAGGTTCTTTTGTAAGTGTTGCGATACTTTTCATAAACTAAATAATTTTAAAAAATAATTTGGAAAAAAATACAAGTTAAATGTATAAGGAATATTCTAGACTAATTCAAAAGGGATGTTTTAGAATATTTCAAAAAGAATATTCCAAAATAAATCAAAAAGAATATTGCATAATAATTTTGAAGGAATCTTCCAAATTTGTTAAACATGAATTATATTTTAGAATAACTAAAAAATAATATTTCAAAATATTAACTTAAAAGTAAAAAAAATTCGAGAATATTCTAGTAAATTTTTGAAATGATAAATTTAATAAATTTAGCTACTTTATATTAATATGCGATTTGGATAATATCCTATTGATTTTGAGGTTTTTAAGATGTTGTTTGAGTTTTTTCTCTTCAAACTTTTGATTTTAGAAGTCTTATAAAACTTATGTCACTCCAAGGTCTTTGAATATTGAAGGACGAGAGCTTTAAAGTCTAGTGGCTGTAGTCTACAAACTATAGTGTAAACCACAAGGTTAAATATTGGTCGCTTATAACAGAATCGGTGTTTACTAATTATGGACAACAAAGTCAATAGAGAATGATGCTATAAATAAACAAACTAATTATAGGGCTGACGAGTGGAAAATCTTAATATTCTACCATTGGTTCAATTGCAATTTTTTTCTTGGTACATGTTTATTTCCATTATGCAAAATCTATAGTAGAAATCCATACATCATCCATAATATTTCAACCACATGTCCCATAGCCCAAGTATATGCACATTTACAAGTCTATCATAATTATGCCACAATTTTATTCTCATATTGATATGTAGGGAAGAACAATAAATATTGGAAAAAATACAAAAAAAAGAGATAAAAGATCATGGTTCTATCTTCTACTATTCTATTCTATCTTGTCTTTGCACTCCCACATTGGTATTCACTCTTAAAGAAGAAAACAACTCCCACATAAATTTAATTTCCAACTCAACAAGGTAATCTGCCTTACCATGTAACCACTTATTCACTTGCTTTGTCCAACTTGTCTAAGCATGGATGTGCGGAAAGAGAGAATATGTTTTTGCTAAGTGTATAGTTTGTGAATCCTTGACAAATTTGATATCCAAAGCAAGAAAAAACAACCCTTGTGTGAAGGAGCATGAGATTAAATTGAAGAAGCATAACATTCACCAAGAATCTTATTGACATTTATATCACACTTGGAAAGTTGAATCTGTGCAATTTAAAAAAGATTTCTTATGTGTAATTCATGATAAGATGGACCATTTAAAAATAGTTCTACCTCAACTTCAAGTGAAGAACAAAATGGTGTTCAGGCTCGGGCAGCTGTTAGTGCCATTGACTGGAATGATTGTTCATGGACATGGTGATTAAGCCTTTGCTCAATATTCTAATGAGTTTTGGCCCAATGATCTTAATTTCATGATTGGGTCATTTTTACGCTTGTTTTATAGGCTTGAAAAGGAGCCAGTTAGGGAGTCAAAGGTTTTGTTTAAGTTTGAACCCCAAAACACATTCTTCCAACAAATTCTACAAGAGAGTTCTCATTGTTTAAATGCATTGAAGCCTGTAAACAAAATCGTGGGTGTGAAGCCATTGCCAAGGAAGCTATTTCTATGGATGGACAATTGTGTGAAAGATAACAAGAATTGTCACCTACTGACATTTCTTTCCTTATTAATTGCCCACGAAGTTTTCAAAGAAGTTCAATTAGGGTTTCTTGTAGTTGGGCACACACATGAAGATATTGACGGAAGTTTTGGATATTTGTCAAAAGATTTTAAAAAGAAAAATAATTATGTCATGGCGGATTTGATGAAAGCATTCATGCTTTCCCAAGATTGTCCATTCATTCTGCAACTCATTTAAGAAATCCTTGATTTCAAATCTTGGGTCAATGGATATTTGAACAATGGTCCAGACATGTTTGTTGGTCATACAAAGATGCATTTGTTTTCGGTTTTTATGGATGAGGTAGGGTGGCCAATGATGTAATACAAATTATCTTTTATTGATGCTTTGTGGAGCGTTAAAGATGGCCCGACCATACGATTGTTTCCTACAAACCCTACAATCTATCTTGTGTGGATGGTAGGGCTGAAAGTGATGTTGTAAGGGATCAAAAGAATGAGAATTATAAGAAGGTCTATGTTCAATGGTGGATTCTTGTGAGAAAGGGAGCCAAGAATAATGAGGAATTGTATCATAATTGTTGGTTGAACAAGTGGAAGAGTAATCATGTAGACTTAAAATAATGGGTTGAAATATCTTGTGTCACATTTTCTTTCTCAGCTAGAAGCAATATAATAATTCATTCCATGATAAGTATTAGTGTGACCCATGCATCCAAGGCAAAAACTAATCTTGATGCAATTGATAATAACTATTATGCATTGTAATTGTAGGTCAAATTTATTATGAACATGAAGTAAAAATGTTAGTGCTATTTTATGGTCGTTATAGTAGGTTTAGTATTTTTTTCAAATGGGATTTTAATGCTCTGGAATATATTCAATTTTCTTGTGTGTAATCATTGAGGAAAATATTAATGTTTATTCTCTTTATAAACATTCCAAAGTTTGTAAAGACCTTTTGTCAACATGGAGATTGCTTGTTTTAAATTATCATTTTAAGTATGCATGAAAAATTACTATAGAAGTGATGTGTGGAAATTTCCTTTTTAATGTCATGGGTGCATGAAATTTTTGTCAATGTTTGGTGGCATTAGTGATAAATTTGAAACAAAAATTGGACTCATGTACATAAGTTTGTGATTTGTTGTGGGTAAGGTCTAACCTTCATTTCAACCAATTTGTTCAGTTTATACCAAATTCAATGAATTTTAATTTGAAGATATTAGTTGCAATTGATAATAGGAGGATGAAAATAATTATTCGAAATTTGGTGAACATCACATAAGTTAGACTTGAGTTTGTAAGTTTGAGTTGATTTAAAACATGTTTGAGTTTACACATTTTTATGCAAATTTTATGAAAATTAATTAAAATATGCTTGAAATTCCAATAATTTGGAAGCCACTAGACAATCATATTAAATTTGAATGGAAATTCTTAAAATTTGTGTTGGCATGATGGCAATTCCTCCCATGTGGTGGCCACTAGACTGATTTCAACATTTGCAACATGTTGAATTTGATGTCAATTTCACTTTCTTCTAAAAAACTAATGAAATTACATTAAAACCTAGTTGAAATACATTTTATTTGGTGGCCACCAAATTGGTTTTGTTCCCAACCTGTTGAATTTGGTGTCAAATTCAGGTTCTTGTTGAAAATTTATGCAATTACATGAAAAGATGGTTGAAAAACATCTTATTTGGTGGCCATTAAATTGGTTTTGTTCCCCAACTTGTTGAGTTTGGTGTCAAATTCAGTTTTTTTTTGAAAATTTATGCAAATTACATGAAAATATGGTTGAAATATGTCCTATTTGGTGGTCACCGAATGTGTTTTGGCCTCCCTTTGCGTATTGAATTAAGTCAAGAATTTTAAAGTTCGAAATTAACTAAATATGTGTTATATACTTAAATACTTTCTATTATGGCTATAGCTCAAAACTATAATGATATTTATATCCCCAAAAGTAATAAAACAACTAAGTTTTAAAAATAGACTAAAAGTACCCCCATTTACAAATCTACTATTCGATAAATAAGAATACTTTTGATTTTCTTTTAAAATTCATTTGGTCCTAATTTTTTTGAAAGTGAATTCTTATAATAATAATAGAAGTGTGAAATGATTTACAATTATATTTTCACTCATTTTTATGCTACTTGTTTGATTTTATATGCATGATACATGGTAAATTTTAAAACATTCACTTTTTAAAAATATTTTATCATGCTTTTACCCTAGGTCCCTTGTTGACTCAATTTAAGAACTAGGTAACAAGAATTTAGGGGGCGGGGGCAGGGGGACATTTTTTCTACCAGCTTTTTAACTCTTTAGACAAGTTGTAGAAACCTATCACCATTAATGCAAAATCCCTCTCGGTATGCTTGCATATGACATGACATTAGAAATCTGGAAAAGGAAACACTGATTTGATACTAGTGGAAAAGACAAGACTACAATTTACACTGCATAATATATTTGTGATTGCAATTGAAGAGGTTGATCTTGAAAATATGATTAGGGTGCCATATATAGTGTAGGTAGTCGGTACATGTGAAAGTCAATATGGAGAAGGAAATATCCTCAATGCTCATGTTACCATGGGTTAGTAGATTTCTCAAAGTGCATATAGTTTTGGATGATATTGGGAAATTAAACTGGTGCATAGAATTGTAAGGGAGGGGAAAGCAAACCTCAAATTTATCAATAATGACCATAAGAGTCAAACCCTATTTAGAAAATAAACTCAAGTAAAGAATTTACTCTTGAATAACTAAGACTTGGAAATTCTTGTTTGGGAACAAATTTTACTATGTTATAGAAGTTGCAATAGGTAAAAACTTGTGTTCAACAAATGCTAGTAAGTTTAGAAGGAAAATTTTGGTCTACTCCATATTAGAAAGATAATGTGGAATGTTGATTTTTAACTAGTTAATTTTGGAAGGTTGTAGCCTCAATTGTGAAAGTAGCCAAACTTCATTTTTCCTCTTTTGTGCTTTCTTGATTCTGAAGAACATAAAATGATAATATTTCATAAACATATTGATCAGCTAATGAACAAGTAAATGCAATGGCTGGTTTGTTAAGAGGGAAGAAAAACAGAAATTGCAAATTTTTTTAGTGATTGATGGTGGTTTATGCACATATTTGTGCTGAAATGCAACTTATCATTTGCCCTGTGCAATAAGAAGGCTGAACCACTTTCATGAACATAAGTTTGACTGTCATATATCTGTAGATCCAGGGACTGGTGGGAGGCCTGGGACATAAATTAAAACCAAAGGAACACTTACTGTGTTGCTTCCTGAAAAAAGACCTTATGGTTTTAGTGGATTTGAAAATTGGTAGCTGCTGCCAACTTGGGCCTTCTTTTGGCAAGCTGTTTTGGGAATCCATATTGGGCACGTATACTAGCAAACTGGTATACTCAAAAAATGTTAACTACTCAAGGTGAAAGCAATCTGAACAGGCATGATGGGAAACAAGTTCATACACTTGTAAAAAGTATTTACCTATGAAATTACAACATGTTTGCATCTGACTGAAGTGTTAGGATTGAGATTGAGAATTTTCACAATTAATGTGACAATTTTTATGGATCACAAACATACAATATAATTAATGACAATTCAATGTCTCAGAAAAAGAGCTAATGTTGCTAGAAATTAGGGTAATGTCAGAGTTGTTTGTAAGATAAACTTGGGCATGGTCTGTTGCCCATAATATAGGGACATAATCAAAGACTTCAGAGGGGCCAATTACTGCTGACTTCTAGAGCTGTTCAGCTGTGAGAGCCGCAAGCATTCAATCTGTAAGTCTGAACACATCTCTCGAATAATTCTCTCTGTGACACCCCTGACATACATACTGAGTGGCCACGGGGGTACCATAGCAGGTTCCAAAAGCTGATGGAAATTTACCCATGAGCCTACAACCTCTGATTCTGAATTTACTCCTTGTGAGTTCCACTCACTGGCATACATTGACTCAATCTTCCAGGACCCAGAAAATTTTCGCATCATTCCTTCCTTCACAAGGTTGAATAGCATCTGTAGCAGAATGATGCAAACATAAGAAATCCAACAACAGTGCTGCATCTGCTGCATGGTACTGTGACCAATCACATAGGGACATGGTCATAGGATCTGGGACAAATCAAAGCAAACTTACAAACAATATCATGTCTCATTTGCATGCACAAGGGAAGCATGTACCTGGTGCTCTTGACGGTTTTGCTCAACCATAACACGGCTGGAGAAAGTGCCAGAGAACATGAGGAAGCGCCACCGCCCTAGCTGCTCCACCTCAACTAACTGCCGATTGCCATCATCCTCCAACACTTTACGGTAGCAGACCTCCTGCACAAAGAGTACAAAAACAGTTATAACTGGAAAACATTTAGGGTTTGTGGCAAACTAGGTAATGAGGTTTGTGCAGAACTTCATATGAGACTCCAGCTGCAAATCCAGTAACATCTAATACTCCTCTCACTGCCAAGCACTTAAGTAGTGATGTAGAAACAATAGATACAAATTTTTCAGTTGGTAAGCAGAAAAGTGTCAGGTCCTAACTGGCATTGGGAAAACTATCTGGTCAAACCTACATCAGTATCTGTGTCATTTGCAAGGATAACTCTCAAAAAGAGGTTAAAGAACTTAGCAATACTGTATTGGTCCAGCTAGTACTAAACCTACAGACATGAGTGCAGTCTTACATTTGCAAATGTTGCTCACAAAGCATCAAACCTTCACCTTCCTCATCATGTAAGGCAGTACAAAAACACCATCATTCTACACTCACTTCATCAGTTCCTGACAGTTGGACAACAACTGAGAAAACACAGTGAATGGGTCTCACAATCATGCTACTATTTGATTCATGTCCAATTTAGTCTGCCATTGATTTCCATAACATCACAATTCAATTGCCAGAGATGAACAGATTGACAATAGAACTTCCGTTGTTCGTCACCTATTTTCACTGATTGCAGAAAGATCTTCATTGAGAAGATATGTATGGAATTAGGGTTGCAGGAGGGGCTTCACAGGACACTTTCTGTAACGTTTGTGCAGATGTTCCCAATCGCTTTTACCAGATCATATCCCCAACAAAAAAAAGTGCAAAGAAAGGAACAAAGCGATTCTTACAAAACATGAAAAATTTCTGTGTTAAAGACACTGGGAGGCAAAAGGCACTTGATAAAGAAAAAAGATTTCAAGAAAGACTAATCAAATATTTCCAAACAGGCAACGGCAGAGTTGCAGGTCGTAGGGTTTGGGGTCGAGGGGGAGTTGCAGGGAGCAGCCTTATAAACTACTACAAGCTACCTTGATGTTTTTGAAGACGCGCCTATTGTTAGGGTCCGTGATGATATTGTACACTGCGTCCGGCTCCAAGGCAACAGAAAATCGCGTCTGAATCTCACAGAAGGTGCCCTTGGGCTGCATCACTTTCAACACTGGAGGCTCGTGCACGAAGCTATCGGAAGGCACCCAGGCATCGTCCAAGATCGCCGTCTTACCGTCTCCTTCTACACCGTCCAGAGCTCTAGCGTTGGCATCCTCTTGCTCCGCCATCGCCGCAGGCACTCGTCGATGCCTTCCTTAGCTCACGCTCCGTTGAGCAAGCTGTTGTAGATGTTTTAGCTCACAACAATTTAGAACATTTCGGCCATTTTGGAACATTTATGATTTTGGGGAACAGCATGGAACTGTGTAACATGGTCATTGGAGTGTTATATATTAAGATAGGCCTTTGTTTGTTGGCCTTGCCTAGCACTGCAAGGGTCTTGTGTTTAGATTCATTATAGAGTATAGTAGGTTAAGGGATTTTGGCCCCTACGTAGTAGGTCTACTTTCATACAAGGATTTTTGAAAGATAATATTTTCAAACAATATTTTGGCTTGTGTTGAAACTTGAGATTAGTTCTAGAGCTATGATATCTTGAAGAGTTTTGGTTTCTTTTAGAGGATCTTCTTTGAAGACTGCATTTTTACATGGTAAAATATTTGAATTTCCATAATTTTTCTTTTGCCTTAAGATATTTTTTATTATTGTAAATGGCAAGGCCATGCTGTGATGCACCCCTTGCTTGTTTGGATTTGACCGCACCCCTAACCCTCCCAATTTTCAAACCTTGGCCTCTCATTTTGTTTTCCGTGTCATCGGGGAGAGCTCTTGATGAGACGATGTTTGTTGTTTTGAAATTTTTGAACCAATGGAACAAAAGTTAATAAATTTTGAGTGATTTTTGTCATTGGAAAGTAAATTAAAATTAGTTTAGCAAGGTTCCATAAGAACTCTAAATCTAAGTCCACTTTGACTAAAGGATGAGGGAGCTTACAACCATGTTTTTTTTTTTTTCAAATTGTTTAAGTATGTCCACTGGTGAGGTTCCCAGCATTAATTATCATTAAATAACGATTGTACAAAAGTGCTAGTAACGACCTAGGAAGTGCCTAGGTCTAATGTGATTAATTTAATAATTTTTATTTGAAAAAATGGTAGAAAAATCCCTTAAAATCTCTTAAATTTCTCTTTTTTTTCATTTTCTAAAACAAATTCACCAAGTTGCAAAATTTCTGCACAAAAAATTTAGATTGCTTGCAATAGGTTTAATAATGTACTTGGGTCACTAGCAGATCAGTATGCACTAGTAGGTACGCTCCAGATAAAAACAACAAATTGGTGAGGGTATTGACACAAGAGGGAAAGGGGTTCACATATTATCATTTCCTAGCTTTATTTCAGAATGCTTAGGTTAGATCGGTCAGTGACTGAACAATTAAGCACTCAGGGCAGGCCACATCTAAGGGGAGGGCTCTGTTGTTTTTAGTGTCCCAACACAACCTGAACCCCTCCTCTTGGCACATCTGACAGAGTAACAATCGTTAAAAACAGATTAAAAATGATAAAGTTATGGCCCCCCAAAGTAGAGAGGGTCAAGAATTCAAAAAAAAAAACCACAGAACACTACAATACAAAGGCTGATTTCTGAACATTCAAAAAAGTCTTTGTATGTTGCTCTGTTGCTATCAGAGTTCAAATATGATTTGCAGAACTTCAAGTGGCACTCTTGTAACACTTTAAATCATTTAAAATGAATAAAAAAAAGAGAATTATGAGGTTTGAAAGTAGGAGGGGTCCAAAGAGAGGAAAAAAAAAAAACCATGTTTTGTAAGTTAGAAAGATTATTTTTTGTTTTGTTATTTTTTTCATTACACCTTTTCCTTTGCATTTCAAAGATGATTTCTATAGCTTGAAATAAAACTCCCCTAACATTTTGAATCACTCAAAATGAAGATATAAATAAGTGTTTGGTCATAGGCAGGTGAATGATGATGGGCTGGTCTACTCTAATCCTGTTAAGTTTGAAAACGTAGCCAATTCTTGGAGGTAGATTCTTGAGGTGTCAATTTTTGATTTGTCAAGAGCACAACAGTCCAGGTGCAGGAGCCTGCAACCTCATGCACATAACTTCTGTTTAAACATTTTCAAGCTTCTGATTGGCCCTCCCTTGTCTCTCACAATGCAAAACTTCTCCCTCTCTTTTTTTCGTCCAACAACAAGAAGGCTATGAAAATTTTTGTCCATTCATAAGAAGATTTTGAAATTCTTCATCGATACACACTAAAGTTATTGGCCACACTAGATAGCATTTATGAAGAGGAGAACTACCCATGGCTAGCTTGTCCTCAGTAATTACTGAGCCACAACATTAGTCGGCACCCTCTCCACAAATGCTATCTAGTCCATAATTAATTTTCATAAAACAATTGATTTTAAAAATTAATTTTGATTTCCACCATGTAATCCCAATATAACTAAAAAGAAGCTAATTATGCACAAAATGGCACAGACATGATTAAAATTAGAATATAGTTGTAAAATGTTCTAATAATAAATGTTGAGTTTTACTCTAACAACGATATAAAATATCAATCCAAATAAACATGACATAATGCAAATAACTACTCACTTTGTGATATTTGATATGATTGATGTGCTACTTTATATCAATTGTACACAAGTGTGGCATGTGCTATTGGCTCAAGTGTTACCACATCCTCAATTGATTTTTCCTTCCAAAACCTGATTTTTTGAAATTTATTTGAATTTTCAGCAGCATAAATCAAATAAAAATCATTATTTCCCACAGTTTGAATCCAAATATTACCAAATAGATTCCATTAAATCCTTCTCATCAAGATCTTTCCAACAACACCAAAGGCACATTCCAATTAGTCCAAAAATTTCAGTTGGGATTCAATTTAATTTTCAATGAAAGAATCATTCAATATTCAAGACCTTCTACAATGCAAGTCCAAACGCCATTAGACCAGGCCCATGTACCTTTCCTCCTTCAGAGCTTTCCAATAACATGATTTGAAGCATCCTAGTTCAGTGGATCCCAGAAGTACAAACAAAACAAACAAACTATCACGATAGGTAAACTGGCTCGTGACCAAACATTTAAGTGCTCAAGGTAGGCTGGATTTAAGGGTAGGGCTCCATTGTTTCTAGTGTCCAAACAAAACTTCAACTCCTCCTCTTGATGCGTGTAGGGCATCAAAAATCATCAAAAGTGAAATTGAATTGAGAAAATTATGGGCCCCCAAAATAGAGGAGGTCAAAAACTTAAAAAAAACAAACCACCAAATGTTACAAAGGTTGATTTTCAAACACCCAAAAACTTCTTTGTATGTTGTTGTGTTGTTATTATAATTCAAATGTGATTTGTAAAATTTTAAGTGATGCTCCTATAACACTTTAAATCGTTTTAAAAAAATAAAAAATAAAAAAGTTATGAGGTTTGAAATCAAGACGGGTTTCAAAAGAAGAAAAAAAAAGCGCATTTTGTAAAGTGAAAAGCTTATTTTTCTTCTTTTTTTATTTTGGTTATTTTTTCATTACTCATTTTCTTTTGCATTTCAAAGATGATTTTAAAAGCTCGAGGTGGTGCTCCCATAACATTTTAAATCATTCAAAATGAAACACATATGGTGAAGATATAAATAAATGTTTGATCATAGACAAGTGATCAATGATAGGCTGATTTATCCTATGTATTAGTCGGGCTAACATCATTTTAAAAACATTTAATCGAATGTGAGAGATCAACACATTTAAAGCTTCAACATATTTGTTAGTGGATGCAACTATGCCATCTAATATATGATACATATAACCAGTGTTTTCTTTTGGGTGAAATTTAGCACAGAAATAACCAAAAACAATTTAGTGCACTGAATCTCTCACATCCTAAGGTGCAAGGGATGTTTTTGAGAAAGTCATCACATTTAGGGGGAAAACAATTCTGAATTTGTCATATTTAGACAATAGGAAGTCACAAAAATATAGAACGATTCTGAAAAAGTCTGCCTACTTTCCTCTCTGACCTGTGACCAAATTTGGTTCATTGTTCATTCCCCTTGTAGACGATTGTTACTATGGTCTACATCACAACATCGATGTTTCTTTTACTGGCAAATTTTCGGCAAATCCCTACCGGAAAAATATGATTTCGACCTAAAGGAAGGATTTTCCATGAAAAAAAAAAGCCCAAATTCGCCAGATTTCGAAACAAAAATTCTATCAATCGCCAGATTTTTTATTATTAGTTCCATTCAGTAGCCAAAAATATAGAAAGATTTTGATTTTTTCCCACATCCATATTAGTACATGTGATGAAATTTGGCTAAATCACTTTGGAGATGATAGCCACCTCGGCTACATCACAAAATTGAAAAAAGAAACCCTGCCCTGCATATGACACCTATTCATTAACTTGGAACATTAATTCAAAAGTAATGCCATTGACTTGTCAAAAACGAATGCTGCAAATTTGCCATTTATGGTTCTGGTTAGTGAAGATCAAACTGGAATCTGGTCTGATTTTTGGAACAGGTTCCAGAAGCAGAATTTATAGTTGTCAAGAACCAGACCAGAAACTGGATTCCTGTTTCCATTTGTGTGTGGAATCGGAACCAGAATTGGAATCAAGCTTTTTGAAAAAAATAAAAATGGATTAAAAAACACACAGAACCATGGGATAACCGAAGGTTAACCAACAGTTAACTATCAGGTGTTAATCCGGGTAAAACCGCCCAACACTGGTACCTACCTGTTTAGCTACCTACCTACCTCATACCTTGAATCTTAGTAGGTAGTTCTCGAGGCTGAGTATCCGCGTACGCGTGCCGCGCGAGCGTTGGGGAAGTAAAGCGTTGCTCCGGGTATTTGTGCGAATTTTCAGTGGCAGGGGTTTGGTCCATGGAGACGCATCAATCCATGGAGCAGCAACGAGAGTCCGTGCTGCCAAGCAAACCACAACTGCTGCGACAGAATGTACTGGAGGAGGAGAGAGTACATCGACCCCACCTCTGTAACGATGGTCTCGAAGACATTGTTCAGGTTTCTACTCTTTTCTCTCTCTCACACACACATCCTCTCTCTCTCTGTGTCTTTCTCAAGCAGTGTGCTTGCTTCTTCCCTAACTTGCATGCCTGAAAGGAAGGATGATGAGTTGCAAGTACACGTTTGAGTACACAAAATGTGCCATCAGCTGTGATTAAATTCAGTACCCTTAACCCTAAACCGTAAACTTGGCTGGATACTTTTGTTATATTGTTTGAAGGCCTGTGGTGTTTGGAAGTTCTTTTTCTAGGAGAAGAGTAGAAGATGGTTTGCATTTGTAGTTATTTGGGCTATCCTTACCCATGCCATGTTGCATGCCAGAATGCATGGTGCTAGATTGTCTCCATATAACCAGAGAGCTGGAACTTCTCTGCTCAGGAGTTCAAGAGAAGCAAACTCTTTTGTGTATGTGAGGACATCTTGAAGGATGTATGTTCAAATAGGATTTTCGCACATGTATACACCTCTAAGAGTGATTTTGTTTCTTGATCAAAACTGCTGATCGAGTGAACAGTGAAAAAATCTAAGGTCGAATGGACCTAGTTTGATCTTCCAAGCTGTCTCTTTCTTGTTGTTGGGAGGATTGCTTTTCTATTGGAGACATAGTTTCTTGCTTAACCAATCCTTGGGATGTTCCTGGAATTTGATGTTTAGAGGCAGGCATGAGGCCCTTATGAATTTGTGGTCGCATGTCTCTAAGAAGCAAGATGTGGCATATTGCCACAGCAATGTTTATCCAGGTCTATATTTTGGTGAAGACTCTAAAATTGCAAGGGGTTAAGCATGGCAGGCACTCTTTGAAGGATCCTAGGAAGACTTTACTGGAAGTACATTCAATCAAAGCCTGGGTATGTGCTAGATATGCCTAAGATGCCATATAAAAGTTGATGGCATATTCAAAAGCATGGTATTTATGTCAGATGGGGTTTCTTCCATTTGTCTTTCAGATTCTCAAACTAATTTATGACAGAGTTTCCTCATGGTTCTGTCCTTCCAGAAATGGATTTCCAACAAGAGAGGGTATTAAGTTGCCTACATGGCAAAACAGAATGTTGAAGTTCTAGGGTTTGTGCTGTGTGTAAACATCAGCACCTTAATTTTTGTGTCTTGTATGTGGTATGGAGAGCCCACATAGCCATTTTTCTTTCCAGAGGTTGACTTTAGAGGGAAAGTTAGTTCAAAAGGTGAAAGCACATTACTGATTGCTAGCAGCAGGCCAGTGTTTTTCAGTCTCATCTTTAGGTACTTATGAATGCACCTCTGGAACATAAAACGTCCAATGACCTTTGGAAGCAGCTCCCTTATAAGGATCTGACCTTGCCTTAGCTAGTTCAGTATCACAATACCCCCTTCTTCCATTTGTTTCATATGGCTCATGTCAGCCCATTTTGAAGGTTTATCGATGGTTTCAGATTTCTTTCTGGCAGGTATGACTGAACAGTTGAAAGGAACTTTAATGGGTATTGTTTATGGACATTTGCAAGTTGAGTTCTGCTGTGTAAACCTTGGAGCTTACAAGTTGAATTCCATGTTGCTGGAAGCAAACCCCTTCTTCCATTCTCCTTTTGCTCCATGTGTTGTGTCTTCCAAGTGTATGGAGGTCTCCTTTGCTTAAAAGCAAACTGGAGCAGCTCAGGATATGCAACAGTGTTTTTTAATTGATCCAAGGAAAGTGAACAAGCTTTTGCAGTCCCTGGACACCTGCTGGCCAACAGGAGAAGGTACTCTTGAGGCACCACATCCTGATGGTGATTTTTTATTACCAGATCTGCATCATTGAAACAAAAAAGTCAGGCTAAGAGATCTTAGAGGCAGTGAGGCACCACACAAAAGGGGATTTTTGAGCATCCGACAATAGACATAGATTATGTTAATCAGTTAGAACTCTTAAAGTGTCTGAACTGTCTTAAAAGAGTGTGTTGTGGTATGCAGTCTCCCATGAAGAGTTCCTCATGATGCATCTCATAGAAGCTCCAATGGAGTGAAAAGGTAGTGTTACAACAGTTCACTGCTTTGCTTCCAATTTACAGCATCTCAATTGCAGAAGCCTGAAAAGAGTTGATTTGTTGCTGTTGTGCTGGCGTATGTGGCCCTTCACTGGAAATCAAAACACAGGTTGCAATGTAATTGGCAGTGGAACCTTACTTCAGCAGCTTCAGGAATCCATCTGGAGTGCCTTAGTTCCTCTTGCAGACAGCCACACGGAGAGCCATGATGCGAGTTGGGGATTGCTAGTCCTATTGTTGGATACCTCTTCAGGCAAGGCATGGGTTCTTCACGCCTTGTTTCATCATACTGTGAATATGGCAAGGTCTGGAGTTGTGGAGCAGAAATTCTTCCCTTCAAGTCTGCACCTCCTCAAACAAGAAACATTCAGAAGATATGAGTTAGCCACATTGCTGACACTTTGCTAAGTAGTTAATTAAAAGAACCTTGACAGTGCATGGTGTAAAACAGTGAAACAACTGCCTTCATTTAGTGGGCACAGGAGTCTTTGTCGAGTTCTTTGAATCCTCCTGCAAACAACTCATGCAGCAGAGGCGCGTTTGGCATTGTGAAACCTGTAAAGTAGTTGTAGAGCCCCTTGACTCTTCCTGCACATAGCCATGACACAAATGCATCTATGGTGGCATCACCCCCATGTCCTCCAGGCAAGACGTTGGTCCTATGTCATAAAGAACCTGATCATGCTGTGAACTTGGACAACCTCCAGTGATAGTTCCTTAAGCAATATGCAGAGTCTCAAAACCATGAACATATTTATTGGTCTCTAAATATATACCCATAAAATAGTTTCTTTTCAGTCTGTAAAACAGGGAATTAGTCAACCTTGCTTTGGTGGGTACAGTAGTTTGGGTGCAGCTCTTCAAATCTTATTGCAGCAATCAGAAGGCTGCTGCACATCTGGTATTGCCAGACCTATGAGCTGATAATTTTTGAGGTAAGAGACTAATTCTCCACCACAACTACTACAATCATTGAATAGTTGGGTGGTATACAAACAAGATGTGTCAATTGATGTGATACAATATTTAACAAATATACCATGGAAATTATGAGGGTCTTAAAAGGTGGAGTTCAATGGCATGCATGAGGTGTTTACATCTACTAGGGTCTCTGGGCATGAAACATGCACTACCACAAAACAGGGTGAAATGTGCAGGTGTTTGAAACGTGCATTTACTTTTGGACACAACTGGAGGAGGGAAGTGGAAAGCTGTGAAAAGTTGTGAATAACTGCAATAGTTTGGTGAAGGCAATATTCACTATGTGAACCCACTTGTGTAAGTCCTTATAACACAATTACTAATAAGACCTAAGTTTGCTATTATAATGTGGTAATACAGGTCTGAACCTGAGAACCTCACATGGTTTGAGGGGAGAGAGGTGAGGCCATAGCCAGGGCAAAGGACCAAGAATGGTGGAGGTTGGAGGGTTTGAACCAGTGTTGGGCAGTTCTTTAATAAATTTGTTAAGAACCTCCAGTTCTGGGTTTTTTCAGTTTTAGAAATCAAAGAACCATTGGTTTTGGTTTTTTGGAAATTTTTAGAATCTCAAAACCTCTGGTTCCAGCTTTTTAATATTTCAGAATCAAAAGAACCTCTCATTTTGGGTTTTTGAAAATTTCAAAGAAGTAGTGGTTCTCATGAAAGAAACTGGCAAAGAACTGGTTGTTTAGCATAGGTTCAAAGAACCCCAGTCAAGGATCAAAACTGGTTCTATGTTTCTTGAGAACTGCCACTCAAGGCTTAGAACTGGTTCTTTGATTTTTTGAGAACCGTTGATCAAAGGTACTCATATCCCCTACCCTTAGCTGTTGGTTCCAGGTTCCAAAAAGTGAGAACCTCCCAACACTGTTTTTGAGAACCTCACTTTACAGAATGATGTTATAACTTCTTTCTTTTTTTCCACCTTTCTGAAGGACCTCTTATATCTTTCCCAAACCAAGCTGACGCGCATCTTACAAAGACAAAAAGAAACAGTTACTTGTTCAAAGAAACAATAGAAACATGGAATCTCCTGAGAACAGGAGGTGACCAACCCATCTCCCCCAGGGAAGATAGGAAAGTTAATACAGAAAAAAATTTATAAGATGTTGGTGAGTATTGACTAGATTCAGGATGACCATCAATTCCATGTCATGTTATTTCCTTAAAAGGAAGGGTGGACAGTCGTGGGTGCTCTTGATCACTGAGTTGCAAATTCTTATAGACTTTTTGGAGATTGGAGTTGTTGAATTCTTTTAATTATGATGTTGTTCTCTTAGCCTACTCAAACTTAAGTGGAGATTCATTACATTCACCAATTAAGTAAGCTTACAACACTAATGTGTAGAGCTGCTGCCTATATTGTTCTAATTAGCAGACATCCCATGTTAATTACAGAAGTATGTATCAAGTATCAACCTTTATAGCTTAATTGTATGCTAATTCTATTTAACACAATTAATTGATGTTGAACTAAACTCATACATTGCCTGAAATGTCTGATCTTAGAGATGTTTAATACATGTTTTGATGATCATCCAGCCTCAGAGCATCTCCATCCACAACCCCTTATTGGGCCTTCATATGAGTATTTATCACATCCAATGTATAGTGTTTAATTATTCTCCCATCCTGACCTCTAAATTAACATGTAAAAGAATAACTATTTAAATGTCACCACCCACCAAATAGTTGGCCAATAAAAAGTGGACATTTCCTTTCAGTGGCCCTGGGCCAAATGTATTTGGGTCCGAACTGAAATTTGAACTCTATTTGGCTCCAAAACTTCATCTAAAATACAGTGTGCAGGCTCTTTTACTGGTGTTGGTGGCAATACTCTAATTAACGTACAGAATCCATACAGTAGATAATATGAGACCGTGCTTAACCCTGCATACAAAAGCAGCTCTTGAATTCAAACATAGGGAACAAGTTCCAGCCTTTTTTTTTTTGGGCAAAATTTGGCCAAAAGGAAATGAAAATTCTGAAAGTGAAGCTTTTTAAAAAAAGATTTTGAGGTTTTCGAACTTTCAATCAGTGTTGGTCTCATATTGACTATGTTCATATATTGGTGAACATGCCAACGGTGTTTCTTTTTTGTGCCAGTCTCTTGTACTGGTATTGGGTACTTTGAAAAACGTTCTTACCAGTCCTGGTATTAGGTCCAACACTGACTTTTGGCTTGTATGAGGCAGGTATATACCTGATACTGAGATTGATATAAAACTGGTAGAAAACTGGTATTAACTCAACTACCTTTCAAATTGATATTGGTATAAGGTTGGTATTTGCCTTCACAGCAGACTGGTTAGGGTCCTTGCTACCAAATGTTGATAGTTGAAACCAGTGTTGACAAGTTCTTGGATTTTAAGTTTTAAAATCAGAGGTTTAGGTTTAAGTTCTTGTGACTTGGAGCTGAACAACCTCCTTTCTATAAGGAAACAGCATTAGGATCAGACCTTGGAACTAGCCTTTTGCAATAGCTGAAACCCAATCAGATTCATGAATAATTTTTTTTCAAAACAGGATCAGGTTGTTTAAGAAAGAAAGTTCAACTTTACTGAAAAGTTAGCAAACTATAAGAGGCTGAATTTTGTAGGTAGATAATCTGGTCTAATTGAGTATAAAACTTGGTACCTTCAACAAATCCAAGTTTTAATTTATTGTAAAATTTCATTCCTATATAATTTTAAACCTTGGATAGTGTGTAATGTGTACATGGAACCAGATCCTATTCTTAAAATAGGCTCGGAGGTTCTTGAATTTGAAAAATAATGCCAAAGCCAAAATCATGGGTTTTGAAAATTGAAGAACCAGGCTCAAACCTGGACTCAAAAGAAATGAGAAAAACAACTTTAAGTATCAAAACCAGGATCAGCTCTAAGTTCTTTGGAAAGCCACGAACTGGACAACACGGGCTGATACCAAGCACAGGGTCTTATTTACTAGGACAAAACTGGTTTCAATAGCAGAAAAATAAACATAATAACAACCAGCCTAGATTTTTATATTAGCTTCCCATTAAGTCGCCAAAACTATAAAACAATGATTAAAAATGTATGCTCAGTATCAGGTTTTTAGCCAGATTTGGCTAAATTATCTTCCTAGGTTGATGGCCACTTTTTCTACACCTCCCTAAGGATGATCGCCAATCATTCTACATCAATCTTTCCTATGGAAGATTGCTTGCCACTTAGGTTGCATAAAAAGACTCCTAAAGAAAAGACACTGTAACGGAGCCTCTAATTCTGGGGGCAGCATTCATCATCCATTCCTTGCTACCCATTTGATAAATTTGTGCCAAGTTTTGAACACTGGGAGTATTTTAGCCTCATGAATCGTGCAGGCTTTACAGACAAAGAGCGCAAGAATTTCGACTCTGCAGAACTCCTGCAAGTGAACCACAAAAAAGCCCACAAGCTAAGGTGAAGAAATTACACTTGATCAACTGATTCATGGGTGAATGCATAGGAATGTGGATCCAAATGAGACAAAGAAAAACATCCTCATAAGTCCATCTCCTTTGTATTTTTTCAACTAGTCAGCTAACTAGCTAGCTGGTTGTATAGACGTTCTATACACTGATTCTAGGGACCTAAACTAATTCTTTCTTGTTATGTAAATTTTTTTCTATGTACAAGCTGCCCTAGCTCAAGGCTTCATCAAGAGCCAGCTAATTTTGCAGCAGCTTGGGAGAGGAGAATATTCTGACGAGAGATTTTCTTAATGCTTCTAATTGCTCCTTGGAGGATGGTTTTGTGGGTCCTTATAGTCGCCAAAGAAATCATTGGAATGAGTATGAGGAAATGCAGCTGCTGGTGCGGAATAATATTTGGATTGATCAACTCCTGCAGGTATAAGCTTTCGCCTTGCAATCCACCTCCGTTGTTGTCGTCGGCGAAGTCTCATTTGAAGCTGATGGGTTGCAACAGCAGCAGCAGCAGCATCTGGAGACATGACCAAAGTTCTGATTTCATGATCTGTTGATCTAACCGTCAGTAGTTGCATTTGGTTCCACCACCTGATCTCCCAAAGGAACTGCAAAACTCGATGCATTGACGCTGCAGCAGCAGCTGTAATAGTCTCCTGCAATGTCATTCCCTTTTCATTGCCACCGGCTGCTGCTGCAACAGGATGGTGCAGAACCTCCTGCTGCTGCTGTTGGGAGCGATGATGCTGCAGCAGTAGTAGCAGCTCATTCACATATTGCCGCCACCCGCTCCTCCACGTTCGATGTCTGTTGGAGCTGGGCTGATCATCATGTATTACTGCTGCTTTTCTGACACTAATATTTGTGTGCAGCAGGCGTCGGCCTCCTGAGCCTCCTGAGCGTTGTTGTTGCGAATCATGATCTATTATAACTACTGGTGACTCATGATCTTCAGCTTCCAGCAGCTGCGCCTGCACTGCTAGTTTCATGGAATTCTTTTCAGTTGAGTCTTTTTTTCTGTCTATCTGCGGCCAAGACCCACAACAAAATCCACCGACATTTGTTAGAGATAATCCAGGTATCTCTTCTGGGTGGTTCCTAGAGGAGCCCAGTCTGCATCGACCCAATTATTTAGAGCTCTCACATCATGCGGGTGCTAAAATGTCAGTAGATTATGAACCCTGAGCCTTCGAATCTTTTAGTTCGCATTCCAGTTATATGAAGATTGCACCGTCCATTCATGACCAACAGGTGTGGCTGCAAGACAACATCTTGTGTTTCAAGTTCTGGAATCAAAACACAAGATATATAAAAACTGTGGTTTGAATTCTTTATATATACCTCCGATTTTGTTGTTGGATTTGATGCATCTGGGTGAACTTGCACTGCCACCTTTTGGGTGGTGATGAGTGCTGCAGCCTGCTGAATAGACTCCTTTGTAACGTCGATGACGATATTGCTGTCATGCTTTTCTCCTGAAACATCAGGAGAACAAATCAAGACCTTGCACACATCAGCAACAGAATAACAAAGCTGCATCTTCCAAAGTTGTTGTAACTAGTTTGGGTCTAATTATAAGGCAAGATCGATCTACACCCGGGTTTCACATTATTCAAGACTGCGATCTTATACAATGATCCCGATGAACACGAATCCTTGAGCTTGCAGAAAACAAAGTCCAAACTTATAGCTATGCATTCTTTTCTCAAGCTGGTATATATAATTCACGAACTCGAATGTGTGAAAGTGTTCTAGACCACTTCTAGTCTCCATCTATATGCGGAAACAACAACTACTAGGAGCAAGCAAAATTGACAATATGTGCACCGGACGACCCGGGATTACCGGGAGGTAGATAGCTGGCGGAAGTGCAACGGAGTTGTTGGAGCAAGACGATCGACAGAGATACAGTGATCATGGCGCACCAGTATAATATCGCAGTGCAGGCTGGTGATGGAGCTGTACACCACAAGCTGCTGCTTCCTACAGGACCTATTCTCTTCCCCACACAGAGTACCATTCTCACAGCTGCTTTTGCATAGCTGCTACTGCAAGTTTGATTCTCCAGCTGCTGCCTCTTCTTCTCTTCGTCGAGCTCCGTCTCGCTAATTACTTCTGCAGTTCATGGAATCGATATTCTGTAGCATGTTCTGGATCTGGTCATAGACGAGCATGAAAGTAGTATCTAACGCAGATTGATGAATGCACTAGGAAAAGCACTAAATGGGTTCTAGAATATAAATAAACTGGCCAGAGACAGCAGAAAATTCTAATACAGCCTCATCGCTAGCAACAAGGACCTCTCAGGAATAATTATTAGAGTAGTTAGAATCGGAGAAAAAAACACTCACAAATTTTTAGACAACACATGAACTTGCAACACTAAAGATCTTCAGTACATGAGTAATTGCGAAATTGGGAATCAGTCTAAACAACTAGACTAGCTGATGATTAGAACTTCAATGGTGCACAAGCAGCTTATAGAAGGATTGACATTGTGTGATCATCTAGATGTCATGTGTTATATGATCCTGAGCTGCTGCTTGATCAGCCACCTGCTTGTTTGAACACTACGTTACTACACTGGCGTCTGGAGGACGTCGAGGAAACGTTGCAGGTTGAAAACTGGTGATCAAGACTACTTCATGAGCAAGACTCCAAAGAAATACAAGGAAGAAGAAAAGATATATAGCAGCTCTAGCTAGCTAGCTAGCACGGTGCTTCTAGCTAGATGAGTAGCGGGCGTACGTGTCATGTACTGGCGCATTCATGAGGTGCAGAATTAGAGAAAGTCGTGAGGGGGCGGAGGGGAACAACAAGAGATGCAACAGATGGTTTTCTAATCTGCAGCTGCAGTATGCACGCCTGCACACTACTACTACTACAACAGCTTCTGATGATCAGTACTGTTACATAATATGTATGTATGTATGTATGTATGTGTGTATATGCGACAATACTAGAAACCAAGACTGCAACAGCAGCTAGCCGCGTCGATCAGGCAGGCAGTCAGGCAGGCAGCCAACACTAGTAACTCAATTGATCATGAGCTCTATCTTGATGATCACCTGCTTCTAGCTAGCTGTAGATTATACAAGTTCCTGGGAGCTTATTTATGTCCAGGCTGCGGTTTGGCCTAGTCTCCTCCTCCTCCTCCTCAGGCTGAGCAGCAGCTAGCTGCACTCATACAGTGCTCATGATCGACGATGTTTGCAATCAATGTTTCTTTCTTTTTTCTTTTCTCTCTCTCTTTGCGAAATTTTGCTTGCAGCGTGGTGACAAAAAAGAAAATCCAGTGCCAAGGATCAAAAGGGGTTTTTTTCTTTTTGGGGAAAAATGGGTCAAAGTCACCAAAATTTGACAATGAATTATTGGAGGTTTGCCAAAACAAAGCTAAAGTCTTAAATTGTTTTTGACTTTCCTCTCTGACCTCTAGCCAAATCCAGTGCTTAGGATATACAAAGGGTATTTTTTTGGGGGAAAAAAATGGTGCCAAAGTAACCAAATCTAAACAATGAGTTCCTGGACGTTGCCAAAACAACTTAGCAGGATTCTTAATTCTTTTTACTTTCCTCTCTGCTGACCTCTAGCCAAATTTGGCATTTGGCTCATTCCTCTTGAGGAGGATCGCCAATCCACCTACTTCACAAAATCCAAGGGAAAAAAAAAACCCTTGGATTGATCTACTACTTCCAGCTGGTACTGTGCTGAAAAAAACCCAACCTTTGTAGCTGCTTCTGCATCATCAGCATCCTCTAGCTAGCTAAGAGGCGGACTTTTTCTTTGTTTCTAAATTAAAATTTTAGCTGTGATCATATGATTCTATCTCTTTCTTTCTTCCTTCCTTTCTTTGGTTGGTTTTTGCCTCCCCCAGCTGGGCATGAGAAAAAACAAGCTAGGCTTCGGGATCTGCACCAAAGTTTGGTGTGAGTGGTGACACTGGGGTCATCTGCAAGCAGGTTGCCATATGTCTTGGGAGCAGCAGCTGCAGCCGCGCCATATCTGCTTCTGACATGCACCATGTTACACCATTTTTATACCAATTTTCTTTAGTACTAAATTCTCCCCCGGTGCACATTCATCCTTAAATTGGGTCTTCTCCCATTTCGAGAGTTGTTGCCTAGTCTCGGCCCTCTTTGGGACAAATTTCTCAATAAAATTTTCAAAAACAATTCGACCCATCACTTACTCAAAAGCAACGACATCAAGAGTTGTACTTCCTTCTTCATAATGGACCCCACAAGTTGTGCATGAATCTTCAAAAGTCTAGTCTAGAAATCTAGACTGCCCCCTTGATTGCAATTATTCCTGGGAAAATTAGAAATTAACAAGAATTGCTTGCCACAAATGCCTTACAAGCACGGTTTTTTTTCTTCACAAGAAGAATTAGCTAAATTTGGCTACAGATTGCAGAGAGTCAAGTAAAAACATTTTAAAATCCTGCTATATTTTGTGGGGAGGTGCTGGAGCCAGTGGTTGTTTTTCAAATTTCAGATGTTGCATCATTGACTAGCTCCACCCCAAGAGATATTTAGCATTAAATTGTGACAGCTTTTTTGTAAAAAAAATCTGTCTCAACAATGAAAGAAACTAGTTAAAAAACTGCTACCAAAGTAAAAGCGGAGATCCAAATGCGGGTGAATTTTTTTTTTAAAAAAAAAACAACTAAATTCTCGAAACTTGACAATTTTTTCAGAAAAAACCAGAATATTTCAACAGACTATTTTATTTGCTGAACCTATTGTCTAAATATGGTGATTTCAGAGTTTTTTTCCTTCAAAATCTGGTGACTTTGGTGCATCTTTATCACAAAATTCGTTTGTATCAATGGCACTGGATTATTTTTTTGGTCATCAATGGCAAAACTTCACCCCAAAGAAAAACAACTCCTCTGCTATTTATTAGCATTTAAACGGAGAGTACCCAGTAAAAAATCATCACTGCAAGATCAAAAGTGAGCCATTTTACTTTGCATCCACCCTATTGTTTAGGATAACAATATAATTTACATGCCAAACTTAAATTAGTCATGTAATTTGTTGTGTGATGATGATGGCTAATCAAAGAATTTGGGCTGTGCATGAATCTCCAAGAGCCCAGATCTATGTAGATTGCAACCAGTGCTTTTTTTAAAGCATTTTGTGATGTAGCCGAAGTGGTCACCGTCATCCAGAAAAGAATTTAGCCAAATGTGGCTACATACTAGATATGAAAGTAGAAAAAAACAGTCTTTCTATATTCTTGGCTGCCTACTGAAACTTATCATAACAATGTGGCAATTTGGAATTTTTTCTTCAAATCTGGCGAATTTGGGTCATTTTTTTCTCATGACAAAACCCATTGTATAGGCTGCAATCAAAATTTCTGGTTGAAGTTTGATGAATTTTTTTCAACAAAAAAGACATTGATTGCAACCCTTATGGAAAGTAATTAACAACAAATCTTTTACATTAAGATAACCAGTAGTGAATGTGGTGCTATTGATGTTTATTATTTATTTTAATACACCTTAATTAACCAGAATTTCAATGAAATTAAGGCTTAAAGAGAGTGTGACTTCTTTGAGGAAAACTTGGATGTGTGTGATGATTAGAATGGCTATATGATCAAAGCATTTGTGTGTAATGCGCGTGATTAAGTAGCATGGGTAATTAAGTTCTAGTTAATAGTATTTATCATGCCAGCCATAGTTTTGCACAAATGGACAGTAGCTCACAAGACTTCAAATATTAGTTCAAAATTATTTTTTGCCCTTGAGAGCATTAGCATTCATAATACCAGCATTAGAAACACTATTCATGCATGCCTGTCAAATATGTGGGAATTTTACAACTCTTAAACAGTTGTTTCACTTTACACAACTGAACTTCTTTTCTGTTTTTTTTGGGACCGATCACCTCACTCTCTAGTGCACCTAGCAACTCCCACAAAAGAAAAAGAGTTTTGATTGTGCTTCACTTCTTCTGTGTCATATACTCCATTTAACAAGGTCAGTCATTTCGGTTGTGGACAATTTCTGTTTCTCATATATATATGTGTGTGTGTGTGTGTGTGTGTGTACATAATATATACATGTGCCCACTACTTGTTTCTGCACAAGTCTGGAGAGCCAATTGTCAATACCTACTGGTAGCGTAGACCAGCTTTCCATAATTATGTCATAGTTTTTTGCAAAACAAGCATTTTATTTATTTGTTGGATAAAAAGGTGTTTTTGCCCATATGTCTGTTCAGTGTGGTTCAGTTCCCCTCTGTTTGCAAAGGTTAATGGGGACCATGTCAAGATTGTGGACCATTCTAATGGGGAGAGAGATAGGAGGACCCAAAAGAGGAAATTGCAAAATACTAGATGTCAGTTTTCAAACCCATCTTTTGCAGCATTAGCATGTGCAGTCGCTTACTTATTTGGAATTGTTACAAAATCCAACTCTTTGCTGCTGGCAATTTTATTATTATATTTTTACTTTGTTTATTCACAATTTAATTATTGCTGTTATTTTGTGGGGACCAAAGCATAGAAAGGCTTTTGACAATTTGTCTCAGGCTTTCTAGGCTCACAACCATGATCTCAAAGGCTTCCTTCCAAGCATGTAGGTGGCCCTTCCTTATATATACGTGCTGCATGTTGCTAAAATAGGAAGCAGAAGAAACCCACCACTATTATGTTATGCTTCACTACACTGACATAACCTAACACTCTGTATGTTGTCCAGAAGAGCCTTCCAAAGGTTGCTATGTTTTTTTGTATGTAATAACTTGCTGTACTTTGGGAAGGTGAGGTGATGGGTGGGGGAGCACTTGTTATTCTACAATACTTGCTAAAACTGTGCAGTCCTATTTCTTCTTCTTCTTCTTCTTCTTCTTCTTCTTTTCCCATTAGGTCAGGGAATCAATCAAGTTGAGTCTGTCTGGTAGTTCAGTGAGCTCCCTGAGCCTGGATAAGTTACTTAGGGCAGGCAAAGCAATTAAATTTTGGAGTCACTTGGTGCAAAGGAATCATCAGCATGTGTATGGGCATTGGGGCCTGTAATGCAGTTGACTGACTCATTGCTTCATTGCTCCAGTGATCGAGACAAATGTCAAACTATTACAAAAGTCTACCACACAAAAAGATTCATCAGTAGACTACTTTCACATCTCTCCCCCTCTACAACAAAAGATGTCTTGCTACATCAACTGATTTCACTATATTTCAAGTGAATTCACTAATCTCAATAAACAGGGACTAGTTGAAAATAATGAATTCACTCCTCTAATTAACAGGGACTAATGAATTGCACTCACATTTTGCAGTACCCCAACAAACAAAGAAACCACTATTGTTTTGAGAGGATTTACAGTGTAGCCAAAGTTTCAATCTGCTATCTGAACAGAAAAAGTGATGATCATCTCTAGGAAGATGTAGCCAAATTTTTAATCATCCTTCTATATTTTTTGCTACAAACTGTAGAAATCTGGTTTTTCTTTTTTCTCCCACTTGGAGATTGAGACTTTAAAGAATAATCACTTCATATTTGAATTTTTTACTTTTTCTTTTTCTTTTGGCAAATTTTTGCCAGTTAAAGGAAGGTTCTACAATAAATTAATCTCAGATTTGTATTGTTTGAGTAGTGCAATCTAGGTGCAAAATTCACTAATAAAAATGTTACAAAATTTTGGGTTTCAAGGTCACTTCACAAACTTGCCCCCTCCATGTTGTGCTTTTACAACACTTCAACAATGTATTTAGATGAACACATTGTTAAATATTGTAAAAGCACAAATACATGGAGGGGGCAAGTTTGAGATGCAGAGTGAACTAACAGCCACAAGCTCACCATTAAGGTCCAGGGTGACATATCACCATGGTACCTTGGCAGCTTTGACACTAATTATATTGTTTTCAGAAATGTTAAAATTTTCACAAAAATAAATTCAAAGAACAAAATCCTGTGAAGGAAACAATTGGATTTTCAGGTATACTCTATTTGTTGAAATGAAATTTTCAAAGTAAATTAATTATTCAACAATGAAACTTTGACATATGTCAAAGTTGCCAAGGTACTACTACAGTATATCATTTTCTTGACCACAATATATGACATAATCTTGAAGTGACAACCATACACTTCTACTAGTGACCAAAATATCTATTGAACATGAATTTTTCTTTAAATAGTTGAATCTGCGTGCTGAGCCCTTAATGTCCTCATCCCTGATGTTGGGTGCATCTCCTAGATTGTCCTAACAGGCTCACCTGATGCCTAACCCAACATAATGGGGGTAGGAACCCCCAAACATTATTTGTGCATATAGTGGGCATTGCAAGTAGCCTCTTTTTCCCCTTGTATGCCTTGGACCGATGGCTGATGGCCAGACACACTTTGGACCCATGTTATGCATGTATTAAGCTTGTAATGGCCTAGTGTCCATTATAAGCACAAAACATGGATAACATGACCTAAAGCATGTATGGACAGGTACCAAGATGTGTCTGGGCACCACCAGACACATCTTGGACAGGCGCAAGGGCACTCAAAGGGAAAAAAGAAGCAAGCAATACTTTTGTACTGGCTGCACTGACTACTACTGCCTGCAATAATAACTGTGTGCATATATAATGTTGGGGGCCAGGGGCTTGACCATTCCATAATACATTAGGGTGGCTCTTACAAACACTGGCATTGTGCACACTTTTTAGTCAGGGGGTGAAGTCATTTAAAAAGGAGCCCATATGCTCTTTGTATGTGACATTTTGATTGAAATTTCTGCCTGAAGCTGGCTCAGTGCCAGCACCCTTTGAATCATCTTGCAACTCTCTGATACACCTACCACCTCTCTCATTGACTTTTGAACTGCAGAATGACCATATTTATCTCCATATGTTTTGCGTATACTTATGTATAAATATGTGTATATAACACTCTTTGCAAGGCACAAAACTGTTTTTAGGTTTTTCAATTTCTAGGATAGTAGCTGTTTTTATTTATCCATGTCCCACATAATCAAAACTAACAAGGGGTGTGTCACACTGTGGCCTTGCCATTTACATTAAAAAATATCTTAATGCAAAAGAAGAATTATGGAAATCTAAATATTTCACCATGCAAAAATATAATCTTCAAAAAAATCCTCTAAAAGAAACTAAAATCCTTTGAGATACCATAACTCTATAACTTATCTCAAGTTTCAACCCAAGAAAAAATGCCACCTTTCAAAAATCCTTGTATAAAAATAGATCTACTACCTAGGGGCCAAAATCCATTAAGCTACCATACTCCATTTTAATCTAAACACAATATCCTTGCCTACCAAGGCTAGGCCAACAAAGTCACATAGACAAACATAAAAACACTGTTTTGGGGGCTTTTGTGTTTTTATGCCCAGGGTCTGTCTTTGAAAATCTGATCTTTGGTATTTTGAGATTCAACAACACACACAGCTGAAATCATCATGTTCACACTAAATTGAGTTTGAACAACAATTAAATCCTCCAGAAAACTAATGTTCAGCAATAAATGTTTGGTGTAGCCCAACAACCCAATTTCCAAACAGAAAAAAAATGGAATAGGCAACATCCAAAACATGAGATATTTTAGAGGGATCGAAGGATTATCTGACAAGAACCGTAAGTCAATGGCGCAGTCCTTAGTTGCTTACTTCAATAACAACTTCAATAACAAAACACTATGAATGCTGAATGAACTCCAATTCTGCTCTCACAAAGCTGCAACTCATATGCCATCAGCTAGTACTGTGAGCATGAAAAACATGACACAACAGTGGATGTCTCCCGCAAATGGTTTTGATCAAGGGATTAATTGATTTGTGATTATCGTACAGTAAAAGGACATGTTAAGAATGCATGGAATATTATGATCGTGTCTACACTAACAGGTGCTCTACATGCTTCAAGACCCAGCTCCCCTAACACCAAGTTTGCACCTTGAGGTCCTTCAATATGTAGTGTAAAGCACAGCCTACACCAATTGTAAGCTTCAGGCATTGTGAATTCACATCAAGCTCAGCCTACAATCTTTGGATTCCAGCAATCTGACATTGGGTTGAAACCAGTGTTGTGTGGGTATACCTTCTCCTTAGATATATTTGTTGAGTATAGACATGGTATAATTTTTTATTTTACCTTATTTTGTTGTAATCTATATATCTTAATGTACTATGGAATAGTCAAGCTCATGCCCCCAACCCATAATCTACTTTGTAGGTTCTGACATTTGCTTGAATTTTGATGAATATATACAAATCTATTTTAAACATGTGATTTTAAAAATATAATTGAAACAAAGTCAAAAAAATTATATAACTAATCATTATATATATATATTCTTAAGTTCAATATACTAAGGCCTACTTGATGACCACTTTTCATTTACGTTGCAAGGTAATTTTCTGATCTATTTATCATGCTTTTGCCCAATGAAGATTTTCAATCAAACCTTTTAAATACAAAGTTTTATTGTTCATGAAAGACTAATCCCAAGTGATGGTATGTCTTAGAAGGTCCAATCCTTGAATGTTGTATTTCAAGTCATTTAAGAGGTAACACAAGACATTGAAATAAAGATATAGAAACAAGCAGCATCTTTGTTCCATAAAATGTGAAGGGTGAAATGCTTGACCTAGCTCCCTCTTTATTTTGATTAACAAAGAATAGTAAGACCACTTAAAGACAAGTATGAGTGGAATTTAAAAATTTGTTGAAACATTTAACTAAATAAATCTAAAAGATTTAAAAACAAAAATTTGTAAAGAGCTAGGAGATGCCAAAGTTAGAATTCTAGAATTTTAGAACTTCAAATAGAAGTTTTTTAGTGCAAAAGGTTTTACTAGATTCTACTAAACAATTTCAACCATTAGCGATGAGAAGTACTAACAATTCCAAAATTATATAAAATTCACAACTTTTTTTCTCTACAAAAACAAACATATAATTTTTTAATCTTTTTAATGCAAAAGAAACAACATTTCTAATGAAAATTATTCAACTATAGAAGAAAAGTAGATTTTATAACAAAAAATAATATTGCAAAATGCATCAAGAGCAACAAAAGAAAATTTTCATCATTTTTGGAATAGGTAAAAGTTTTTTTTAAATCAATTTAGTTGTTTATAATCCAATAGCTACCAAATTAAAACAAAAAATTTCAAAATTTTAAATTCTTTGTTGCCTTTTATTAAGGAAGAGGCTCTTTTATACCACGAAACCCCAATCAAGTTGAATTTGTAAACTTCTAAAATCAAAAATAAAAAGCCCTAGTCAATTTTGTCAAAAGCCTTCTCAAAGTTGAATAGGAAGAGGGCTAAGCCCTAGCCACTCTCTTCCAACTATGCCATCACATCATATGCAAGGTTAATGTTGTTTATGATGTTGTGCCCTTCAATGAACCCAATTTAGTGTAAGTCAACAATTGGGGGTGGAATTCTTTGAAGTTGTTAGGCGAAAAATTTAGCTAGGATTTTGTATGTGTTACTAAGTAATCTTATCAATCTCTAGTTTCCTATTTTGGATTAGTCACTAACTTTGGGAATTAGGATTATGTTTCCTTTGGAAAGAGCTACTGACATGGAACCTTGCATCTTATTTCTTTCAATGCTTCCATCTTATTCAGTGCAGTTTAGGTTGTGATCTTCGAAGAAATATGGTTGCAATTCATGTTCTCTAAAGGCCTTGCCTTTGGGGAATCAACTATGGTTTTGATGAGTTCATTGAAGGTCATGTCTTTCACAAGTTTTCAATTCATGGCATCATCAACTTCCTTTGGCATGCTTACACAACATTGCAAACACATGTCTCTAAGTACTTTTTTTGAAGTTGGATCCACCTGGTATAGTTGTCACTAAAATTTGTCGATATAATTCAATAATATTTTTTTAGGATGTGAGCTTGTGATTATTGATAACAAGCCCTTAGAACATGGAGCTTTCTATGTTCCACCATGTGGATGTGAAAAAAGGTTTGGAAGCAAGTGTCTTCAAATCTTTGCCATTTAGCTTCATTAAGCATGGATTGAGAGTTTAGGTTGGCTTACATGTTGTCTATGAAAGATGCATGAACCATGGAGAAATTAGTTTAAATCTTAATGTTTTCGGGATTAATTGAAGGTGCAATTTGACCAACATGATTTTTTTGGTTTAATTTATATATATATATATATTTGGGCCTTGGCCATGCATGTATTGCATTTGCAAACTTATATGAGGACAACTTTTAATTCGCCCTTATAATCAGCAAGGTGGGATTGTTGAAGGTATCTTTTTAAACTTATATATAAAAAAATTATATATTTTAAGTCAGGGGGTAGCACTTTGTCAAAATAGGCCTTCACAATAGGTCAAATAAGTAGTTCAAATTAGATCCAAAGGACCAATGATTAGGATCTAAAATGTGCCATATAATTGTGATTTGAATGTGGTTGTCACATTTGTCTAAACCTTCTAAAAAGTAGAATTGTTCTATCAAAGAAATTGTGGATTACATTTCAAAATGACCATTGTTGAAAGATTTTTTTTTGTCTTAAGTGGGTGCAATCACAATAAAATGAGCCAAAACGGATGTCAAATGACAACTTAAAACAATCAAAATTGGAGAATATTTATGTTTTACCATTTAAAACCATAGCAATTATGACAAGTTATTATTTTTCATTTATATGAATGTTGAGGAATTCAAACGAAAAGTCCATTTGATAAAATTTTAAGTTTAAGTTTCAATTTAAGATTTTTGAAAATGAATGCCTATTGTGTCAAAAGGAATCAATTTAACAAAGGACTATCAAAAGGACTCATATAATAAAAAAAATTTGATGGGAAAAAATTAAAAAGATAAAGACCTACTAATCACATTTTAAAAGCACTCACATCCTAAAATATGTGGAAATTTAAAACTTTAAAAATTCAAAGAACTTTCCAAAATTAATTTAGAATTTTAGAAATTCAAAATTTTTTTACCACATATAAATGGGGTATAATGTAAATGATGTGTCAAAAAAAGTTGGAGCATATTATACAAGAAAATTAAAATTTTGAATCTATTTTTGGTTATGATTTGAAATTGTTATCATTTTTAAAAATGAAACACTAAATTTACAAGGAATTAACACACTTTCGAAAAAATTTTTTTTTAAAATCATGTACTTGGATAATTATATGTATTTATTATAATAATTTGCAAAAACAATTGTTCCAAAATTCATTTGTGTGAAAAAATTATTATTGGGCAAAAGGACTTGTAGTTCTTTTTAAAAGTAACATCATTGGCTCATTTTCTCTTGTTTACACCCAAATGCCCATTTTGAAGGTGAATTGGAACCAAATATCCATTTCCTTTTGCCTCATGTTGTGGTTAGTGATTTTGACTCAAAATTGCAAGAATTCAAACTAAAAATAATTACACACGTCTAATGCATAGATATTGATGTCATTCACAACAAGTAATTTGTCCTTTTTCATTGTTAGCCCATGTAACTAATGTTTCATAAATTTACCACAATGTGACCAATTTATAGTGTTTTCGACATATAATAAAATTTTGCATTAATTGTTAAAAACAAAATAGCAATGTTGTAATGTTCACTATGTGGTTTGAATTAGTATGAAAATTATAATCCCAATTTTTTTTTGATAATTCAAAAAGCTAATTAAAGTCCTCATTCTCAAACCAAAAAAAGTTTTAGTAATTTTCTCCATATTTTGTCCATTATCAACATATCACTACATATGTATATCCATTCATGTATAACAAGTTTTTGTTACCAATATGACACATTTTGCACCCATTGAAGTGAAGGCCTTTCTTTGGCGAGCTTCATTGTGATAAAACTTCAAATGTTATAGTTTGAACTTTCATTATGACATGAATTTCACATGTAACATGAGATTGTTTTTCATTGTGACAAGCTAACCTTAAACATCATGGTTTTCATTTGCATCATGACAAAAGTTGTGAGATTTTTTAGACCCATTGAAACAAGGATTTTTTTGTGGGGTTTCATTGTGATAAGACCTTAAATCCCATAGTTTTAACTTGTATCACAACATGAGTTTCACACATGTCATGAGATTAATTTTTTGCTATGACAAGACCTTAAATGTCATAGTTTTAGTTTGCATTAAGACACAAATTTCACACACAATAGTAGTGTTTGTACCCATTGAAATGTAGATATTTTGTGGGGGACTTCGTTATGATAAAACCTTAAATGTCATAATTTTAAATTGCATCACAACATGAATTTCACATGTGAAATGACTTTTTTTAATGTGATGAAACCTTACACATCACAATTTTAGTTTGTGTCATGACACAAGTTTCACATGTGGTGCTAGATTTTAAAATTCAATTCATTATTCATTTATCAATATTGATCAATATTTCAATCTAAAATGAAATTGAATGGCACTTTACTAATTTTGGATTCAAAAGCCAAAGATTCAAAACACACATTATTCATAAAACTAAAACACAAGTTAAAATCCATACATAGAATAACAAGCATATTTTTCAAGCCCATATTAATATCATCCATAATGTATTAGATGAAGTTAGTTTAGGTTGAACCTTGGTTAACTTAGGTTTACCCTAGATTTGTTACCTTAAATTTAACCTAGGCTTAAATAGAAGTTAACCTATGTTTAACCAAGTTGGTAACTTCAATTTATTTTAAGTTTAATTTTGGTTAGTCTTAATTTAGCCTAAATTTAATCGAAATTAACTTAGGTTTAATCAAAGTTAACCCAGGTTCACCTATGTTAAGTTAAGGTTAATGTCAAATGATTAACCTCGGTTTAACTTTGGTTAGGTTATGTTTAACCAAGGTTTAGCCAAAGTTTATGCCTAATATAAACAAGGTTTAATTTGTTTTAGCTTAAATTTAACCAAAATTTAACTTAAATTTAACAAAGTTTTAACCTAGGTTTAATGCATTTTAACCAAGGTATAGCTTAAATTTAAGTTCCAAGGATTAGCCAAAGTTTAATCAAGGTTTAAATTAGGTTTAACCAAGATTTAGCCAAAATTAGCTTTGATTCAGCATAGGTTTAACCAAGGTTAACTTAAAGTTAACATAGGTTTAGTTGACATTAATCTATGTTTACCCAAGATTAACCTAGGTTTCACCTTAGTTAGGCTAGGTTTAACTTAATTGAACCTTAATTGGCTTAGGCTTAACCTTGGTTAAACCTTGGTTAACCTAACTTTAATTTTTTAAATTAGCCATGGTTTAACCTTGGTTAGGTTAAGTTTAACTTGGGTTTAACTTTGGTGAACTTAAGTTTAACATTTTTGTTAGCTTAAATTTAACCAAAATTAACCTTAGTGAATTTACAATAGTTTTTAGTCAACCTAGGTTAGCTTAGGGTTAACCTTTCTTAGCATATAATAATTTAAATCAACTCAGCTTAGCTTAAATTAGTCTAAATTAGGCTAAATTGCCTTGGTTAGCCTATATAAAATGAATGCACAGTTGAGTGGTTCAAAAATGGCAAAAATTATAATCCCTATGAATGCAAACAAGATTCTTTAAAATGATTCAACTGGACATGGTTATTACTTTAAAAAATGTTTTTATTCTAATCTTTGAATAATACATGTTCAATCACCTACAAACCTTCCCAAATCTATGTGAAATTATATATTTAATGTAATTGATGTTATTTTAAAACTTGGAAGTCCTAAAAGGAAAACCCACAAAATCCATATGATTAATGACCCATCTAAAACTTTTGAAAACATATGCTTTGGGGACAAGTTTTTTTTTTGAAAAACAAACAAAAATTGCAATTCATATGGACTTATGAAAATATGGTCAGATTTGGACCATTCAAAAGTCCCTAACTATTGAATGGTTAAGGTTTTCAAAGAAAAGATTCATGACATGAGTTTATCATTTTATATTTCATCATATATTGAATTCCAATAAAAAAATTGGAATGTGAATTAATATAAAATTTTCCATTTGTGATGTTCCAATCAAATGATTAGTCCATATTTTTCAACTTCAAAAGTCCATTACTACTAGCAAATGAATTTTTTATCAATAAATAACCACATAGTTCACTTCATAATGAAATTTTTAATTCAAATCCAAATCCCAATTAGTAGATTTTTAAAAATATTAATCACCATATGCATTTGAATAAAATGTACCCATGAAAAAAAAATTGTTTTGTCACAAAAGTGAGCCATTTGATTGTGCATCTACCCTATATTCTAAATTATCCTAGGTTATTTTAGGTAGCTTATGTTAGCCTTGGTTATCCTAGCTAACTTAAATTAACCTATGTATGTCTAACTTAACTTCAATAGGTTTAAGATAGATTGGGTAGACTTAGGTCTACCTAGGTTAAGTTAAGTTTAATTTAATTAAAGTACCTAAGTTTTTTACTTAGGTTTTATTAAACTTCTATTTATATTTTTGTGGTAGGTAGTTTTGTTATTAAAAAAAAGTCATGGTGCAATGGTTAAAAACTTGAACCTTCAAAATGTTGGTGAAACGTTCAAGTTTTCACACTTGTAGCCTATGCAAATGGCCTAGATTACCTAACTTTGCATTTAGTGTAAGTCATTTAGGCTAAGCCTCTTAAGGTTTCTAGGTTAAGCTAGGCAACGAACTTCCTAAACTAACCACCTAGGTTAAAAATTTTAAGTTACGTTACCTAATTTTATTTTACTAGGCTTTGATTGCCCATGTGGCATCATACAATTGGCCCAAAAAATTGTAATTTGTTAATTTTAAGTTGAAACATGGCAATTCATAAGCAAGTGATAAAAATTTTAATTTGGCTTAGTTTACCATATGGAAATTTCCTATGTTAATGAAAAGCTTCACTAATTTTAAGTGAAAAGCCACACTAGCATTTCAATAACATTTTTCACTACTGCATATTGCATTTTTAATTTTGGGATCTCAAATTTTCCATTTTAAAATAATTACCTTAATGAAATATTTGACTACTTGAAATGACCAAACATGGTTCCACTAAAAATGTTTTAATCAACTAATGTTTTTTCAACTAGTTCGGTCCAAAATTAGTGAAAAACATCCATTCTCACTACTATTTTTACCAAATTTTGATAGTGGAAAATAACATCATTGCTAATTGTGATTTTTTACAATTTCTCTGACTTTACAATGAGAGAAAGACACACAACATGTTAGCAATCATGTTTTAAAAACTTAAAAGTTATTCAAATGACTTTATGGGCAATGCATAGGCCGTTCAAATTGTTGTTAAATATGATATTAATATTGTCTACCCTTTTCTATTATAAGTAATCTTGTGTTTAAACCTTGTAAGGACATTAATAAAGGTAGTATTAATTGAAGATGATGATTCATTTTTTGGGTAGATTGTGTTTGATGATGATGTAATCATGTTTACCTTGAGGAATGAATTACAATTGTTTTAGTGGCTTGCTATGGGGTCAACAAAATTTGAAAATGCCTTGGTTTGGTGGTCACAACATGTGATGCAATTTTCACACATGTGTATATTTTGGCTTGTTGAATTTTTTGCATTATTAATCTATAATATTGAGATTGAAAGAAATGTTAATGTGGCTAGAATCATTACATTCTATGGTCATTTAAGTTGAGGATTGAGAATTTGGATTGCCTCATCATGGTTGTCAAAAATTAGCCCAAGATACTTGTTTAGGTGTGTTGGAATTTTAAACCTTAAGTGGATAAAAAACTTTTTGTGATTTGAAGCTACTATGATTGAAAAGAACAACAAGCTCATGGAGGATAAAGGCCTTTTGAAGAAGACTTTAACTTATTTTGAAAGTTTGTTTGTTTTTCTGTTTTGACTTTGTGTCGTTTTCATTTTTTGTTAATACTTTGTTGTTTTTAAAACTATTTTTATGTTGATTGTTATTTGTGAGTGTATAATATAGGGCAAACACATATGAGTTTCTAGCAGTGCAAAGGTTTGAAAATTTCTCCATGCAATTTTTCTTCTTGCAACATTCCAAGGATGAAATGGGCATTTTCATGATAAATGATTTTCATGATCTTCAAACATGAACATGTTATTAGTTTATTTGTTATGTTTTGTTTTCACCAAATTGTGTTCCATAAATTAAAATTATATATATTGTCCATTTGAGGGTTGTTATTTGAGGGTCTAGAGCGTCCAATTTACAAGCTTTAGACCTACCATGTCTAATTGCTGTGATTTTATCGATGTTTGTCAATTTTAGTCGTGTGTCAGTTCAATTAATCCTAAGTCCTAAATCTTTACTGTCTTTAAATACTATGTTTCTCAAGTTGTGCTGTGTCCAAAACCTCCTCCCTTTTTGAGGAAACATGTGTTGCAAAACTCATTATGAAATCAGCAATTCAATTACATCTCCAAGGGTGATACAAGTCAGACTTTAGAATTAGAGACTATAACTTTTTCTGGCTTTTGTTTGTTAGAGACTACAAATGCTTGAACTCATAACACAGTAGAGCAAAATGTGGCACAATAAATATGTGATCTGTTTCAAAATATGTTTTTCACATTGTTCTTCTCTTTCTGAGCACTCTGTGTGTTGAATAGAAAAACTAGAGATCATGACAATTTGAATTAACATCAACCTTCTAAAATTATCACCTTCAATCCAAACCGTATCCTCTTCAGAAAACCCTAAACCCAATAACTGCCCTCTATGGGCAAAGCAATATGACCCGTATGCACAGCTTCTGGCATTTTCCCAAAAAGAAAAAAAACCCTTATCAAGATGTTTTACCACATTTGTAAAGTATATAATGTTGAGGATTATTTAGAGAATAATGTAGCCACTTGCAGTTCTGACTTAAGAAAAATGCACACACAACAGCTGACCATGTCACAGGCTGAAGTTAAACCAGCATCAAATTAGCCCAAGGTTAGGCTATATTACTTTGCCTAACCAAAAAGAATATTGCCAGAAATTCCTTGTTTTTCTCCTACCAGTTTGTGGTAGGTTTGTAGTTTTTAAAAACTTTCATATAGATCTATTATGTAGCCAAATCTGGCAAAATCATCTTATGGATGATTGCCACTTCAGCTACATCACAAAAATTGACCAAAAAAACAAACCTTGATTTGAAGGTGCCCAAATTAGCCTACATCTTGGTGGTCCACTGGTTCTTTCTTGGATATCTTTGTTGAATAGCAGGTTTGTCAGGTCTCTGCCAAATAATTATTTCATTTTGAAGGTTTCATTTTGACAATTAAAATATTTCAGAATATTCCAAAAGATGCTTCATTTTCCTTCACAAATTTTTTTTTCTTTGAGAAAAAATATTTTTTGAGAATTTCAGCATGTCTAAAGATAGTATAAATTATTTCAAACCTGCTATTCTAGTAGGGTTACTTGGGTTCTAGTCTGATTGATCTTGTCATTTGGGGGGGCCTGGGTTTCAAGCTGATCATCAGTACACAACTCACTTAGGTCCTAGGTTTTGTGTTTTCTCCTCTTAGGGCTCCCCATTGTGGGTTCTGCACTTTTGGGTGTGGTCTTTTGCTTGAACTTTGGTCCTTTCCTTTTTTCTGCTCTTGTTCCCTTGTCAGGTGTCTTTCCTTTATTTTTTTAATTATTTATTTTTTACCCCCAATTTTCAGAACTCTAAAAGAGAGTCTGTTACTTTCTTACTGGAGGAAATTGGGGGAAAAAAACACTGCTAGAGGCAACCCTACAAACTAGGGGTTTCACAAAAAAACAATGATTTATAAACTCAGGATGTAACTGAACTGGTCATAATTGATTTAGCCAAATTCGGCTATAGACCCAATATGAAAGTAAAAAAACTTAAGAATCCTTTTATATTTTGGCTACTTGCTGGAACCTGGTTGTAGAGATTTGACAATTTCATTTTCTTTGCTTTTTGGGAAATCTGGTGAACGCTGGTCACTTTCTTTGCAAAAATCCTTTAAATATGTCAAAATCGTATTTTTGAGGTTGAAAAATGCAAAAATTCACCCTCAATTCTATAATTTGGCCTACAAGTGCCTGTAATACTTTAACCAAAGGCACCAAATAATAATTTCAAAGTCTGCGGATCCACAAAATATATACAATATATTAGAGTTATTGGTAAAGTAACCCTGTCTCCACCCTCTCTTTGGGCCTCCTTTCACCCTTTATCCCCTCTTTCAGTGGTATCCGCAAAATAAAGGCATTTTATTAAATCACAGTATGAAATGCTGCAACTCAGCATTAAATGCCCAAGGTTAGAGAGTAATTATATTAGTTGTACAGGTAGGAGTAGTGAAAATATATGTAACAGCAGTGGAGGCGCTCAGGAAAAATGAAAGACAGGATGAAACTCAGTTTTCCACCAAAATTGATGGTTTTCTGACTTCCCAACACGTCACTGGATAGCCTCCCTACGCTACCATCCCGCACTGTCGACACTTCGGTTCATATTGCCTACTATCTCCG
>Ga0116227_10001527_pt1 | contig 51828 bp, 34 predicted proteins | sample S1TSphgellanicum_FD_89693 | JGI IMG/M metagenome (GOLD analysis project Ga0116227, IMG submission 89693) | Host-associated microbial communities from peat moss isolated from Minnesota, USA - S1T2_Fb - Sphagnum magellanicum MG | ecosystem: Host-associated > Plants > Peat moss > Unclassified...
ACCCTAGGTTCTCAAATTAGTTTTCACAAGGAGAATTCACAAGTATCATCAAAGGTGATAATTGGGTTGAGAATCGGACCAAGGGTTCTCACTTGAGTGAAAACTCAATATCATTACAAAATTTGGAGAATCGGATTAGTTCTATGAAAGAACCAAAATCAGTTTCTTAGGTTAGTAGTTAGATTAGGGTTAGTAGGTAAATTAAGCTAATTTAGGGTTTAGGTTAGTAGTTTGATTAGGTTAGTTTGTAGGTGGTGCCAGCGATTGTATAAAAATTGTTTTGGGGTTTATCATTCCTAATCAAGTTTTGCATTGCTCCTTGCATTGATCTTTTGTGTTCCTTTTTGTATTAATCCTTTGTGTTGTTCCTTGTTTTGTTTCTTTGTGTTGGCTTTTGCATTGTTCCTTGCTTTGCTTTTTTTTTTTGTGTTGCTCATTTGCGTTAACAATGTTGTTAGTTTATCATGTTTTTATTGTTGTGGGTTCATCACATTGCTTCTACTACTATTGGTTCATTGTGTTACTAATTCATTACATTGCTTATGATGATATTGGTTTGTCATGTTGCTAGTTTGTCACATTACTAATTTGTTGAGTTACTTTCTCCTATTAGTGTGTTGTGTTGTTGGTTTGTTGCATTGATGATTCATTGTGTAGGTGGTGCAATTAGTTCATTTGGGTGCAATCACAATTTAACAAGCCAAAAGGATGCTACATGATGAAGAAAAATAATCAAAATTGTAGAAATATTTATGTTTTACCATTTAAAACCATAATAATAATGGCAAATTAGTTTTTTTTCATTCATATGAATGTTAAAGAATTCAAATCAAAAATCCATTTGATAAAATCTTAAGTTTAAATTTCAACTTAGAACCTTTGAAAGTGAACACCTATCTGATCATAAGGAATTAATTTTGCAAAGGATAATAAAAAAGACTCATATAATATTTAAAAATTTATGGAAAAAAAAAAGATAAAAACTTATTAGCCACATTCAAAAAACACTCATATTTAAAAATATGTGAAAATCTAAAAACTTTAAAAATTCAAAGAACTTTCCAATTAATCCAAAATTTTAGAACTTCAAAAGTCCTTTACCACATATAATGGGGTATAATTTGTAACATATTATACAAAAAAACATAAAATTCAAAAAATCAATTTTTGGTTATGATTTGAAATTGTTATCACTTTTAAATATTAAACACTAAATTTACAAAAAATCAACACACTTTCAAAAATTCATGTTTATTGTAAAACTATAAAGTATGAAAAATGATTTTTCGACAAAAGGACATTTAGTCATGTTTTAAAGTAATTTCATTGGTTCATTTTATTTGTTTGCACCCCAATGCGTTATTACTAGTTTGTCATGTTTTTGGTCATGCTATTGGTTGCCATGTACCCACCTAAACCCCCTTCTTGTTGTTCCTTTGTGTTGTTGGTTGATATTTTCATGTTTTGGTGAGATACTTCCCCCATTGCCATTGCTTTATAGGTGGCAAGTTAGCAGTTCCTCACATTTTTATACACCTCCCGTTAATAAGTACTTGTCATGGGCATGAAACAACCACAACTACAAGATTTTTTAACCAAAATGAAAACAAGGACAAGCTTAATTTTTAAACAAAACAAACAAGAATAAAAACACGACAAATGCAATAAGAATCCAACAAGATTTTATTGCAAAGAAAAAACAAAATAAAACTATGACAAGAAAACGTACTTAGAACTAATGTTGAACAAACTAAGGGTAATGAAGAATTTTAATTTTATTTATACATATTGGGCACCTAGTTCAAAAAAGTTTCTTAAGAAACTTTCAATCTCCATGTCGCCCATATTTACCCATGTGTGATTTATGAATGAACTAAAACTCAACTAAGAGTGAATTGAAAATGAACTATGAATTGACTAAAAATGAATTAAAAGTTAATTAGAATGAATTAAAAGTAAACTAAAAATTGACTAGAAATGAATTAAAAGTTAACTAGAGTGAATTGAAAATGAATTACAAGTTAACCAAAAGTGAAGTAAGATTTAATTAAAAGTCAACTAAAAGTGAAATGAAAGTGAACCAAAAATTAACTAAAATTTAATTGGAAGTTAATTAAAAATGAACTAAAATTAAATTAAAAATTAAGGACAAATTCATTACAAATAATGAATGAACAATATTCTAATGAATGAATTCCATGGCATTGGCATTTACACCCTCTTTTAATGATGTTGTTAGTTTGTTGCATTATTGGTGGTGGTGTTTGTTCGTTGTGTTGTTTGTGCCATAGTGAAGTACTACCCCTTCCCATTACCTTGTGTAAGTGGTGGAACTCCTTTGTAATTAAAAGAAAAGGAAAATAAATTACATATGTTTCCAAAAATAATTTGACATTTGCATATGCTTGTAAAAAAAATTGAAGAAAAAATTGAAAAAATTGTAATTATTTTTGTAAATGCTTGTATTTTAAGTTTCTTTGCAAGGGAAGTTTTGTTCTTTAGGTTTATCATACAATTGTTTGGTTACTTTTCCATTTCAAAGTTACATTCTTTTGTGAAAATTGAAAATGGTTTAATACTTTGAAAATGAAAATATGATAAGTGAAAATATGTGTGAAGTGTGTACGAATTATGTAATGGAAAAAGAATATAAATAAATCCTATTTTTCAAATTGAAAATAGCCAAAGCTCAAAAATGAAAAAAAAAATGAAAGAAAACATGAGAAAACAACATGTTCAAAGAACAATGTGGAAGTCACATGGTAGAAATTTTTTATGTTGGGTTTTTTTTTTGTGTGAATGATAACATGGATAACATGCATTTTTCAAGCCTTGTCAATATGTTACATTTGATGAATAAATTTTTAAAGACTTGACATATGTTTCCATTAGATTGCACAAGGACATATGTAGAAATGTAGTATTTGGCCAAAAAAAATGGGAAAGGTCAACAAGAGTGAACCAAAGCTTATGTTGAATATGGTTTGGCCCCAAGGAAGTTGAATACATTAATGAACACAAAGAAACTTTTTTATTTGATGTATTGTTATGCAATGAAAAATACATATTTTGTAATTTTTATAATTAGTTTCAATTAGTAGGAAGTTCTAACAAATATTTTTTCTTTTGCAGATTTGTAAGCAATTTTTTCCCTTTTTAAGAAGCATTGCAATTTCAAAAGGTAATTGCAAGGCCATTCAATTCTTGAAGAATATGATACAAAAACCTTGTATCCTGTGTTAAAATGATACCATCAATTGCACCCCTTGTCTAAAAATGTGACTATTGACTAAGATGTTGATGAAAATTGCAATTTGGACATTTTTGAGATGACAACAAGCACAAATGAATTAATAAAAAGGTTTGTCAATATGGAACTTTTGATTTTTAAGTGGTTTTAAGTGGATGCAAAAGATATGAAATGCCATTTTCAATGGTGAAAGAAGCAATATTTTATGTTCCCTACACTTGATTCCTTGCATGTAAGATTTTAAGCATGTTGGTTCACAAATTGAAATTGAAAGACTTTTTTTTTAATAGGAACACTTATGAATTTCAAGAAATATCATTTGCAATCAAATAATTTAGGTAAAATAGTTTTTGTGAAGAGAAGTTGGCCTAATGATTCTAGGATTGGTTGTAAATCATTTTTTAATTCAATAGAACTAATTGAAATTGATGCAGAATTAGAAAAGTTATAGGAATTTGAACCAATATTTGAAAGGGATGAGATCTTCAAAATATAGTTCATTATAGAAAAAATTGTGTAATATTTTAATCATCTTTGGACAAGGTTTTTTTTTCAAATTATTTCTTTACTAATTTTAAAAATAAAAATAAGATTGAAATCTAAATTGTGAAAATTGGATATGAAAACCAACTATTATCACATTTGTGAGAATCGCCCTATCCAAGAACCAACTTGATTAAATTTTTTAAAAATTATGATACCTTTATTGGTTATTGTAAATCTTTTTTTTTAAAATTTTAAAGAATTGGTCCTGTCAAGTGTTGGGAAGAACCAAAACTGGTGATTCTAATAAAATGGGAGAGAACCACCCAACACCAATTTCAACATTCAAAGCAAACAATGAAGTTATTTGTAAATGAGGGGAAATTTAACAACACTGGATTGGCCAGTTGTTCATAAAACATGGGAGATTTTTAATCTTCAACAAAAAAGTAAAGTGGCATATAAGGGGGCATGAAACTCTTTTTACCCTCAATTTGCTAGCCGTGATTTTTTCCTTTTCATTTGCACTTTAAAGATGATTTCGAGAGCTTGAGGTAGCACTCCCATAACATTTTAAATCACTCAAAATGAAGCACAGATGATGAAGATCTAAAGAAGTGATTGGTGATAAGGTAGTGATCGGTGATGGGTGCATTGTTCAGCTCTCTTATCAGTCAATCTGATCAATTGACAAACAAGCTTCCCTTATGATCTTTTGGCAAACTCAATTTGGACAAGCTTGTATTCTGGTTAAATAATATTGAGAAAAGTCTGGCAACACTTGGAAAAATTCAAGACAAAAAAATTCTCATGGATCTACATTAGAAAGATAGGAATCAAAGTCTTGTTTCGATTCATTTCTGATTCCTGGAATTCTTGCACATTATTGATTATGAAATCTTTGAGCTCATGATCTTAACAATGTTTTGCTAATATGTAGCACAGCAGTGAGCTTAATTTTGTGTATCTAAGATTTTATATTGTCAATTTCATCTGTTTGAGAAATTAGTAGGAAAATATCTAATCTCTTTGGGAAATTAGTAGGAGATGTCTGTTGTTGCAACCTTCTAGCTGCTCCTCTTGTTGCAACTCATTCTAGCTGCTCAAATTTTGTTGCAGCTGTACCTGCTATTGCAACTTCTAGCTAGCTCCTCAGATGATTAAAGATTTGTAGTTCATATTTAGTTGACAGCCAGATATGGCAAGTTTATGGGCTAAATCTTCCCAGAGATGATAACCACTTTCTCTACATCTTCCTATGGATGATAGCCAATTTGGCTGCCAACAAAAAGTCTTAAAAAAACACTGACACTGGTGGGTGGGTGCATGTCCATTTCAACCTTCCAGTCCAATGCAGTTATATCAGGATTTTTCTCAGTTTGTATGTATCTATCTGAGTCATGTACATGGAATTGTCAAGCCCCTGCCCAGTGCCAAGATTGTTGGGGTAAGGTGTGAGGCGAGCTGGTTAATCAGGGCAAGCTTGGCAGCACACTCAACCTACTAGTCTGATGCAAATCTTAATGATTTTTTCAATATGTACACTGATTTATGCACTATGGAATGGTCAAGCCAGGGGCCCATGATATGTTGGGTAAGGCTTGAGGCCAGTGGGCTAATTACGGCACCTTACCTAATGGGCAAGAGCAAGCCCAATCCATGACATGAAGATCTGGGGTGGTAAGTGCAACTAATTTTCAATAAATTTTTTTTTTTTTCTCAATATTATTAGTGTATAGCCATCACTACAAGATTATGTCATATAATATGGTCAAGATAATGACATAATTTGCCATGCCAGACCTGAACACACCTATTAAGATTTTATTTTTTTTTCATATACCTACCAGGTTGATCTCAATGATAACAATGAAAATGCTTGTAAAGATCTGGGGTGTTTAGAATGAAAATTGTAGATATCCTCTAGATCGCCCTATGGTGTGGTACAGATGTTTCAATGATGGTCATGCTTTTCCAAGGGGGCTCTTTGGTGAAAAACTAGGATGATGTGGTTTATGCTTGGGCTTTTATTGTCTAAGGTGTGTCATGTTTCTTTTGTCTGAATATATGATGTCCTGTTCAATCTCTAAGACGGCTGAAGTTGATACATGAACTGTAATGAAATATTTATCTAATCGTTGCATTCTGTTTCTTCAAAACATTGAATTGTTTCAATCTGATTATTGAGGATTTAGATATTAACATCTTCATAAACCTTGACCGAGATCAAATGCTTGGTCCTTGAAATTGAATATCTCTTCCTTTCAACTTTGCTAGCGGAAAATATTTGTGATTCAATATATTTTGAATAGTAATGAAAGCATAGATTTTTTGTTAACGCAATAAATGATTGATTTTACAATTAATTAGGGTTGGGCTCCTTATAGGATCTTTGATATAAAAAATGCTGTGACCAATGTTGGCAGGTTTAGTTTGTGAGGTTAAAATCAAGGGTTTCAGGTTCCTCAGACCTAGACCATGGAACTAGTCTTGTGACCCCAACCCCAATTTTTTTTGTTTGGGGAAAGGGAAGACATTTCACTATTTCATTAATACCAGAAAGTTTAGGTTTTGGATTTGCCATAAAGGGGTCAAATAGTTTAATAGAGAATGAACAATATCTCTGGTTGTGTATAAATAACATAAATTACTTGGAGAAATTTTTAATGTTTACTTAGAAGGCATCCCATATGTTGGAATATCTCATTTAGAAAAGAGACGTGGTTTTGTGAAATACAAATGGCTATAGGCTTGAAATTATATATTCGAATTACATAACTATGAAAATCCATGTTCTTGTTTGCATGTATAATTATTATATCATAATCATTCTCTTACTATAGATTATACACATTCACAAACTATGTAAAAACTTTTGAAATTTTAAATTTTAATTCATTTTATAAATTTTTTTCACTTTTATCACAAGTTGTTATCATCAAATGTAAGTTTTTCTAAAAGTTTCAAACATTCAATTATATACCAAACAAAAAAAAACTAAACAAAAAAGTTCATAAAATTTTACACATTATATGGTGAGCCATGTGATTCAATATGCACACTAACTATTTTAACAAGTCATTATTTTTTAATCATACATATTAATTTGTGCAAAGATTTATCTTATGAGTCACCATATTTAAAACATGCACATTAATTTGTGCAAAGACTTTTTGTATCAATCACCATAGTTAAATGATGTCCATTTATTTGTGCAATTTTTTTTTAATGAATCAACATCCTAAAATAATACACATTAATGTAAGTATTTTTTTTTAATGAGTCATCATATTGAAGTTATACACATTAATTAAAAATATGATTAATTGATGATGACTCATCAAATTAATATTAAATTATAAAAATTCATTATTTAATAAATGATCAAAGTTAACCCCTAAATAATTACATAAATAACAAGCTATTTATATCAAATTACAATTCTACACTTATTTATAAGCATTAGATCCTTCCCATGTTTTAGGAATAAGTTTAAAAGGCCCCCCTGGTATCTACATCATGTGATCTATGTTTAGATTCATGATAGCACCTGCCTAATACTTTACAACAAGCAAACCACCCACCAAACATTCCCAAAATGGAAGGCTTGAAAGCAGTTCAAGACTTCTGTAACATTACAGTAGTCTTTGCAATTCAATTTGAAGGGCATTGAATTCTTTTTCATCAGGTTATTGACTAAACATTACAACATCTTGAAGAGGGTTTTTTCAATAGCTTTGTCATCTCTTACAATAATGTCAAACTATATTTCATATGTACCATACATATTTTAGTTTGAAACAGATGAAGTCACAAACTTTACTTGACACATGTATCAGGAGGAAAGGCCTATTGGGGTAAGAGAACGGTTCCATGGGAAAGTGTAACAGCAGCTCCACTGGTGCTCAGTATGAGACCCTGCAAAAATATTTCTGGCTTTCAAGATTAGTTATTTACTTTCTTTCCAACCTCGCCCATAAAACTAAAATTGGGCCTGCAACTAAAACAGGTGGGAGACTCCGAATAGCAAACCACCTGCACCAGTCAAACTATCTAGCCATTCAACATGGGGCGTTAGGCTCTGGAGTGCCCTTTACCACCCTCAGTGTCCTGTGACAAAAGCTGGGCTGAAACCATTTTACAGAGCGAAACCAGCATGTTTAAAGTTTTTTCATCCAATTTCTTTTTTCTGGGCCACACATTCTGAGCACCGGTGGTGGAGCTGCTCTAAGTTATATGTTTTCTGCTAAAGGTTGATCCACACAGAGGGATAAATCATGGAGAAATTTAACTATGCTCAAAGCTAACATACACCAAGACTTTTACTGAGGAAGAAACATTTTACACTGTTTGAAAACATGTTTTCAAATGTTTTTCTGCAATTATTTTTTGGAAAAAATAGTGAAAACTCACCACAAAAAAGCCTTACAGCAGTTGCCTCCATCTAGAGGTTATTAGCTAATAAGTGTCTTTTGCACAGGAACTTAGGGTTTTAGCATCTAATTGGGCAAAAACTTGACAGGACTTGTGTCCTTTCATTAGAAGCAGCTGAAAACATTGTGTGGTTTCTAGTTTCTAACATGGAAATGAGAAGTTGGGATGAAAACCTCACAAGAGGGGAAAAAATAAGTTACCAAAGTAACTAGTTTTCTCACCTAGATTGGTGTTCAGGGGAAGTTCCCACCACCCCTCCCCACTCCCCCTTAAGTTCTGGATTTGCCATAACTACACCTTGAGTGAGCTAGGCTAGTCACATTCTTCATTAAGTTCAAGCTTCATCAGAACAAGTAATAATATCTTGCAAATCTAGTCATTGGCTGATACCCAGTTTCATGAAACAGTGTCCAATTCGCCCACTTTGAAACAGCTACACATAACAGGGATGAAACAGTTATTGGAGGAACAGACTGCTACCTAATTTCATGAAACAATGTCCAATTCGCCCAATTTGAAACAGATAACACAAATCAAGGATGACACAGGGATTGGAGGAACAAACTAGGCCCCAAATACAGGGTAAATTTCGCCCAATTTGAAACAGGGGTTGGAGAAACAACTGGGTCCCAGTCCACAGTTGGACGGTACGGCCAGTTGTGGGAAAACCAACGCGTCCCGGTCCACATAGGTAGTACCAGTCCCCTGTGGACACCTGGAATGCGTCAGCGACCGGAACGGTCCAGATATGAGAAGAAGAAGCGGGCTGCAGTGCGCTCGCGTCGCGGTGTTGCGGCTGCTGCCACATACGTCGTCGGCCGCACCGACCGGTCGCACTCATCGCGGTGCAATCCCGGCACATGTCGTGCATCGGCGTAAGTCTCTTTCACGTGTCGAGCTTGATGAAGCCGGAGACTCTCGGATCTTGTCTGTAGTTGCGGAGAGTTATTTGGATATGTGCCGCATCTATCTGGCAACAAGACAGATGGCAGCTCACTCGGGTGACATAGCTCTAGATGCACCTCTTCGGAAGTCTTCGTCATCGTCAAGACTCTCCAGAGAGTCGAGAACTCGCCCATTTGGTGTATAAAACCCAGTGTCGAATTTTCATTACTCGACTCATCTTTTGTGATCATCTGCTTTGCTTTTTCATTCTGGAATTGAGTTTGAATATCTGAGCTTTCTAGCTGAGCTTCTTGCAGTAGTGTGGAATCGGGACTTGTTATAGGACTTTCGTGAACGTTGAAGAACAGCTAGCTTGTTGTTTTAGAGCTGCTGCAAGTGAGAGAGAAGCTGTGAGTAGTTTTGTAAGTTTCGACGCGGCAGAAGTAATTTTTGTTTGTTTTCAGTCTGACTTTGCGATGGCTGATAATAGCTACAACAACAACCAAGGATCGGACTCCGTGGAAACGCAGAGAGATCAGGGACAACAAGACTTCGGCGTCACTGATCCGACCAATGTTAACACTGGAGTCGGACCCACGGGAACTGATGACGCTGCACCCCGAGATTACTCATCCGAAGGTCCCGGAATGCCGAAGAGCTACCAAGGAGGAGATGATCAGCAGGGACAATATCTGGGCGATCAACAGCAGCAGCCAATTGATTCTGGGTATGGAGCTGCAAACGGTGGTGGCGATCAGCAGTCGACGGGTGCAGGCGGGTACGGAGCTGGTGATGCCACGGCGCAGCAGGGCTCGGACTACCAGGACCCATCAGCTGCAGCAGCACCCGGCAGCTACAGTGACAAGAGTGCAGTAGGCGGAACAGATGCTGGCACTGGCACTTACGATCAGCCTACCTCCGATCAAAGTCAGGCTTTCGATCAGGATAATACAGGTGCCGCAGGTACAGGTACTACCCCTTCAGGATAGACACCTGAATCTTCAACAACTCTTAAAAGAAAATCTAGCAACTCCATTTCCGGTCACACCGAGGGGACTAAGTGTCTTTTTCCATTAGGCCCTGGTGATCACAGTTACACACAATGGCCTAATGGAAGGCCACTGACATAGGGCCGTGTTTCTTGCCTTAGGGACAGTCACTTTCCATTAGAGAGTTGCAACTGTGGTGAAAATATATAACTAATCATGTTAGCAACTTTGTGAACACATGTTCTCATGGAGAAAAGGATCTGAAGATGTCATTGTATGGTGAATCACAGTTTTAGTCACAGCTCTCAGAGAGAGCTCCTGCAATTGGTGAATGCTTGATTGGTAGAGCTGTGAGATGATTGTGAACACAGCTACGGGAAAAAGAACATATTAGAAAGTTGTTCTGAACACAACAGCCTAATGGAAAGATGACCTAATTGCTGAGGATTTCAAGGGGAGTTTTAGAAATACCCACATTTCTAGCCAAGCATTTTCAGGACAAATCTAGTAGGAAAAAAAATGTGAGATATGAAATGTGGCAGTATGATTGTGGATTGTGCAGTTGATCAGTCAACTGGCGCCGAAGCTCCTAAGAAGGAAGGGTTCCTCACTAAGCTGAAGGAGAAGCTGCCTGGGCATCACAAGTCAACTGACGAAGATCAGACTGATGCAACTGCTTATACGGGTGACAATGAGACAGGAGAAGATGGTCAGGCTCCCAAGAAAGGTTTGATAACCAAGATTAAGGAGAAGGTTCACATATAAAAAAGGAGAGGCACAAACTACAACTACAATATTGCTGTTATATCGATGATTTGACAAGTACGATATTGTTATTATGAAGTACTTACATGACTTAGATAATGTACTTACATAAATTCGCAGCTGACCGATCATCGTGCCTGCTGCATCTTTTGCACTGTAATTTGTAGCCAGCTCCTGGAATAAAAGCCATCTGTAAAATTGTATGATGCTAAAAAACAGTTGTTGAATATTGTGGGGTCTTTTCTAATGTTTGCAAGAAATGTCTTTACTATGTAATGTCTTTACTATGTTGGGTGTAGAAGATTTCCATCGGAATTTCAGTTAAAGAGCAAAATTACAGCTTATGTTTGAGCCTGGATTGAAGTTAGGTGCCGCTGAAACGTCTTAGAAAATCTGAATTTCGGTTATTACTATCACCAGTAACTCTGTAAACATTACTTTCATGTGTGAAATTCCAGTAGATTACTTCCAAATCTTTTTGGGTCTATTCAAAATGGGTAGCGGCAATTTTGTGCATTTGGGGTGTGTGCCATGAATCCTTCTTAGACACATTTGTGAAATACAAAATCCTCAAAAAGAAAAAATTTCAGGGAATTTGCAACAAAATATTGCCTTATGTGGATACTCCGATATATACCCTTTCTAATAAACTTGCAAACAGATGGAATATACTCAGGAAACTCTGTGTGTTCGTCAATTCGTTGGTACATCCACCCAGCCCTGGTATAAGCTAGCTCTTGGAACTTATTCCAATTCACTTTTATATTACCCAACTTCGGTATAAGAGAACTCTTCGTACCTACCTGTACCAGTGTTGGCCGGTTACTACTTTTTGACCTGCATAACCTGCCGGGTGAGGATCAATATCTTATCTGTTGGGTATTGAATTTTTTCAAAAAAGTTAGTAAATAACTTACCTGGAGGATCTGCTTATTTTTCGCATGTTTATAATAGTAAATAGAAAACATGAAAAATTTCAATATTTTAATAAACACTTAAAAATTTTAAAGAATCGTATAATTGACATTATAATGGGCAATTCTCAACCAGTTTAGAATTGACACTTTAAGCTGAATAATTATTACCAAACAAATAACTTGGTAAATTGATAATTGAGGATATTATTTTGACATTTAGAATTAATATTCGATGGGTCTACATTTATATTTTTGGGTACTGCCCCCACAGAGGATAGGATCTCTCGCATTGGTTTTTTGGGTTTAGAAATTGTGCAGGTTTCAGACTTGTGGAAGCAACGGACCTAGTTTACTAGTTGGAGCCCTTTACACAAGAGGATGGTTTAGGGTTTAGGGAGATAGCGACGAAATTAGGGTTACGTTGTTTCTTTGGAGACCATTTGAGCCGCCGATCTCTGTCTCTCTCCTCCGTAGAATTACAATGGATGGCGTCGTGATACATTTCTCACTGCTCTCCAACAGTATGATGATTTTGTTGTTCCCAATTTTTTTCATGCATCTCTACTGAGATATCTTGTGACCTCTCCATGCATTTGTGTTTGTTGGTAATTTTTTCTTGCTTCTAGGTTGGTGTCAGGAGTAGTTCTGTGCAATGCTTATCTTTGCTGGGGAGTTCACACCCATCTCATAAAAAATGGTGGATGGTGATGGGTTTTGTGATTTGGCCCAAATTGAGGAGTTGTAATCTATTGCAAGTGCAGTGTGCTGGAGGGGGTGGAAAAGGAGAAGACCATAGACAAAAGGTGTTGCAGAAGCTTTATACCCCGTGATAGCACTTGGTGGTTGGCCTGTTGCCTTCGCTACTGTTTTCAAGATCTGTATGGATTTTGATGATTACAAGCTTTTGCGTAGGTTGATGGTTTGAATGTTCTTCACTGACTTTTCTTCTATTTTTTTTTTGAGATTGTGAAATCCAGTTTTTTATTGTCTTCAATGCTTGATGGTGAACATTTTTCTTATTGTGCTTCAACCCAAAAGATGTGTGAGACTTGCAGGCTTTGTTAGAACTTTGCAGCATAGTGATGATTCAAGTTCATTTTAAATTTTTGTAACATCTGGTGAGGGCACCAAGATTTTTTGGCTTAGAACAAAGCACACAAGTGACAAAGAGCCTTATGCCAATGGCATGGAGGTTTGCAATGCCTTTCTATTTTGTATCAATAATTGCTTTTGAGTAGTCTTAAATCCAAGCAAAAAGATGGTTCTCCACATGAAACAACCCCCAAATGGCTAAGCCAAATAAAACTTATCCATGACATTCTTTTTTTCATAATACCTAAAAAGAAACCCCATCAAAGTGAGCTAAGATCACATTTCATCTAAATTCACAAATTACAATTCTTTTTATATTATGTTTTTAACTAGGCAATTCAATATTACAAGTTCCAATTATTAAAAAAATTGCATTTAAAAACCTTGTGACACAATGAGCAAAAACCTGCTAACTTGAAACGATATAATTAAATGAACTCCCAATTCCTAAACACACAAGCTCGAGGCATCAAGATCAAGCCAACACCAAATTTTCAAAACTAAAATCTTAAGGTGGGATAATCAAAGGGACCCCAATTTTCACAACCACCAACCTAACAGATGGAAACTGGGCCACTAACTCTCTAACCCTAGCAGTGATATAACAAAAATTGAATGCCTACCAAATCCCTTGGACCAATAGAAAGAAAATAGGAGAATTGGGTGGACACTTGATTGTTAGGACCTTAATTTGAGGTCACAAGAATTGGACACCTACTCATTTCTTAGAATTTGTTGTGGAAGATAGTAAAATCAAACAACTATTTAATTATTAAAACCTTTTATAGGAAATAACAAGAAACAAACGGCCACCTAATTATTGAAACCTCTTTTGAGAGGTAACGACAATCCTATGTGATTAATGGGTCCTCCTATGGGAGATATCAAATATTGGACAACCATCCAATTTGCATGACTTTCTACAAGAAATAGTTGAATCAGGTGGGTGCTTGCAAGTTTTTGGTAGTTTCACACCTCCTATTAACTTTTTCAATTTATTTATGTTTAGTTCAATGAGGATATTTAATAGTGGAAGTTTATGAATTAATCCTAGTTTAAATAAAAGTAATTAATTTAATTTTAATTAACATTAAATAGGATTAACTTAAGTAATTCAAATTCTATGTTGTTCAATTACCAATGGTTGCTCCTTGTTCAATTAAAGGCAATCTAATATAATTTAATTCAATATAATTCAACATAATCGAATTGTTGTATAACCAGTTAGAATTTAATAATTGACCAATAACTTAAAGAAAGGAAGGACAGGAAAAAAATTATGAAATTGAAAAGGCTGAAACTCACCACTAGACTATTTAAGCTCACATTTGATATGAACTTCCATTTGAAACTACCTTGAAATGATTAGAAGTCATACTACCATGTTTTGTTGTTGGGTCTATCAATGCCTAAAAAATAACTAGATAATTTTAGGTTCTTTCACCAAATAACACAACCAAAAAAAACCACAAGAACATGAAGAAAGTACCAAATGATATTTTTTGAAGACTTTGTTCACATATAGATCCAAAAAGTGAGAACTTAATTACTAGAAACACATTGATTACACCTTGAATAGACATCTAGAACCACATGGAAATGCAATTACAATTATGACATCTAAGTATGGACAGGAAGAATAGTGGAACCTTCTTAGGATATGCTTGAAAACAGAATGCAAAAATGTTTTGTATTTGAATTGCAGAAATGCAGATGAGATGAAATCATAGGAATCCCAAGCATAAATTGGTTTTAAGAACTTGCACCATTGGTAGCAAAAATTGGTTAAATTATGTGAAAGAAGTTGTGTTCAAAATGGTTTTGCAACAACCTAGAAAAATTGCAACATAAAATGACTAGTGAGCAAGGTGTGCATTCCTTACTTCAAAGACCAAATTCGTCCTTGTTTTCCTCTTCTTTGTCTAAACTAGAAGTGCCTTTGATGAACTCACAAATTGTTATAACAAAAATTATCATATTATCCCTCGTTGGAAGAATTGTTACAAAAATGTTTTCTCCCACTATTTCCCACTTCTCTCTCGCCATTGTGCACAACTGTAATGAAAAAAATGGAAGTGGAAAATCCACTTTCCAAATAATGGTGGCAAAATGTCTTATAGGGAATCTTTTTTTCAAAACCTCAATTGAGATTTGATAAGCTAAACATATTCCTGATTTCACCTATTAATTTATCAAACCCTAAACCTTAAGTCATAAATAACAAAGGCCAAAACATTTGAAACTTTGGGAATGTTCTGCCTTATGTATTATAAAGAAAAGGTCCAAGATTGGCTACCATTTGACCTTCCTTGGTCCCTAAAACCTTAAACACTAGTGCAAACACCTTAAACCTTAAGTCATAGACAACAAAAGCCAAAACACCTAAAAATTTAGGAGTGCCTTGCCTTATGTATTATAAAGAAAGGGTCCAAGATTGGCTACCATTCGACACTCCTTGGTCCCTAGAACCTTAAACACTAATGCAAATGCCCTAAACCTTAAGTCATAGATAACAAAAGCCAAAACACCTAAAAAATTAGGAGTGCCTTGCCTTATGTATTATAAAGAAAGGGTCCAAAATTGGGCTCCATTCCACATTCCCCATTCCTTAAAACCGTAAAACCGTAAAACCTGAAATCTTAAGTTGTAAACAACAAAGGTTAAACCACATGAATCTAAGTGAATGTATGCTTGCCCTATTGCTATAAAGAAAGGGTCCAAGATTGGGTGTCATTCAACATTCCCTAATCCTTGAAACCCTAAACCCTAAGTCATAGACAATGAAGGCCAAAACATGTTAAAGTTTGGGAGCACCTTACCATACATGCTATAAAGAAAGCATCAAAGATTGGGTTCAAATTGAATCTAGATTCAATTGAAACCAAGTTGAAATTAAATTGGTTTTAATGGAATTATTTTCATAATTATGATTATCATGAAGATATAGAGTGTGATTTAATGGCTTAAAATACACCAAGACATGTTCTTACTTTTGGACATGGAACAATATGTTGAAGTTTACAACATCCAAAACAATTTCCAATCACATTAATGTACATGTCAAATAAATGATCACAATTTAAAGCGCATGTTTCAAAACATAAATGATTATTAATTTATATTCAAGTATACCCAATTTGTTGTGATAACATTAAATCATAAGACTTCACTAATTCATTGAATTTCTCATATTAGATTTAATAGATTTTTAATATTTTGAAAATTAGTTTAATACTTAAATGAGTAACGTAATACAAAAGCAACTTGAACACATGTTTGAAAAAAATTAATTAAATTTGAAATTCTCATGTCAAGAATAAATTATTTTTGAGTATTTGGGAAGCTTCATAATGTAGTTTTTCAAAAAATAATGTTATTTGAAAAAAGTGAATTTGAACATTAACAAAAAAATCCAAATGGCATAATTAGCATCAAAGATGATAAAACATTACATTAATAATTAAAATATGAAAATGATAATAACATCTGAATACAATAAATTAAGATGCAATTAAAAAGATGGATTTTAAAAAGAAAATTTAAATCATATTTGTACAAGAGAAAAAGATCACCAAGTGTGTTTTAAAAGACATACATACCAAATTTTCATTTCATCAAGTCATGTTTGTTTCATGGTAGAACTTTCATTTTCTATATTATTTTGTAATGACAATAATATATCTAAAAGTTTCTATAAATTGCAAGGTTACTTTAAATTCATATAATGAAAAATTAATTTGAATCTTATTTAAAGATAATCAAGATTTATTATCAACAATACATATGGATTGCTCACATCATGGATGAAAGTGCAAGGTGGATGAAAGTAATTATAGTGGATGAGAGGGATGCAAAAAGGCATGGCCATTAAGGTTTGTAACCATTATTCTATCATTGTTTTAATTTGTTTTAGTCTTTATGTCATTGGTTGTGTTTTTGTGTTATGTTTTTTGTGTGTTTTGTTTAAACCAATTTCCTTCTAGTATTTTCTTTGTTTTATTTTTATGTTTTTTTCTCTTGTTCACATTTTTTTTGTGTTTTATCTTAACATTTATAATTCTTCACACAAAATTATCTTGTGTTCACATTTGTGCAGTGTTTGAATTTTTAAAAATTATTTACCTTTAATTACTTTCCAATGACAACAAATTGCAAGCAAGCTTCCAAGAATGCACATTCAAAAACACCTCATTGGCAAAAGTAATTCTTCAACATTTCATTCCTTTTTTTCAATCTCTTGAGGTTTTTAAGTTTCGTAACTTTTTAAGTTTTCTCTTTCAATTTCTTCAAATACTTCAAGTATCTCAAGTTTCTTAAGTTCTTGAGTTTAAGGTTTAGTTCTTCATGCAGCATCTTCATGTCTTATTTTGTTTTCTTCTTTCCTCTTTTCCCTCTCCTCATTTCTATTTTTTTTCTTATTTTTTTATAATTATGTTTATCTTCCATTTGAATTGTGATCTCCTATTTTCCAATGATTTTTCTTTCCTATGAAATCCTAAGCACACACATTTCATTTATGTCTTGAACTAACACTTTTATATTGGTGATTACATTATTCTATTGAAATTTATGTGCTACTAATAGTTATACAATCTAGCAAGGCTTGTAAATATTCTCTTCCATTCTATTTTTTTCACTTGTGTCTTGTACATTTAATCTAGTTTTCGTCATGGACTTTGAACTTCTGTCAATCTTTTACATTTCATATGATTTCAAACCTCTATAATTCATTTTTTATTAGTCCACAACATTTCATTTTGCTTCAGTCCTTTACATTTTTCATGCATCTCATGTAGGAATTCCCAAATTCTCATTAAAGTTCCATTCCTCATTTATATTCAATGTTTACCTTCTTGTTTGTGTAAATCTTCAAGTAATCACACCCCAACACCAAGAGGAAAGAAAACGCCCTCTATGACACACATTTAATGGCAAAGACCTTAACCAAGTTAGTACCTTAAACCCTAAACCTTAAATCACAATTAGAATTTTCATTATTCGATCACATGAATTGGCAAAAATTGTCAATAAGAATTCTCAGCCAAATTGGCAAGAATGGTCGGCAAAAGCTTTTCAAATATGTGACTAACCAAAGCCTTCTAAAACATGTAATCATTGAAATTTTTTGGAAGGTTAATAATCTCCTAAAAAGTTCCATTAAATAATATAAAACTTTTGATTGAAGGGGCACTGCCCCTTAGTCTTGTTAACACAAGTTGTGGTTTTTATACTCTTAGTCCATTTCTCACTTAACTTGCATCATACCTTGTTCAAGCAAAAAAGTTGTTTAATTATTATTCATTGTTAAATTCACCATTGTCAAAGTTGAAGCTAGTTTTCTTTAAGTTATATCTTTGTTGTGTCCTTCCAAACAATTTGGTTATAACCATTTCAACAATCCCTTAAATTGTTATCGTTAATTTTTAATTTAAAATGTCATAATGTATGAAATTGAGTGACCATCCATATTGTAATCAAGCTTCAACAAATTTTCAAAAACCCACTTAACCCGCTTCAAGTTTTTTATTGGCTTGATTAATCCAACCTTTTAAAAAAAATTGTTCCATTTTTATTGTCAAAAGAATAATTGGATTTGTTTGTTTTGACTTTTAATAAAGTATTTCATTGATTTTATATCGGGCAATGATTAATTTTTTTATAAAATTTTCCCAATCACCATTTTTGACACCTCATAGATTGTGAAAAAAATGCATGATGACAATATTTTTTTAATATTTTGAAAATCCCTCATTCTTTTATTGTTTTGCTTTGCCAAATAATTCAAAAACTTTGATCTTTGAAAATTCCAACTCACCATAATTAAGTGACTTCATTAATAGGTCCAACATAATGTTTCCAAATTTACATGGAATCCATTGTTTATTTAATTCATTAACCTTAATTGAAAAGAAATGAAACCTTGCATGCCAAATTTCATTGTACCTTATGATTTTTTGAATAATTTCATCTATCAAAAAATTTCAATAAGTCTTTACATTTGATAATGCCTTCAACTAAAAATAGTATCAAAAGTGGGTTCACATTTTGCTCCCACCTTATGTTGGCCCTTATTTTGGTAATGCCCTCAACCTTGAGCCTTTTAACCCTACACATAAAGGCCTTTGTTACATGATCCTCAAGCACAATAACCCTATCTTTAGGGTTCATACACTAGAAGACAAACACTTATTTTCAATTGGTCTTTGCAATTAAAATCCCCTTAGTCTTCTTGAACAAGTCACATGCAATATTAGTGCAAACGACAAGAGGTATTGTATGAAAGAGAAAATCAACAAATATAAGTTCATCCTTTGATTCCATTGTATATGTATTGTCACATGTGATTAAGATGCGATTATTTTGGTCACTATTGAAAGCAAATGATATGTTGCCACATGTCCCAATATTTATTATTTAAATTTAACCTTACTATTATTTTGAAATAATCTAGGACGTTTAATTCACCTATTTGTATGATTTAAATTATGACATGTGGCCCAATGTAAATATGCCATGTGTCATTTAAAAATGAATTAATACAAAATATTGATATTAAGTTGGTAGGTACCTATGTAGACACATAAGTAGGTGCCTAGCAACTTTGGTTAAATACTTATTCACATAGTAGGTACTTAGGTCAATAGATACATAGGTCAACCTAGGTGAGTAAATCAAACTAAACACCTATTTAACTAAGTAAAAAGTAGGTTAGGGAAGTAAATAGTTTAAAATTGTGCATAATTTTTCTTTTGATCTTGGGTTAAGCTTTTTGAATGGTTTATCCCATGTGCGCACATTTTTTAATGTGAAATTGGATGACCACACCCTTTGTTTATATAATGTTCAAACTAGGAATGAAGAATAAACAATATGGGATAAGTTTTGAAATTGCAACTTTTTCACAAACTATGTTGCAACTTCAAAACATTCCTCATATTTTTTTCTCTTAATTTTTAGATTTCTAAACAATTCAAATACATGGCTCACTAGATAATTAGATAATCCTTTAATTAATAATGATTCAAATTAATATATATTTAAAATATAAACTATACAATACAAATATTAAATAGTCATTATCAACTATTTAAATAACTAATAACTTTTTAATATCTAACTAACTAACTATCTAGTTACTCCCAACTTATCAATACATAATTCATAAATGAATAAATAACTAAAATATTTCCTTATTTTTCAAAATATGGTCAAATTATACATAATATAATTAATGTAAAAATAATTTGATTTTTGTACCAAAAATATATATATTATAAATATTTTTTTTCAAATTAAAAATAATGAACTAATAATTGTTATTACAAAATAGATTCCTACACAAATTATTTATTTAAAAAGTAACATTAAACTAATTACTATAAATACTATATAATTACATTTATTATTGTAAAAACATTTATCAGCCAAATTTTTCTTTCTATTGGTAATTATTAACTATAAATACAATAATCTCATGAACATACATAAATATTTCTTAATTACTATAATATTAATATAGAAATATTTATTGTAGATAAGTAATTAAAAAAAAAATTTCAAGAATTATTGTATAATAATTTCTGCAATTATAAACATTACAATAATTAATTTTTATCTGAAGTGATTACAATGATTTTATAATGATTTATGTTACTATAGAATTATTATTATTATTATTATTATTTTATATATTAAAAATTTATTCTAAATAAGTAAATAATGAATAATACATACAATTATTTACTGTATATTTGTTTTTAAATACAGTAATTACATCAACTTTACTCATTATTTTAAGATGATTATAAAATTTTGAAATAAAAATTTTAATTTTTAATTATTATTATCAAAACATAAGTGTTATGAATACTAAGTTATCTTTTATGATTGGGAACTATCATTTTAATTAATGTGAAAATTTATGTTGTAATATTATTTATTTATTTTAAATAATAAATAATAAGTAAAATAATTTATTATAATTATTTTAGATTTGTACTAAAATTATTCTAAAATTTTATGACGTAGTAACAATTATGTATTGTACAAAATTAAATATTCTAGTATAATGGAATATAATCTTACAATTATAAAAATTAAATTAATTAATTTAGTTATGGTGGAAATATAACTAGACTAAATTATAAATTATGTGTCTATTGTAATTAATGTATAAGTAAAGTATTTGTTATGATTCTATAATAATTATACTTTAATTATAGTAATTTTATTGGTATTAAATATATTAAATATGTTTAGTATGATAGTCTATGTTGGAATATATTTAATTTATTTGAAATTGTAAGTAATTTAATATAATGAAATTTTTTATAATACTAATTGAGATATAAATTAAAAGCTTATGGATATTAAGTCTAATCATAAATCAAAGAATTATTATAATTGATGTATAAAAACATATGTCGATTATGACTAAACATCACTTTGCTTGCGACTAATGGGACTTTAGATGGTTATTCTTGAATGATAAATCCAACCCATATATAAATGTAAACCAATTTAGTTGCAAATTAGTTGCAAGCTAGTCATAGGTGATTTGGTTCTTGTTAACACAATGTCACATTAAGCACAAAGGGCAAAAGTTTAATTGCAAAAACTAAATAGTTGCAAGTAGTTGTAAATGCATTGGTCACATATTGGCCTTTTTCTTTTAGTGATAAACCATAAAGGATACTAAATGTAATATCCTTCCTACAAGATAAACAAAGCCTAAAGTTCCCATATATTTTGTTTATTGTTTATTGAGGTCAAAGAATATCATTTTTTCTTTGTGTTATAATTAAGTTGTAAATGAGGTTCATGTATAAATGGGTTCTCTTGAAGGACGGCCACCTAAGGGCATGAGTTAAAGAATGTTCCCAAACCTCAAGAAAACCCATGAATATAAGAACTTCCACACACATAAATTACTATCTTTCTATGGGAAGGTGGTAACATAAAAGAATAGAGGGATCTCCCTTTGGGATAAAGCCCTAGGGTTTTTTTCTTAAAGGAGATCCCTCAAAGTACAAAGAAATAAAATATAGTTGTTTACATATGGAATTAAGAGCAGACTTTACAATATAATTCATCAAATAAATGATAATGAATCTTGATGCAAAGGAATTTGTACTTAAAGAATAAAATCAATAACAATTAAATGCTTCTTAAAAAATGGTCAAATGTTTTGTGTTAAACCTATGTTACATATTAACTATTACTTTTAGCTATTTGCAATGCAAATCAAGTTGATAATGTTATGAAAAAATGTTGCCAATTTGACCAATAATGTGAAAAAACATTGCAAATTTAACCAATAACAATGCTCCCATCTAAGCTTGATTATGCATTTTGTACCTCCTTTGTTCTAATTGTAACAACATGATATCCTTCAAAAATGCTTTGTAGCATCCATAGGGTCTATTATAATAATCAAATTGTGGAATTGATTTTGAACATTAGATGTTGAAGCATTTGAACCTAAAACACCAAATTGCAATTTCTCCATTTCTTTCTTGGTCAACATTATCAAGTGGTCATGATTAGCTATATAATAAAGTCTAAATTAATTCTGCTTAATCTAGTTTAGTTCTAAGCTAATTTAATTTAATGTGTAGTTTAGTTGTGAATCAATTCCAATGTGAATAGGTTCAGACTAATTTGTGGATTGGGTATAAAACCCAAGTTTTGTAATTTCAAATCTCTCTTTGGTGATTTGTGATTTCAAAACATAATGCTTTCTATTTTGCATGTTTTGTGTGATTGTTTTCTTGCTCTGTTTTGGGTTTGGATTCCTACTTGTTGTAGGTGAGTTCATTTTAATTTGGGTATGGTTACCATTTAAGTTTTATTTGTTTTGTGTTGTATGTGTGATGGCAATGATAATTATAGGCACCAATGCGGTAGTGCACAACACCATTTCATTGAAAATCTTGATGTTACCTTTTAATAATTCCCTTTCTAAATTAGTTATTCCTCATCAATGAAATTTGAACATTGATTTTGAAGTTGAAAATCGTCAAAAGTGGGAATGAATGTTTCATCTCAAGGCAAATCTTCGTCGGATTGTGACACAATGGAAATAATATGCACATTAAGATCATTATCATATCCAAGATCTTGTAGAGCATCAAAATAAGGTTCCACTTTGAAATCAAAAAAATGTTCATATAAGATTTTAAATTGTCAATGAATGAACAATCTATGTCAAAAACCACTTGAAAAACATGAGGTTCATTATGGCCATCTGTCAAGAGAATAGCATCTTGAATTACATCACCCTGGGTAAATGCAAAACTACAAAATCTAAACCATTGGTATGGAAAGAAAAACTTTTGTGGGCACTAGGCAAGGAAGGCTTCACCCCAAGGGACTTTGAGAATAGCTTGCCCTTGTTAACAGGACCTAAGTCGTAAGTACCCAAAAAGGGACGAAGTGGATGGTCCTTAGTCCACTTCAGAGGAATCGAGATGCCGTCTCACTGAAGGCAACTTGCATACTTTCGTTCGCAGGCCCGGCCTCTGGGATTGCCTCTCCTTTCTTTTCACGCTTCTTTTTGGATAAAGGGAGACATCGGGGATCCCTGACCATAGCCGGGGTACTTTAGTTTAATTAGTTTTGGGGACTTCCCAAGTTCACTATTTTTTTTTCAGCAATGGGCCTCTTTGATTGGCCCATCACTAAAAAGAAAATTTTGGTAAACTTTTGTGCACTCCCAAAATAAACAAATTGTAGTCTTGTGTGGTTTACCTATAAGAATTACAAGAGAACTTTAAGCAAAGGATATGGGACAAAGTGCGGTGCTATTGGGAAGATATTGGGAACCTATTGTGCATTATGGAACAAAGTGAGAACATAATAAATAACCATCCATCACTTGGTGAGAACGTGATGGAATTGTAGCCTAGCAGGGGTTCGGAACTATGAGGATTAATTTTTTATTAATCCTTTCTAACACATAGACAACTTATCAAACATATTTCAAAACAACACTTGCAATATTCATCATTCACATGATTTTTAACATGAGACTTTACACTCTTTTGGTATAGGATCACTCACGCATTTAAAGTCAAATCTTTATGTGAGAACTACATCCTAAGGGAGTTCATCACACATGTCTAAAAATTCTCCTTTATGGATCACTCACCAAAAACTATAAAGTTTACACAATGATATTCACATTAATCTTCACATTTTATTTTGCAAAGATTCTTATCCACATATGATATTTTTACAAATCTTGATCCAACTATCAACATGAAGTTATTGAATGCAAATTATGTCCCAAAAGCTCTAATCTCTACCCTTTATACATTTGAAGAAAAAAATGGATCAATAATTAATCACATTCATTTACATCTATTTCCCATGTATCAAACCAATCATCAAGTGCCATTTATAATTTTTCATCCTCGTATGGATAGGTTCTACATTATTGAGAATTTAGGATTTGATCAAGTTCACATACTTGACCTCCCATTATTATTAACCTGAAATAGTTACTTAAATTATTCATAATCAACTCTTATGCCTTTAATCCAAAAATTATCTTTGTAAGGCCCATGAAATTCATTATTTTATTCCCTATTTTTATCTATATTGTTAGCCCAACACTAATACTATTATTTGTAATTACTAGTAGTTATTTTGTTGTCACATAACCATATGGGAGCACATTGGTAACACCAAATTCCAATCCCACACCTACTTGCCTCTAAAAAAGAAGGAAAATTGAGCCTATTGGGTGCATGTTGTATCACCTCACTGGTTGGTTGGGTGATATCTCTCTTCCTAATTGTGTTGGTCACCAATTTTTGGCCTAGGCCAATGGTAGAGGCACGAATTGTGGGGACATACTAACAGAACAGAACTTTTTTTTCTTTGTATTTGTTTTTCTACTTTGTTTGGTGGGTGGTGACTAAGGAAGAAGGAACCTGGGGTGAGGGGCGGCGTGATTTTGTTTTTCGGCGGTTAGGTTTCACCCTGCCAGTGCATTTCCATTGAAACCTCAGAGAGCTCAGTTGCAGCCTGTTCCTTCAATCAAGACCTACTATAACAAATAATGCAAGTTGTTTGAGTCAATGATCTTGTGGGGTTAACTAGTGAACCTTACAGGGATCCAGAATGAACATGCTATGATGTTATGTGCAAGGCAGGCCTGGATTATTAGGCACATTTGCTTTTGCAGAATCGACCTCTTTTGCCAATTGCAAGGAGGCCAGATTCTGCCACTTTCCCCCAATATGTCTGGTTGGTTCCTATTATGGTGGAAAAAATGGAAAATCTTGTGTGTTGTACAAGCCTCAAGTTGGTGATGCGAGCTCATCAACTTGGTTGGAAAGGAACTGGATGATTTGAATGAGTTTTGTATTAGGTAAGGCTCCATCTTTATGGTTGCTAGAAGGATGGATGGTAAGTGATCAGGAAACAGTTTTCTGTTGGTTCCAGTTCCCTAGCTAACGACAGTTGGTAGCTCAGTTGCTTAGGTTCATCCATGATGGAGGCATTACAAGTCATTGTTTCTGGGCAAAATGGATTCCCCAATCCCCATACTACTTTACCCTAAGGTTGGTTTCCTCATTACATGATACTCAAAATAGTGAAACAAATTTTGGTGAAAATTTGAAGCGGAGGTGAAAACCATCACAATTATCACAGGGTACAATCTGAAATAATTTTCACTCCTCATATTACAATATCATGCTAGACAGTGTTTTCTTTTTTAGTGAATTTTCACTTTTTTTGACAAAAACATCTGGGAGATTTTGGAAACTAACGTGCTTTTTTAGTGCAATTTTGACCAATTTTTCTATTTTTGAGGCAAAATTTGCCAAAACTTTGACATCACAAGTATGAAAAAATAAACACTGATGCTAGATCATGAAGTAATAATAATTTCATATCTAGAAAAAACGAATTAATTTTTGAGAAAAAATTAATTATTTGTTTTTTGTCCATCTGGAAACTAACCCTAGGTTAGGGTACCCCAATGAAGCAAGCCATTACTTGTAAGCGTCAATTAAATCCTCACCCCTTTTACCCAGGGAAGGCTGTCCTTGGACTCTTAAGGTGCATTCACACTTAATATTAAGTTAGTGTTAAGTGAAAATCTAGGTGGCAACTTAGGTGGTACCCAATGTTAAATGGGCAATTGCTTAATATTAAGTGAATGTTAACTTAACATAAGATCTTGGAGGTAAATAGGTTTAGGTTCTAAATGACTAGCTTGGTGTCAGGGGATAAATTCTAGACTCTTTAACACCTAGTGTGAATGCATTTCACCAAGTGTGAACGTACTTGGTGAGGAATGGCGTACCCTTTTTTCTATTTACCGGCCTCATGAACAGGTACCTCAAATTCAGAATGGTTGTCTAGATGGACCCTTCTTCTCCTATTCCCAAAGGTGGTGAAATCACATGGTCACCAACTACGCAATCCTTGCTGAAATCCCGACTAGAAGAAATCTCCTATAACAAGATTTAGTTCGGAATATCCGCATGTGGACTTCTGCTAGGGTTTCGTGGCTGATCATTCAGAGCAAAACTTGCTCCATTCCCTGGTCGCTGGGCAGAACGGGCCATTTCCATTTACAAAACACTCCAGAACTATTTTTAACAACTAGGCTACCCTCATGACGACAGAGTCTTGAAAAGCTTGTTGGTTCTGCCCACAGGTAAAGAGACTTCACATCAGTGTAAGAATTTTGGGACTTCAAATTTTTTGGCCTTGAAAAAACATTTATGTGTGTAACCTGCTAGCTAATTGGCCTCGGCCAGGTTTTGGGATATTTTTGGTGTCCAAGAACCCAAAAATCACTGAAGTCTTGTGATTTTTGCTTTCTTTTTTCCTCATTCACTTCTGGCGATTGAAAATCTCCTCCAAAATCACTTCAGTTTCAAATTTGTAATTTTAATTTCGCTTTTTGAGGAAATTTCAACAATTGAAAAAAAAAAACTTTGTGGGTGAGGAACAGGGTGTTTTTTTTTCCCCTCTCCAATTTTGTGATGTAACCAAAGTGGCAATCATCAATAAGACAATTTAGCCAGATTTGGAAGTAAGAAAATATGAAAGGTTTTTTTAAAGATCTAGCAGCTTTCTATATTTTGGCTACCTCTGCAACTTAGGATGGAATTTGGTGATTTTTTATTAATATTTTTACAACAAAAAATCGACTAAAAAACTTTTTTAACTCTAAAATTTTCGGCAATTTGGAAGAAGAAATTTCGCCAATAAAAAAACCTCTTATTGGGATGGTTTCGGGAGATTTTCGGGCAGATCCATGGTTAAATCCGGTTTTTGTCCGATGGTGCTTTTCGGTATCTGCCCGATGGCTGTCGTCCCGTATAGTCTTCCAAGGAATTGTGAGCGCGAGCGAAGCTCTCGTACTGCGCGTCCGTTCAGGCACCTTCCAACGCGCGAGAGCAAGCGAGGCACAACAGTGCAGTGCTTTTGCATCGGGCGATGTGAGAGAGAGAGAAAGAGAGCGAGAGTCCATCCTTCCTCACATCATGCCTTCTTTTTGCTTTGCGATCATGCACACGACTGGACTACAAGGAGCACTGAATTCAGTGCATTTTTTTTTGGGTCACCTTTGGCTGTCTTCTTGTGCGTGCAGGTTAGATGCTGTTTCCATGGTTGCAATCCCGGCCGGATTCCCATTCGAACTGCAACTGAGTACTGACTGCTTTTACAACTTTCAGGCAGTGAACACCATTGCATGCATATTAAGAAGAGCTAATAGAGTAGGAAAGAAGGCTGGTGGAAAAGCAGCTTTCGAATTGATAATCTTGAAAGATTCGTCGATTGCCCGAAGCGTCAGATTTTGAGTGAACTACAGCAAAAGTGGAGAGCGCTAAAAAGTTCGTGAGAAAGCGCTTCTGGAGTCGCTATATCAACGAACGGGTCCGTGAATTATAACCAAGGGCGGCGGTGGAGATGGTGCCTTCCCAGAATGCAGAGTAATCCCCGCGCCAGTCGCTCTGTCTTTTTCTTTTCTTTATGTACAAGTTGCGCTCTCCCTCTCTCTCTCTCAACATTTTTTGCAAGGTCGGACTTAGACTCAAGAGCAATCTGTCCCCAGTTGTAGCTGTCCCGTTTGTAACGTTATAATTTGCGCAGTGGAAGTGAAGCGCAAAAGCACCTCTGTAGTCGATGGAAGGATCATTCGGCACAGGATCTCTACTGTCTAATAATCGAGAGTAATATGATCTTTACGTTAGAGATGCTGCAGTTCCGTCATGGTCTGTAAAAAATATATAATGCATGCCCCTCTTGTTGCAGAGCAAGTAGTTGTGTTCGAGAAATAGATTGCATGAGTTGTTAGAAGTGCAGATCTAGCGTTTGGTGCAGGCGCTTACATTCTGCGACAGGCATTGTCGAAGTTGCGAGCCGGCTCTGTGGTTGCATCGACAAGCATTCTTGATCAAGCAAGAATTCTGCGGATGGTGAGGTTTTACAATTCGGGAGAGAGAGGAGTTCAGAGCTCACAGCAGCAGCTGGTGAGCGCCGCGCAGTTAGCACAGCTCGCAGGCTGGCTGATTAGACTCGCAGAATCACGCTCCAGGCCTCCTTAATGCTTCTGGTGCTGCGATCGGGCTCTCGCCGGCATACGTGACTGCTGGCAGGCACCCTTCCTGCTTCCTCCCTCCCAGCCTGTAATCAGCTGCTTCCAAAGTATCGGTTCCTTCCAGATCTTCTTATCCTCGACCGTTCCTCCATTTCCCCGTCGTTTTGTCGCGCGATTCGTCTTTATACGAGAAAGATCTGTTCCTAGACTTCTTCAAGAATGAACGGCGTCAACGCCGGAAGTGCAACCATGTCGGGGCGAGTGCATGCCGTGCAGAAAAGTTTCTCTCGTTGCCTCTGGGGTGAGTACTACCAGATCTCCTCCTGTACATTTGCGCTCTTTCGTTTTGTGCATCTGTCTTGCTCAATTGCTACAAACAAATTTTTTTCTTGTGTCAGCAGATAGTCGATAAGGTCATAGTATCTGCAATTTGTGAAAGCTAGCAGTCTCTTGCAAGAATCTGTTGCAACATCCTTGTGCAAGAATGACAGTGCCATTAGTAATCTTCGGTTCCTACAACATCGAAACGACGAGGTGAACGTTCATTTCGAATTCCATCTCCATGCTAATTCTGAATTCCTGTGGTAGCTCAGGATCATTTGTTCTTCAAGTCTCGACAGGTTTAGAGGCATTTGTGCAAAGCACCCTGTCCATCAACGCAGCCAGTGATGGCCCCACTGCGGTTGCACGCCTGGACTCTACTTACGAAGGTAGATACAAATCTTTGGCCCGATCAAACCTGTTAATAAAACGATCTGATGTAGGTATCCTGCTGCATGTGCACTGTTTTCTTCTCCAGAGAAAAAATTGCAGCAAATGATCTTCTGAGGAGTCCACAGACAGCAGTCCTTATCACCTGTACTGTCTTGATATACCAAAGAATTGAAATGAAGAAACTACTAGAGAAGAGAGCATTTCAATTCTTGATCAAAAGACAGGGTTTAAGAAATCAAGATTACATGTACTACTGTGTCTGAGGCAAGTCTATCTTGGTTGTGCTCAAGGGCTGGATGTGCAAACAGCAAAAGTTCGGTTGGTGGAATTCGGGCCCAATGTGCTTTCTCACAAATCCAGGGCAACATGGTGGTGGATTTTGTGGAATGCTTTCTTCCATCCTTTCAACATGATTCTGTTGGTCTTAGCTGCAATCTCAGGAGCCACCAGTGACATGTCAACACTCTCCATCATGGTTGTTATGGTTGTTCTTAGTGTTGGGCTTCGATTCTGGCAGGTATGTTTTTTGTAACCTACCTGCTTGTTTATATCTGGGACCATCAGGACAATGATTTTTCACTTGTCTGTAGACTGATGGACAAAAGATTTTGCAAAAAATCTTCAGACTGATGGGAGAAATATTTTGCAATTATCTTCAGACCTACTCTGTGCTTGTGCTTGCAATTATTTTGCCAAGAGCTTGGCTTAGACATGGTAGTGGATTTTTATGGAATGCTTTCTTCCATCCAGGTTCTTGTCAACAATTTTAGGACAAACTATTGGATTTGCTCATGAAATTTCCTGAGTGAATGTTGTAGGAGTTGACTAGTACACAAGCAGCATCCAAACTGTCAGAACTGGTGCAATGTCGTAGCACTGTGCTGAGACGGAGAAATTCCTCTGAGCCTGGCACTGAGATGGAGATCAACCAGAAAGATGTAGTCCCTGGGGACATTGTGGTTCTTTCTTCTGGTGACCTCATTCCTGGTGACGTTCGTCTTCTCACTTCAAAGGACATGTTTGTCAGGTGAGTGCTTGTGCACTTTGTAATGGTTTTTGTACAAGTATCAAGAACTGCTGCTATCATTCACATAGAATACTACAGTGATGACAAGTTTTGGGGAGATCCAAACCCTGTTCAACTCTCTTTCACCTAGCTTGCTCTTGTGAAGTTTCTTAACACTGGCAGTGGACTTCGTCAGAGTGATGAATGATTTGGTGAGGATGGTTTTGGCTTGTTGAGTGCAGCCAATCATCATTGACAGGTGAGTGCATGCCAGTGGAGAAGCATGCAGAATTGATGGAGGAGAAAGGTACTCCCCTGCTGGAACTTCGGAACATATGCTTGATGGTAATTCTCTTCTTTTACTCCCATCAAAGCTTTCTTCTTGTCCTGAGAGAGTAGGATGAAGCTTTCATTCTGGGATTGTCCAAGTTGCACATGAATAATCTGATCCCAGGAAGGTTTTGTATTTGCAGGGCACAAATGTGCTCTCTGGATCTGGCACTGCTGTGGTGCTCTCTACAGGAGACAAGACATACATCAGCACCATCTCGTCAGTGTTGTCTCAGAGAGCTCCAGTGAATGCATTCCAGCAGGGTGTGCGGAGAGTTTCTTACCTTCTTATCTGCTTCATGTTAGCTATGGTGCCAATTGTGATTGTGCTCAGTGGCCTCACAACCAAGCATTGGGGAAGCAGCCTTCTCTTTGGAATATCTGTTGCTGTTGGACTTACACCGGAGATGCTTCCCATGATTGTCAATGCCAATTTAGCCCGTGGTGCCAAGGCCATGGCAAGTAAAAAGTGTATTGTCAAGCACCTGGATGCAATTCAAAACCTTGGTGCCATGTAAAAGTCCAATTTTGACCTTCTCTATTGACATAATTGTAATTGAAGCTCTGACAGAATTGCAACTGCAGATCTGTAGAAATTTTGTTGTTATTCCAATGTAGCAGGTCTGACAAATTGTGGTGGTGGCAGGGACATATTGTGCACAGATAAAACAGGTACCCTCACCAACGACCATGTGGTGATGATCCAATACTTGGACTGTCACGAGGCAAGCTCTCTACGTGTACTGCAGTTTGCATACTTGAATGCCTTCTTTCAGACAGGTCTGAAGAACCTGCTAGACAAGGCAATAATTGAATTTGGAGATTCTGCGGTGGACTTGGGCATGAGTAATTATGCAACACTGAAGTGGGAGAAGATTGATGAAATTCCATTTGACTTTGAACGTCGTCGCTTGTCTGTTATCCTGGAGGAGAAAGGACCAGGCCATGACCCAAGTAATGACAAGAAACGGATTATGGTCACAAAGGGGGCTCTGGAAGAAATGCTGAATGCCTGTTCTTGGGTGCAAGAAAGTGATGATGAAAGCAGTTTGACTCTCTTGACTGATGATAAGCGGACACAGCTGTTGACTGTGGGAGAGAAACTCAACATTGATGGACTCCGGGTGCTTGTAGTGGCAACCAAAATCCTCCCTTTGAAAGGATTTGAAAACTTTTCTGGCATCTCAAACCGCAAACTTGAGGTAATCAGTGCCTGAATTTTCCCAGTTTGCATTCATTGAGTTGAGGGCTTTGAAGTTTTAGAGTTCCTTTAAGCATTTGGGACAATTAAATGTATGAATCAATTGCTCACACAGCTTGGTCTATTTGGCCTATCATTTGTAGAGCAGTTTGCAGAGAGCGACATGGTTTTTCAGGGCTTCCTTGCATTTCTGGACCCACCAAAAGACTCTGCCAAGGATGCACTGAGAATGCTAGCACAAAAGAGTGTACAGGTGAAGGTGATGACTGGGGACACACTGGCTGTGGCTGTGAAAGTCTGCAGAGATGTGGGAATTCCCACAGAGCATGTTGTGACAGGGCCAGAGCTTTTGCTGATGGAGAAAGAGGAGTTCAACGCAACAGTGTTACAAGCTACTATTTTGGCCAAGCTCACCCCAACTCAGAAACTAGATGTCATCCAGGTAGTTAAGGTCCCATTGCCCATTCAAGGAAAATTCCAGTGAATAAATTCTTGTCCCTACCAAGCACTCAGGTGCTCATAAGTTGGTGAGAGACAAGGTCTGAATTAGATTGAGCATTCTGGTGGTCTTTTTTCCTCCTCAATTTAGATGCATATTCTTACCTAGCAGCTTGAATGGTTTGAACAGGCACTGAAAGTGGGAGCTCACACTGTTGGATTTCTTGGAGATGGTATCAATGATGCTCCAGCATTGAAAGGAGCCGATGTAGGGATATCAGTGGACACGGCCACATCTGTGGCCAAAGATGCAGCAGACATTATTCTCCTGCAGAAGGACCTCAATGTCCTGGTGGATGGTGTACACCGTGGACGTATCACACATGGCAATTCAATCAAGTACATCAAAATGGCTGCCAGTAGCAACTTTGGGAATGTATTCTCAATTCTGGTAGCCTCAGCCTGGCTTCCTTTTGATCCAATGCGCCCAATTCACATCCTCACCCAGAATCTGCTTTATGATATCAGCCAGGTACACACACAGAGCTATAAGCTTTTTTCCATTTTTATCTAAAGCAAACCTCTCCAATGTTGCATGCGGTTGACCAGTCATTGTTCACTTGGCACGGTTTCTCCTCAATTGTTAAGTTGCAGATTTCCTTATATTGAGAAACTGCATGCTCATTGGACTACAAATCCTACAAGAAATGGATGCTTGAGAAGCAAATTTCAAAACTTCAAATGCTGATTTTTTGTGTGACTTATGTTGATTCTGTTCTACAGATCTCCATTCCCTGGGACAAGATGGATGCACATTTCACTGAGGTTCCGCACCAGTGGTCAGCAAAGGGCATTGGAATGTTCATGGTGTGCATGGGACCCATCAGCTCTATTTTCGACATTACCACATTTTTGACAATGTGGTACTATTATGGATGCCAAACAGATGCTCGTGCCTCAGAGTTTCAAACTGCATGGTTCATTGAGGGTTTGCTTACCCAAACGCTTGTTATCCACATGCTTCGCACAGAGAGGATTCCGTTCTTCCAGGAGATTGCTGCACTACCTGTGTTGATCCTCACCACAATCATTGTTGGCATTGGGATTGCAATCCCCTGGACACCCATTGGAAAAGCAGAACGAATGACCCACCTGCCTGCTTCTTACTTTGGATTTGTTGCCTTGTTTGTGCTGTCCTACTGCATCCTTGTCCAGTTTGTCAAATTTCTTTACATCAGGAAGTTCAAGAGCTGGTTGTAGGAGGGATTGATGTATTAGAATTATCTCTCCAGGTAATTCATTAGATCTGTTTGCAAGCAGATCCATAAGATCAATACTGTGAGTCATATGTTTGTGCCAATAAGTTTATATTATGCATGTGTGATTGACATGAAAGGAATTAAGGAGATCAGGAAATTACCAGATCTAAAAGTCTGTTCTTCCACTGTTCTTATGTGTATGTGATTTAGATTGAGGTTTGTTTGTGCACACTGTCACATGTGCAAGTGAAAATCTAGTGACAGGAGGAAATGGAGCTAATTTTAAGCCTTTAGCATTGTAACTTTCCAATCTGTTTGTATTTGGCCCTTATGAATAGAAGCAAGTTGTCTTCATGTAGGCATGAGATCCTTCCCACGCTTTAAGAAGTAGGTGTAAGATCCCTCCCCCTCATATTTCGCATCTATGTACACGGTAATGTTTGTCTCATGCTGTGTAGGGTTAAGCCCAATGCTGCATGCTTTACCAGAATAAGAGCAGAGTTGAGCACACACCTGATTTTGATAAAGCCCATACTCAAGGGCTTTCTCGCATAGCATCAGGTAGATTTTTTTTTCCTGTGATAATCCGTGCATATACCCTCTGGCTATCACAGGAAAAAAAATTTAAGAACAAAAGTGAGTGTTTCAAGAAAACTAAATGCCCACAAGAGTGATGACTACATTTTTTTGAAATGCCTGCCATTTACAAAGACAAATTCTGTGCAATAATGTGTCCTCAAACTACACCACAAAAATCCACCAGCTGTGCTTTACAATGGGTAAAACCTCATGGGTGAGGGATATTTCCAAAAATCATGGCCAGACCCAGCTACTACCTCATTTTAGACCCCTTATTTTAATAGTGCTTCACCTTGGGGCTTTGCTTTGCATGCACTAGGGTAAATCGGCCCATCAGCATTCACCTGCCTATGACCGAACATTTATTTATATCTTCATCATATGTACTTCATTTTGAGTGATTTAAAATGTTATGGGAGCACTACCTCAAGCTTTAGAAATCGTCTTTGAAGTGCAAAGGAAAAGGAGTAATGAAAAAATAACAAGAAAAAAAACAAGCTTTCCAACTTACATAACATTTCTTTTTTCTTTTTTCTTGTCTTTGGACCCCTCCTACTTTCAAACCTCATAACTTTCTTATTTCCTATTCAGTTTAAACGATTGAAAATGTTATAAGAGCACCACTTGAAGCTTTACAAATCATCTCAGAACTCTAATAACAACAAACCGGCCTTTGTAATGTTTGGTGGTTTGGTTTCTTGAGTTCTTAATCCCCTCTACTTTAAGGGGCCATAACTTTCTCGGAAAAAAAAAAAAAATTGACGATTTTTAGTGCATTGAATGTGTCAATAAAAAGAGTTCAAATTTTAGTTGAACACCAAAAACAATAAAGCCCTCCCCTTGGATTCAACCTACCCTAAGTGTTCAGTCCCTAGCCCATTTACCCTAACACTAAAATATTTCTTTCCAATTTATTTTCTCTTTTAGTTATTTTCCTCACAATGTTAGTTAAGGGTCCCATGGAAAGCATCAAGCTTGACTACCAATATTCTTTGGTGGTATAAGCTTTCTTTCTATGGAGGATTGTGCCTCATTTGGTTTTTCTAGGGAGTTGGCTTAGGTGGTTCTATATTTGTGCTCTAAGTTTCATATTTTCAATAGGCCTATTTTGGAAGAGTATGTTTCTCAGGTTGAAGGGGGCTCACAACTATTTCAATCATGCCTACATGCAATGCAAAATGGCCTGCCTCTTGTAACTAAGGAGATGCACCCTTCTTTTAAAAGTCAGGTATTACTAACACCTTAGGCCTACAAGTTTCTTTGATGGGCATCCACCATGACACATCCTTCAGGTTTATCTTAAAGGATGATTTCATTTCCTTATCATCTAAAATTTGCATTCATTCTTGTTTGGGCAAAGGGGCAAGGCTATGGTTAATTGCTAGGCCATATATATGTTTGTTTCACATCGCACATTCTACTTTCATTTCAACGTCACATTTTCACCTCGGTTTGATTTAACCTTCGGCATCTAGTTTTCTCATGTGTGAATGTGGACATGGTTGGACACATCTAGCATGCATTTAACTCATTGCCCATTTGGAGGTCAATGAATACCCACACATGATGTCATCCAAGACATCATGTATGCCCTTGTTTGAAAAAATAAACACATTGTATGGAAAGAGCGGTGGTACACCCTTACATTTGGAGTTTCATTACAAGCTGATCTCTACATGACTTGAAAGGATTAGGTCTTTGTTGCCGATGTGACGGTTACTAACCCAACGTGGGATATGGTGGCTTTGAGGGTCATTAATTGACCAACATGTGCAACTGCAAAACTTAGCACCATTCCTAAAATCCACAAATATAGAAAGCTTCAAAAGGGGCACCATTTTATTCCAATGGCCATGGAAGTGCACGACGCAATCGGGCGTGATATGGATCATTTCATCAAGGAATATGCTCGTCTTTTCCACAATAGATAATCAAAAAGTCATTTATCCTTGTCTTTTTGCAATCAATTTTTCAAGCAACATGTTAATATTGCTCTCCAACATGCTTTACCCTCTATTATGGAAAAAGAAGATTACGTTGGCAGGTGATGTTTGTTCTAGACCCCCCACTACTATTAGATCTAATGATTAGCATGTTGGTGACATAGGAAGGGCCATGGGTGAGATAGTTTCCTACCACGAAAGAGACTAACTCTTTCCCTCTTTTTGGGCCCTTTGAGTTATGCGTCTTTTGGCCTTTTTTTGGCCTCCCCTTTTTTGTCTCCCCTAGGATGGTTCTAGCCATCGTTCTTTTATTGGTTTTTTGTGTGTTAGTAAGTTGAAACTATATAATAAAGCATATGATTTCCTTCACAACATGGGGGCATTGTTTTGTTTTTGCTTGCGCTCTTACACTTTGTGGGTTCTTATATTTTCTATTTTCTAACCATTCCTTTTCTTCTCACAACTTTTCATTTGAAATATTCATTTTAAAGATTTTCTTCAAGGTCTTTACATTCAGTAATGCCCCTAGACAAGACATAGGTTTTGCATAGCTATTGCCTTGTACAGGCCCTTATTTTGGTAATGTGATTGTGTTGGGGACCCCTACCTCCCCCCAGTATTATCTTTCTCATATAATTCATAACTCCAAAAGTAGATCTGACATTGAGCATGTGGTCATCCAGATTATCCTACCTTGTGGTCAGATTTGATGTAATTTAATAAAAAAACTAAGACATTGAAATTTTTCAGAAATGCCAAGGGCAAAATCTTGAAAGTGTAAGGAATTCCAAGACAACATTGCCTAATTTGCTGAATTTTCAAATTGGCAAATGTGAAAACACAATAATTATTGTATCCAAATGTTTTGAACAGTATTTGTTCCAATTTTGTGATGTAACCACATTGACAACTATCCAGAGGAGGATTTAGCCAAACCGAGGATTTAGCCAGGTTTGGCTGCATGGTAGATAAGAAGTTTAAAGTCTTAAAGAATCTTGATACTTTTTAGTTACCTATAAGACCACAGAGTCTAAATGTGATGAACTCAGCTTTTCTTTTTTCCCTTACTTTTCTAGGAAAATTTTTGACATTTTTCCCAAACGAACCCTTTGAGAGAGTTACAGCTCATTTTCCAATTTCACAAGAATGCTAACTTTTGCACAAAAAAATTTAACTGGTCTTGAACAATCAGAACTTGTAACCATAATTTGAAAAAAATTAGATACAAATGACTTGACAAAACATATATATAATGTAAAGTTCCAAAAACTAGAATCTTGAAATAACACAAAGCTTCATGTCCCAACACAATTGACCATTTATCCTGCAAAACTCCTTGCCCTCTAGGGCTCTTATGCAGGAGGCATAGCATTGTGCAAAACTGGTAATACAATTGATCTGGGAAGGATAGGTAAGGATAGGAAATGATAGGGAAAAAAAAATCATTAAGTTACTTATATAAGTCCTTGGCAGGGGACTTCCTAGACCCCCCCCACCCCCACTCCCCTTTTGTAGGGGAAACCTCACTTCACAAAGTCTTTTCGGAAAGAGACCATACCTATGAAATTGCAAAGAAATCTCAACAACAATTTAAAGGAAACCCAACATTGAGTGCAGTCATTAACTTATAAAGAGTTGCTCACAGAGTGTCAGCCCATGATCTTCCTTCATCTTGAGCAGCATTGACATGTTACTATGACTACCCATTGACTTCACTAAGCACCCCCCTACACACCGAGCCCCCAACAGCGGGTGTAGACGATAATACAATACTTGTATTACCATTGTTTGCCCAAAATCTGGGCAAACAATTATACAAAATCTGCATCCCTAGTTTCTGTCACTCCTGACCACTAAACTAGACTTCAAAAAGCCACCTGAAATGCTAAAAGAAAACTGAAAGTCACTCTGAGTAAGCTTGGCCCTAAATGCTAAACACACCTCCATGTTGACAGCTAGCTCTAACCAAGCTTTATTGGATCAAATGAGAGACATCAGATCAGACAGGAACAACTGAGTTTTTTGCTTGAGTAGAGCGCAAGCAAATATATATATATGAATGGTAGCACAATTGCAATTGACAAGGAATCTTGACTACCAAAATAGTGGTACAACAAAGGTCATCCATCATGGCACCTAACCTAGTCTTGAAATGCTCTGAACAGAACTTCAGATGCATCTATGGCACTCATCAGTGCTGCACATTCAATCACAACACATTTCTACAATTGACCATATCCACAGTTCTGCCTATAACTCTTCACTGTCAAGCTCTGGTCTCAGAGATAGTTCAAGCAAACTCTTAGCTCTCAAGATCTGGTCTCAGAGGATAGTCAAGACCATGCAGCACTGTCATCTTTTTTTGATCCTCCTGTGTGTACATGGGGAGCACCCAATAGAGCTTCCGTGTGCCAAATACCTGCCCACAGTTATCCACCCTGTTTGAGGTCAATCTCTGACAGAAGAACTTGGATTTGACACTAAGGGAGCAGAAGGCAAAACATACAGATAAATCAACACATAAATCTGGACCTGGATCATTGAAATCCTCTAATCTACCATCAAATCCTACAGGGCATTTGCTGTATGTAAACAAACTGCATGGGTATTGGACCAGCCTATCAGAGACAGCTATCAAACTGGATGTTGTGACGGGAACAAACAGATTAAAAATCCAACTTTTCCGAGCAATTACAAACTATATAGCTGTACCATTCAATCTTCAGCTAAATCTTCTTATTGACATCAGGATGTGTGTACTTTCTGCACTCTGACATCAAATCCAGGGCACTGAAGCTCCTCAATGAATGACAATTACATCTGATTTGCCTATGCAGCAAACCATTGAGGGCTTACTTCTTGTATCCCCTGAAGTTCACACAGAGAACATTATTCTTGCATTCAACTCAGGATCTCAGCTGTCATCACAAAGCTGCTGGCTAATGGTTGAAAGAGCAAGAATATCATGTCAATCAAAGTTGATAGAGTGTACAACAGGATTCCCAGTTGCAGGAGAAAACTCTGGGGACACATAAAGCCCCAGTACAAAAGCACAAAGATCCAGCACAAATGATTCCATTACCTGCTCAAAATTCTTTTTGTGACCCAGGTCAAATCTCCATCTTGTGGATGCCTTCTTTTCATATGCCTGATATATAGTACAATTCAGTCAGAATAAGACCATATAATCTAGCCTGACATCTTCTTCGAAGACTTCCCAAGACCCAGCCTTCCAGGAGCTCAATTTAAGAACCTTAAAAGATACAGTCAATTCCTCCAAATGAGATCTAGGAAGCATCGGACACTGTTTCAGACAGCTCAAAATCGTATGAGGCTCATGGTGTCAACACTTTTGTGTGTCACCTCTCAGATAAGCTGATAAGCTACTGACATTCTTCAACTTTATTATAGACAAGTCTAGCATATCTACAATGTGTGACACCACAACATGATCAAAGATACACACCATATTCCAATGCTGTAACACTGCAGCTTCACATATTGAAAGAGAAAATGTGAAGTATAGTTGTCACCACAAAGTTCTTCCATATGCAGAATTCACACAAAAGCTAACTGGCAATACATGGTGGGAGGAAAAAGGGACTGTAGCCAGAAATACCTCAATGGTGGTTGTGTTACCAGCAACCAAAGACATATGCATGATCAGGAAGCCGAGCACACTTAAAGCAAAAGCCAGATTTAGCACTGTGCCCAAAGCAAAAAAAAAAAGTTCAGTAGTGCAGGCATGGATCAAAACAAACTCCACCCAATATGTGTTTTCTCTCCTATAGAAGCATGGATCTGCAAAATAGCATACAAGCTTTATGGTCACAAAAATAGTCACAGATGCAAAAATGCATTTCAGCATTGGAAGCAGTAAAACATAGAGAATTCAGAATGCAAACCAAAGGCCAAGAACATGGTAGCAAGGGTGCCAGGGTGGACAGCTTCCTCCTCCACATCACTCAAGAATGCTATGAACTGTGGCAGCAGTGCAGCTGTCACCAGTGTGGTTTCCAGAAATGTGTACAGCTGCATCATCCTACCCACATATGTTGGACAATCTCTCTACAAAGTAGTCAAAAGCAACCAAACATACAAGAAGCTTACAACCACTACCTTGGAAGTGTGAGCACAGAACAATTGTAACCCTTTGATTGGTGCTAACTTACAAGGAAAAGAAGGAAGAATTTGTAATTGCGAGCTCCAACACAGTTGACCACCCAAACACAGTGGTGGTCCATCTTCAGTACACATCGCCCACCTGTCCAGTGCACCAATACATGTGAACAGAGTGCTACTAGTGCAATGCAGTACCAGAAACCTTCACAAAAAATAGCTACACCATTACAAGAAGAAACTTGAGGACCTTTTGTTGCTCAATAGATGACAAACTGAACAATCAGAAACCAAGTGAATTTGGGCAAAAACTTACAGACGGAACAGTGATGGCACCGTGGGGGTTTGAACTGGGAACATTTACGACAGTAACGGACTAGAGGACCCTGAGCCACAGTTGGCATGTTCAGCCCAGTAGCAGGGGTAATTGATGATGCCAATGCAGTTGTTTGATCTTCCAAATCTTCAATTGGAGAAGGGCGCCAATTTTGTGGCACACCACCTGGATCCGTGAAGACCACAGTGAAATAGCACCAGAGTAGCATCAGCAACTGCACAGGCACCCACACATAATTGTCACCAGGTTCCATTCACATTTGGTTTAGATACCAACCACTATGCTACAATCTTGTGTAGAATGATCATTAGAATTGAAAAAAATAGCCTTGGTTAGAGATATATGGTCAATCCACTTTTTCTTGGCTGCCTTGTATAGACCAAATGTGTATCAATACAGGATCTGTATGCTTTGGTTTTGGCCATGTTGGATAAATCTCTAGCACTGGTATATCCTCGGGACTTGATGCACACACCACTTTTGAGTCATCTCCTTTTCACTAGCCGTGATCAACCCCAGGGACTGCTCTCATAGACTTCAAACCTAAATGCAAGTCAGCTAACCATATCCATTAGCAGGTATTTGTATGTGCATGTGAGAGAGAGACAGAGGGAGAGCCTAGAGGGTATACCAGCGCATGGAAGAGAATGACAAGAATTAGGGCAACTGCAGCTTCAGAGCCACCTTTGATGACTTGGGGTGCATAAATGGAGATGACCACTGCATAGTAGGAAACTCCCACCACTGCCAGCACCACAACAATCATGACAGAGCCAACCACCTTGAGGCCAGTGCAAAACTTGAATACGTTCCATGCCATAGTGATGCGCGGCTGCTGAATCACACCCAGCAAACCACCACCACCACCCCACTTGTTGTTGCTGTGTCTCCCACCCCAGGTTCCAAAACCCCTATTGAATGCTCGCCACGCCAGATTGCTCGCCTTTCTACAACCCTAAGAAACTCTAGATATAAGAACAACAACTACGCCTTCTGCTGCTGCCGCCGCTACAAAGTCCCTTGGAATCCATAAAACCTCCGTCCAGAGTAACAAAGCAAGCTCTGATCAGGTTCCCCCCCCCCCCTCCCCCACCTATCTATCTACACAGGGCTATGTCCAAAACTGGAAATAGCTCATTTCTCGCGAACTTCCATAACCCATGTATACTACACCACAATGCTTCTTCTTCGTCTTCTTCTCTTCTTCTTCTTCTTCTTCTCCGTCTTCAGAGAAACTGTGTCGTCAAAGCAATTCCACAAAACCATATAAAGAACAGAAAAAACACATCAAAATTGGCACTTTCAAATTCCTTAAGCTGCAGATGCACAAACTGGCACCACCTTCAATCAATGCCGGAAGGATAACCGATCACAACCACAACAACCATCAAAGATGCAGGACCCACTACTCCTCCATAGGAACAAAAAAGAATTAGGTCTACTAATCTCTGGCTCAAAAACCCTCGCTACAAAACTTCCAAAATACTCTGAACAACTGAGGAAAGAGCAAAACGGATCCTCTCTCGTTGTTGCCAAACTTCGGGAAGGGTGCCGACGAAAAAACGTTGCCTACGTTTCTGACGTCGACAAAAGTCTCCTTCTTCGTGCGCGCTTTCTCTCTTCTCTCTTCTCGCACGCTCTCTCTGTCTCTCTCTCTCTCTTTGATCTCGTCGCTCTCTTTGCCAAGTAAGGAAATGTTTGGAAAATGGTCCAAATTTGTGCTTCCTTGTGATCGAAACAGGTGGCAAGCAAGTTCTACGGAACCTATCACATTTCACTATACCACATTAGGTTTATGTCAATTGTGGGTTACATAACAATTTTAGAGTACTAGTCTGTAAACCCATTTTGCAAGCAAAATGATCAAATAAGCAAAAGACTAAAGTGTTATGTATCGAAGTCCGTTTTGTCATTTTATTCATCGATTTTTTTAATTTTTTCTTTGTTCCAACAGGTTTCCAATGTGTTCCTCATGGGTTTTATTTTAAGTTTTGGGGGAAGGGGGAAGGAGAAGAGGAAGATTTTTTTCATTTGACATGATGCTCGAGGTTTGAGGTTTTATGTATAGGAGAAGGGCCTAGATTGGGGCCGTTATGGGATTTGAGGCATCTCACAAGGTTGGAGGTTGAAGGGACAACCAATAGCCATCAATAGCCATATATTATAATTGTTTAAAATTGTCAAAAATAATTTAAGATGAAATAATTTATAATAAATAAAAATAATTTAAGATGAAATTGCCTAAAATTGTCACAAATCCCATAACATGCTCAAAGGGATTTCTTAGGGAAATAGTAGAGTTTTTTTTATGTCATCTTTTTTTCTTTTCTTTTTCCATTCTTTCGTTTTTTAAGTTGTATCGTTTTCTTCTTTTTCGTTTTGCATTTTTTCAATGTATTTTCTTGTTGTCTTGGTTTCTTTGTCTTCCAACTCCATTGTCTTGTTGTTCTTGTTGTTCTATTTCACCTCCATCGTTCTATTGTCTCTATTCCAACTTCATCATGTTGTTTCATCAATAGAACCAAGGAACCTCTTGTTTTTTTTGTTGGAGTGCTCGTGCTATTGTTCCGAGCTTTCTTCGTCTTTGTTTTTAATAGCTTCCTTTTACACATTTGCAAAAGCTTTTTCTCACACTTGTTTTTCAAGCAAAAGCTTATTGTGGAGGTAACATGTCTAATGAGATAGGAATGCCAACTCCAAAGCCGTTCACATTACTTGTTTCTATTTCAAATCCTAATTGAGATGTTGAAATGAACCTTCCAAAATTAAAGGAAAGGAAATTGTGTGGCCGGCCAAGAATGCTAGCTCCAAAGTTATCCATGTCGCTTGTTTCTATTTGAGATCCTAATTGAGAGGTTGAAATGAAAAAAACAAAAATAACACTAATGATGCAATAGCAATTGGTGCTTCTTCCATACGTCCTTCGCAATCGAAACATCTTTTTTTTTAATCTTTTTCCTTACACAATATGGTGATGTTCATAAGGTCCCTTGTGAAACCTCATGTTTTTTTTCTTTTTTTTTTTTGTTATTGTGACTAACAGACAAAAAAACTTGTGGGTTTGAGGTTTTGAGTAGCGTGTATTTGTGTTTTGTTGTCACATTTTCTTCTTAGGTTCTAATTAGTGGTCATTTTTGTTGTGGTGATTGTGGGTGTTGGGTAAGGTTGATGGGGACCAAACTTTTTATACTTTTTTATAAGCTCAAGCAAGGAAAAAAAACTACAACTAACTTTCTTTCATTTTTTTAGCAAAGGAGCTTTCTTCTTCTTGTGCTTTCTTTTTTCTGTTAGACCTCTTTTGTGGTATTCAAAGTTGGTGGTAGTAGGCTTGTTTTGAGAGATGAAAGCTTTCATAATATATGTTCAGAAACAACAAGGATTACTAGTGGCATAGTTCAAAGATTTTGAGCAACTTGGTATGCAACATACAACTTTTTCAATAATTTTGATATTAGCAAGAAATGAAGGTAGGTGTTTTATTTTGGAGTTTTGAAACAAAACAATGGCTCCAATGGTGGGTGTACATAAAGAATCAATAGTGGGGATACATGAAGGAATCATGCAAACAACCAAAGCATGTAAAGGTAAGGCTTAAAATTATTTTTTTCTTTTTAACATGTTTTTCTTCTTTTATTCTTGTAATTGCGATTAATTGACAGAAAAACATATATATATATATATATATATAATTTTCACAATGATTTTTTTTTCATCTAACAACACACAAGAACATTAAATTGAAAAGTCTTTAATGAAATATCGAGTGGGGTGTGTAAGCTATGCCCACAAATGTGTCTACCAAAGAACTTATCAAAACATGTATCAAAAAGCTACACAATGGACCTTTATGAAAGATGGTCCAAACGAACTTTAAATATCACAGGGTTCGTCTGCACATTCAACTTTTAATAACACAATGCCCAACTTTCTAATCTTAAGCCAAATAAATACCTTTAAGGTCAGATTTATGGTGATACATCCAATTGCAATTAAGTTGTATGATTAGGGTGAATGTTCTCTTTTGCAACTAGGGCAAAAACCCATTAAATCCCATATCTGTAATGGTGTTGTCAATATGAACTATTGAACTAACCCCCGCAGTAGCTAATCTTGAAGGTTATAACATGTCACAATTCAGCAAATTGTCTTTAAGACCATTTATTTGTTATACAATTTTCCTTTCAATTTTAGTATGTTTCATAACAACATAGACTCGTTGTTCATCTATTTAATAATCCTATCTTTCAGCTAAGGTTATGTAGATAGTTGGTCAAGAAGGATTGCTACAACATCTCCTTCAATCTACATTTAGAAAAACCAAGGCACCCTTGTCATGATTCACATAATTCACAATAAACAAAAGAATTATACATATTTTATCATCTCATTGTATGGTTGATAGGCATAATCAACAATGACACATGACAAACAATTAATAAACGTAGTTGATGGTGTGGAATTTAATTTTTTCAAATTTAGGTTATTTCTTTATGGAACTAGTTGACCTAAATCTTGTACTTCATTATTTCAAATAAAGAAAATATTATCTCACACAAATGATGTCAAACCATTCTTCTTGAAGGCATTCTTTGAATTCACAAAACATATATTGTAACATAAGCAAAAACAAAATCTAAAGATCTTGCATTCATTCTAAGGAAATGCAAAAACTTATCGCTTGATTTTGAACAAAGGATCCTTCAATAAGTATGTCAAATGGTATCTTGTTAATGTTAACATATGTCTTCACATAAAGAAACATTGTGAAACAAGCCTTGAAAAACCAATAGCTAATGACACAAAACAATTATGCACAAGATGGGTAGTGATGAATTTATTTAATTCTTGAATTATTGATCCAAAGTGGTGATGATTTTTTATCCAAAAAAAGCTCAATGCATCCCTTCATTGAAAGATTATATACTTGAATTTATGTTTGCCATATTTTATAAAAATTTAATGAAAAATAAATATTTCATGGACAATATGTTTAACCTTAAATTGTTTGCTTTGAGATGTTTATGAAATAGGGTTGAAAATGCGTCATGTATATTGGATGTGAGAAATATTTGCTCAATTTAAATAGCGGCATTCTTATTAGGTTAATTTAATTTGAAATGTTATTGTTTTGTAATTTTTTTGGAAATAGTTTTAATATTGATATGGTTTCAAATTGTTTTCTAGGGATATGGTAGGTTCAAAACCACATCTCATTTTTCATATTTGTGAAAAATGAGATTCAAAAAGGATGTTTATGATCGAGTTTGATTGTGATGAATGCAACATTATCAACCTTATGATTGTAGTCAAAATGCTTGAAATGAATTATTTGATAAATGGATTAATTATTTGACAAATGTGTTTAAAAACATATATGTTACGCGATATATGGACTAGACTTAATCATCAACGTAAACATTTCAAAAACTTAAATATTATGTATAATAATTTAAATACTAATGAATTTGGATGTACACTTTATGGCATTGCTAATTGTTTGTTATCTGATTATACAACTACTTCAAATGGAATATATATATTCTTATATTTAACGTGATGCACCAACAAATGTAAAATATGTGTTTTTCAATCACCAACTTATATGAAAGCACTCTTGTCTAAACATCCATTTTATATACAATTTTTAAAAAAACTATTAGATTACATATACAAAAAACAAAATTAAGGTTTTAGCACGAGTGAAATAATATATTCAAGTTTATTAAATAGTCATTTACTGAATTGGGATGGTATTATAAATTAAAAACATATCTTGTCAAGATGTTGTAAATATCATATGAAAAGTAATCCATGGTATAGACAATACATTACTATTCCTGAACAATCTAATGAATTTAATAACATGTGTATTTTATATTCAAACATTGTTGATGAAATTATAAAAAAAGATAACATTTTTAATAATGGATTTGAAAGTATGCATGTTAATGATGGAATACAAAATTTATCACTTTTATTTTATTTGCATTTAAATTTAAAATAGTCCATAAACAAAGATTTTTTTATTATGGGTTATATGACCAAAACATTGCACCAAAATGAAGCATGTCATGAAAAACTTATAGTTCAATTTAATGGATTACAAAATAATACAAAAATGGTAGGAAAATTAATTAGATTTAGGATGCCTTGGAGTTGGAAGACAGAATTTTTTGGGAAAGTTTTTTTCTTAGAATTGAGTTTTTCAAAATTGGGAAAACAATTTTGATGAGGAAGAATATTACTTTAGTATGAGTAATTGTTTTTTAAATTTTTTCTTTTTTCCATAATCTATTTTTTTCCCCATTAATATGAGGATTCAAACTATTGCAAAATGATTACAAATTTAGAAATGTGTAGATTGATATGATGTGAAATAATTTTAGTTGAACTCTATTTTGGATCATGTATTTGTTTCAACATACATTATGTAATTGAAAACTAACATGCCAAAATAATAGAATTTGGATTAGTACAATGTTGAAACAGTAGGATTTACAAAGATACAATGAGCCAACAACATTATTTTAGAAAAAGACTACATGTCCTTTTGCCCAAATATAATTTTTTCATATAATTGAATTTTTAAACATTTTTTTTCAAATTTTTATAATAATGACTTATAATTGTCTAATTACATGACTTTTTTGTTTATAATTTTTGAATAAATATGAATTTTTGAAAGTGTGTTGATTTTTTATAGATTCAATGTTTTGTTTTAAAAAATTACAACAATTTCAAATCATAACCAAAAATTCATTTTCTTAATTTTTATGTTTTCTCGTATAACAAGATATAAATTTTCTTAACACATCGTGTACATTATACCTCATTATATGTGGTAAAAGACTTTAAAAATTTTATATAAAATTATGGATCAATTTTGGAAAGTTCTTTGAATTTTTAAAGTTTTAAAATTTCACATATTTTAGGGTATGAATGTTTTTTATGTGGTTAATAGGTTTTTATCTTCTTAAATTTTTCCCATCAATTTTTAAAAAAATATGAGTCCTTTTGATAGTCTTTAACAAAATTGATTCCTTTTTATACAATAGGTGTTCAATTTAAAAGGTTTTAAATTGAAATTTAAACTTAAAATTTATCAAATGGATTTTTGGCTTAAATTCTTTAACATTCATATGAATGAAAAAACAACAACTTGCCATGATTGCCATGGTAATTTTAAATGGTAAAACATAAATATTTTTTCTATTTTGATTATTTTTCATTGTTGTCCAACACCTTTTTTTGGTTCGTTGGATTATAATTGAATCTTTTTACTTTAGGTTATTTTATTTTAAACTATTATATATTATTTCAAGTTATACCCAAGGCTATTCAAGGTCCTTTTATTTTATGTTGTTATAGGTTATTTTATCGTAAAATATAATATCTTAAAATAACTTGACATATAAGAAAATAACAAAAGGTAAAATAATATACTAAAAATTGCACGTAATAAACTAATGTAAGATAATCTAGATTAACCAATAATAACATTGGTAAAATAGCCAAAAAAAAAATGGTAAAATAACCAATAATAAACTCAAATAGTTTTTGATAAAATAACTTAGAATAATCAATAATAATTTCAGATATAATAATTTAAAATATTCAAGAATAACCTATAATAAAATAGCCAATAATAACACAAGTTAAAATAATTTTAAATAACCAAGAATAACCTATAATAAAATAGTTTTTAAAAAATTAAATAAAAAATAACTTTAAAAAATAATAAAATAACATACTATAAAATAACTGATAATAACTTACAATATAATATTTGATAATAACCTAAAATAAAATAGCCAAAAATATCCTATGGTAAATAACATAGAATAACTAATAATAGCCTATGATAAAATAACCAACGGTAAATAGCCTAAAATAACCAACAATATCCTATGAAAAAATAGCTAATGGTATATACCCAACAATATCCTACAATAGATAACCAAAATTAATTTATGGTAAAATAACTTGGAATAGCTAATAATAACCTATGATGGAATAGCCAACAATAGCCTATGATAGACTAATGAAAAAAATTAAAATAGCCAAAATATATCATGGTAAAATTGCCAATATAACCTATGATAAAATAACCTAAATTAACTTATGGTAAAATATGCAAGAATAATCAAGAATTGCTAAAAATATTTTAGGGTAAAAAAAAATGCATAATAAAATGCAATGACAAAAATATATCATTAATTTAAATAGTGATTCAATGGTTGAAAACTTATTTTTTCAACATGAAGATGAAAAAAAGTAAAGAGTTCAAACTTTCACACTTACATTATAAGCTGATCAATTAATTGTTTAAATGAGTTAGGTTCTTACCCTAAGCTAAGAAGCTTAATGAAAGTTCTTAAGTGTTTAATTTAGGCTTATAATTAATTATTAATGAATTCATTATTGATGATTTAATATTAATAAATTTGATTAACTATTGATGAAATTCAAATAAATATTAATAAATTCACTTGTCCATAGCAATTGGTTTTTATTTATTTTCACTATGATAAATTTGTTCAATTTCACTCAAAATCTAATGAAACATATAATCAATTTGAATGCACATTGGCGTAAAGAATTGTCTCACATTAAAACTCAATCAAAATGTGATAAAATTTGCATAAAGTTTTTTTTTGAAGAAGTTGACAAATGTGCTTTTCTTTCCAATGGATTTGTACATTTGTCTCCCCCCCCCCCCTCCACCAAAGGTAGATGTGTTTTGAAAATAAGATATTTGTAACATGCAAATTCATCATATAATGATGGTTGCAACTTGCAACATTACTTAAACATTGATTTTTTTGCAGACAATATTTTTTCTAGTTCATTTGGGGTTTAACACACATCCATTTAAAATTTTCACCTAAAAACCCCCCCCAAGGGACATTAATTCCTTGAATTAACATTAATTCCAATGCGTTCTATAACCTTCATGAAACTTAAACCATTTCATGCACTACTTCAAGCACTAGAATGTGGTTATGGTGAATTATTATTATTATTATTTTCTTATTATTTTCTATGCACCACAATTTGGAGGTGGGGTGGATGCTAGAACCTTTGAATGCACACATGAACAAACTATTTACATATTTGTGTTGTGAAGTTTGGAACATCGAAAATAAAAATGTATTAAACTATGGATGGTGTGCCTTGGGTGAATTAGCATCCATGTTAGTACCATGATAAAAATTCAAATTTTCATATATATATATATACCCCATGCTTAAATTAAATCAAGGTTTATGAATTAAAATCTAATTTTTTTGGGGCTTGAGATGGTCACTAAGAGACCTCATTCAAAAAGATGAAAGTACCAATGTGGGTGTTGGGTCCATTTTTGATTGGGGGGTGTTAATTCCATTGTGTCCATGAGATGAACGTGAAAAATTGGGGTGAGCTTAAATTTATTAATGAGTAGTGAAATGGGCACAATATATATACATTCATAGTTCAAGTCTTTATAATTATAGTTATTTATAAAATGCTCAAAATAGGGAGATGAAATTGCCTATTATGGGTCCAATTGGGGTTGAAATGTTAAATGAACATTAAATTTTTTAATTAATTCGTGTTGGGTGTTTAAGATAGGACCAAATTCTTATTAACACCTTCATAGCTATTAAAACAAATTTGGTCACAATTATAATATCGACGCAAATCAACAAGCAATCATCCACAAGAGCATTGTTGTCACACCTTCCACATTCACATTACATGTCAATATCAACAATTTCATGTTGGGTTTTACTATTTTGTCAAATATTTCAAAAAAAACTTATGAATAATAATAAATAAGGGGCGATCGAATCACTAAGGTGCAAAATGAAGGTTGAATTAAGTGTGACTTTAAAAATAATCTATTCGCTTAGGCTAAAAATGGCAAAGAACACAAGTAAAAAATATATAATCTTGTAGCCAATGGGGTGAGGAAGCATGCATCTAGGGTTCAAAAAATTTCTTTTGAGGGGAGGGTGAGGGTGTTGGATTTTTGTTATTCCCAATGTGTTCCCATTAAGTTTCTAATGGGTTCATCAACATGTTCCCAATAGTTTTTCATTTCATCCCATATCCTTTGCCCTAAGTTCTACTCTTGTAACCAATACAATTAGCCCAAAACGAGAAGATTCTAAATTACCACATATCTCTTTTGTGGTTGCCCAAAGCTTGATTTTCTTTTTGTGATAGGCCAAACAAAGATGCCCATCACAAAAGAAAGAAAATTGAACTCGAAAGGTCCCCACAACCAATTAATATGAGTCACAATACTTTATGACAATAACATGTATTTGACACATTGCATAATGATTTTCATGTGCATTTGCATGATGCTCATGTGGATTTTGCAAAATGGTGTCATAGATAATAATTTTTGGCATTTGCCCAAGTTAAATCCCATAGACCTCACACTAACCTCCATTATGGCTTATAAGAGGATTACAAAAAGATAGAAAAGGCCTTATGAAAACCATTATGTCTTTTGAAATTAATCAATAATCTAAAAATGCATTAAAATATTTAAAAAATCGTAGTATATTCAAAAGGGACGTTCATATATTTGTGAATAATACCTCCTCAAAAAGAAGGGGATACCTTAAAATTGTAAAGGGCCTTTTATAAGAATAAACCACTTGAAGAAATATTGGAAGACGCTTTATATCCATGAATATCCTTCCTAGAAAATAAAAAGGATCTTACACTTATTTTTAAGAAGGGAAGGGAAATTATACTTACTTGAAGGTGTAAGATCCCTTTGTCTTAAGGAGTGGTTGTAAGACTTGTCCCCCTCCTACACCTTGTGTATGTATATATTTAACCTTCGAATTAGTTTTGTCATTAAATAATTTTTAAAATGGTGAATCGTATTTTTTTCAAAATGCGAAGCTGAGATGTTGAAAACCATCATAAGTATTGAAGGCTAATTTCTTTACTCATATGACAATTTCATAGTAGATGATGAAAAATAATAATTTCAAATTTATATAATTGAAATAAGTTTTGGAAAAAAAAAAATTATTTGTTGCATTCATGTGAACTTGACCTTAGGTTATGGTATGTTCAAGTGTAGGGTAAAGTGTTAAGGTGGGGGCATTTTCAAAACAAGAGGCTTAAAACAAGGTGATAGCCAAGTTTGACCTTACATTTTGAAAACATTAATCACTCTTATTGTTGTAAGGTGCCTTTTCAAATACACTTAAGTGTGTAAAATATTTGGCTATAAATTTGAATGTAAGTGGAAAACACCTTAAAATCTAAGAATATGGCCTCCTTAAAAGAGGAAGCAACTTACACCTACTTAATAGGCATAAGGTGCCTCCTATGCCTACAAAATAAGTGTAAGCTATCTCATGCACTTGCAAAGTAGGTTTAAATGTGCCTTGTGCCTCATTATTAGGGCATACGCTTAGAACCTCGAGCTCCACCCTTGCACCCATGGCCTAATGCCCTTAGAACAAGCCCTTACCCTATACATTATGTTCATGATAACATTTGCCTTG
>Ga0116227_10001528_pt1 | contig 51816 bp, 38 predicted proteins | sample S1TSphgellanicum_FD_89693 | JGI IMG/M metagenome (GOLD analysis project Ga0116227, IMG submission 89693) | Host-associated microbial communities from peat moss isolated from Minnesota, USA - S1T2_Fb - Sphagnum magellanicum MG | ecosystem: Host-associated > Plants > Peat moss > Unclassified...
AAATAAAAAATTTTATTTTTATTTTTTTTTTATTAATTTAAATTAAAACATTAACATAAAAAATAATAAATTTTTTAAAACCATAAAAAAACAAAAAAAGGAAAAAAAAAAAAAAAGCCAATCGTCAGTGGTAGTGCACAGCAACAGAGAGCTTAAATATATTGTCTAGATTGGTGTCCAATCATATTTTATTTTGCAACTCCACTTCGGTAGTAAGAAAATAAGATTATGAAATTTCAGCAATAAATATAGACAGTTTTCTTTGATATGTTCTCAGGATTTCTTAAAAATTAGAAATTTTTTTAAAATAATTTTAATTACCACCAAACTTGAAAATGTACTATGGTAATTAATCTCTTTGTAATTACAACTTTTCCAATCAAGTGTTGTATATAGGATGACCAAAATGACTTGTAACGAAGCCGCCCTAATTTTTGCATTCTCAGTGAAAAAGATATATAATTCATTTCATATGAAAAATATTTTATTTTATTTTTCTCGTTGAAGCTCGGTGCGCCTTTTGCCATGTCTTTAGTTCTTGTATTAGTGATGAATTAGTAGCCACTTGTTGACTCTTCATAAATTAGCAATGGGCCTGAATCCACCATCCTTGTGGCATTATTTTCCAGGCGGAATCTGCCATACCGTGCTGTTGAGGAAGTTTACATGATTTTAACACCGGTGAACCTGCCATTTACACCACAGAAAAGGCCCTTGGTGGCAAATTCTGCCAGTTGAGTGGTCACTCAGGCAAGCTAGGCTAAACCCAATTCTCTGCTACAGGGAGCCTGGTGTCTGAGCTCAAGGCAAATTATATCATCCAGATCGAACATAATTTTGCAAAGCATTCAAATCACATAGCCTTAACTACAACCTCCTATGCTAATTTTTCTTTTTTTTTAATTTAAAAATCCTAACCTAATATGTGCAGGCTACAAAAATATTACTCTTCACTTTGAAATTATTCTTTTAATATCAAACACTATTTTGGAAAGATTCTCAAATTTTCATCTTTTGCAACTAAACAAAAAACTGAAGAAAAGGAATATGGAAAAAATAATAATAAATAAATAAATAAAACCTCCTCAGGATGGACCATAACCCTACAATTTCATGCTATCTGTTTTAAGCTTTCTCTTTGATACTTTCATCACAAAAGTGACAAATTGTCATGTGAGTTTAGATATCTTGACAGTGCAAAAAATCAAATAAAATAAAATAGTTTTGTCAAATTGGTATAGCAGAATACACTAAGAATGTCACTATTTCAACAACCTTCTTTGCTACAACAAGTTTGCGACATGAATTTCAGGTACATTTGGATTAGTGTCAACTTATTGTGGAAACATACAACAGAAAGTGTACACTCACAACCCATTTTACTCCCAGTCTCTTTGTTTCAAGTCAAGTCCTTCATCACTTGAACTCAAGCTTCGAAGTTGGTACTTTTCCCCACCCCCTAAAAAAAACCAAGTAGATGAGACAAGTTTTTGTTGTCCCATTTGGTTCCCGAAAATGCCAAAACCCAAGTGTATACAAGACAAGTTTTTGTAGTTTGGTGTGCTTCCCAAAAAATTCTACAAACATAGTGTACAACACAATTTTTTGTTGTTCCATTTGGTTCCCCAAAAATGTCAAAAACAAAAGTATAGCGTAAGAATGCTTGTTGTTGTCCTTTTGGCTCCTGAGGATGGCCAAAACAAACATACTAGATACTTCACAAATTAACAAAAAGACTAAGCAAGGAAGCAAGCTAGCTAGCATGGATGTCACTTTTTTGTGGGTTTGTTGTCCCTTTGGTTCCTTCCTTCAATGGTGAGTGCAAAACAAACTTCTTCTTAGCAAATGAACAAAAAGAACAAGCATAATAGCAAGCACCCTTTTGTTTGGGATGTCCTAGTACCCAACATTTTTCTCTCCATCTTGACCCACCTACAATGGTACCATTGTTCTACACACTTGAAAAGCCTAATAATTTACTTCTAGAGCACTCGGAGAAGCTTCCTATTGAATTTGGAGGGCACCTTAAATCCACAAATATCCCTCTTAGAAAGGAGGGACATTATAATGCCTACTCCTTAAGAAGAAGAGGGATCTCACGGCTACTTATAGCCATAAGACCCCTTCCACTTTTAAGGAGCAGGTGTACGTACCCTCACCCTCTTATAGCCTCATGACCTTCTTTTTTGCGGGCGGGGGAGGGGGCATGGGGATGCCCACACCGTAGGGCTTCACACCTTATACATTACAATTGTTGGGCACGGGAAAAACAAACATAATGCATATCCTAGAAATCAAAGGCTGTTCAGTAAAGAACAAAAGGTAATCAAGAGTCTTATTTCCAATACCAAAAAAAACAATGTAAAGGCACCCACATTAAATGACCACACATGTGTAATGGCTTACTAATGGCTTACTTTGGCCAAAGCTTGCTTCTTCCTCCTCAAGGGTTTTTGCCAAAAGTTGGCTCCCATTTGTGGCAGTTTGGAGTGTCTTTGTGTCGAACTAGGCCTAGTATATGATGAAAAAGCCTTTCAATAAAAACTTCCAAAAAGCTGACATCCATTTGAAAAAACAAAAGGCACATGAAACATGTGTTTGTCTTCTCAATTATGCATCTTCCTTCTCAAAGAGAAAGGAAGACCAAGCAAGCAAGAGGTGGGGGAAAAAAGACCAACCAACCCAAAGGTGAATCCAAGGAATGGCCCTAGGTTTAACCTTTTTCCAACTTAGGCAACTTTGTTCACACACACTTTGTTCACACACAAGTCCAAAGGTTGGTGAATAGCTTGCCATCAATAGCAACTAAAAAGGTTTCTAAAAGGATCATCATTTCAAACGAGGTAGGTACTCTTGCCTGTGATAACACATGCACACATGATACCAATAAAAACAACTTGGGGGGTTAAGAAAAGAATAAAAAAATGGCGTATGGGCATCATTGGGTGCATATTAATATTATGGAAAATATTGTTGAAGAATATTTACATATACACATTTTTAAATTTATTTTTTATTTAGATATTTATGTGGTTTTATATTTATATTTATATATAATATCACCAAAATAAAAATCAACTTAGGTCAAATTATTTTCTTAATGGTACTTCCAAGAGTGTGAATGCATTTACACTTTACAGTTCCAACTACCACGATTTATTCTACATTTTACACTCTTATAATTTACAATTTCAACATGCAAACGGGTCCTTGTGAATATGGAATGAATGAGGAGGGGTAGGGTCCCATGTTTTGTTCTAAGGGCTAGATAGTAACTTTGTTCCAAGAGCTCGAGTAGTCCAGTATATCACATGTGATTGCAATATAGTTGGTGAGGATATTGTGACGAGTCATATGAGTTGTAGAGTATCAATATTGCTGGTGACCAAACACTTGACATATAGGTTCATATATAACTAGGTGATTAGTCTTGTATTAGGCCAATTGGTCTACCTATTTTGCAAATGGACCAAGATTATTTTATTTACATGTGATATTTTATCTATAGATAATATATTGTATTTTAAGATTATGATATTAAAATTTTTCATAGCATATCTTATGAACCATCAATTAACTAAAATAAAAATGTGATAAAACATATGAAAAAACTCAAGGTTTTAAGAGGTTGCTCATACATTAGAGATATCCACAAAAGTAAGGAAAACACAGCACGATAACATCGTAAAGAGGGTGAGAGTTCTAGAAAAGGTACATTTGGCTTCAATGGTGAATGAAACTCCAATTAGTACCAAATTTGATCAAATCTGAGTTTCATCATGTTTTTTTTTTTTTTGGTTTGTTTGTTTTCAATTGTCCTCAATCAATTGCTGTTGTTCCAGCAAGATTCTTAATTTCTTCTACTAAGTTGCTCTGTGACTTGGAACCTAATGCTAATTCCTTTTGTGGATGATGGCAAGTGTGGCTACATCACAAATTTGGTAAAAAAATTAAAAAATTGAAGCTGGTTATGGGTAACATTCAACATGCTTAGCCTTGAAATGAACCAAGGAGTCATGAATCCTATGTATGGCAACAATATCACCTTGATGTCAATGACTTAACTACACATCTTCAAAGGCCAAAAAAAGTGAAATCGGCTATTGACAAATTAAAAATTAGAATTCCAATTATAAGATTAAACAAAGGGGTGTGTCACACTGTGGCATTGCCATTTACATTAGAGAGTATCTCAAGGCAAAAGAAGAATTCTAAAAACTCAAATAGTTCGCCATGTAAAAAAATCTAAATCTTCAAAAAATCTTCTAAAAGAAACCAAAATCCTTAAAGATATTATAACTCTATAACTAATCTCAGGTTTTGACACAAGCCAAAATATCATCTTTCAAAAATCCTCATATAATAAAAAAATAGACCTATTATTATTACTTAGGGGCCCAAAATCCCTTAAGGTACTATACTCTATAATGAATCTAAACACAATATCCTTGCCTTGGTAGGCAACGCCAAAAATTCATTAAGGAGTGTAGACTCAAATCATCTTTAAACTTTGACAACACCAATGAAACCCTCCCCCAATAGACTTGATGAAAACACAACATATCGACAAGTTTTTGTTTGATGCACACCAAGTCAAGAATAAAGCCTTGAAATTCACAATGATTCAATTTATGAAGCAACATGTCCAAATATGGGAATCACAAGGGTTTGATAATTTTTCTGACATAATCACTAACCTTTAATGCTTTCAAATTTTCATGAAAACAAAACTGAACCTTTATTTTTACGTAAATTGAAAAAAATTGATTCCTCCAAAACTTTGGTATGACGAATGTGATGACATAATTCATGTTATGTTTGTCAACACTTTATGTTAGGGATTTATTCCAACATAACATAAATGACATATCGAATAGTTTGTCATCAAAATTTTAACCGTGCACTTATTTCATCATTTTGCCACCGATCAAAACATCTCTAGTTGCTCCATGACCAAAATTCACAATCAAAAATAAATAAGTATTCAAAATTTATCATCTTAATAATAACTTTTCATTCATTTTGTGGATGTTTGGCTGGCCCCACAACCACCAAAGCTTCGATAGAACTACCAAGTTGTTTTCACAACTATTCATTCATTAGTAGACATCCAAATTGGTGTCTTATTGTTGTCACATATGACTATGGTTGTTTACATGATTGTTGAAAACAACATTCAAACCACATTCAGTCATGCACAACTGAAACATGAATCTTCATGTTTTAGTGGAATGGTCTCTTCAATGGGGAGTCCATCCTCACCACACCCGATCCTCATTGAGTTCGGCTTAACAACCTTACATATCCATGAATGGATTAGCACTGTCGACGGTTTTTTTTTCCCGACCATATGAATTTGAGGTTACCATCACAAACATGAGTTGGCCATTATGAACAGCACTCCTTTTCTCAAAAGCATAGCACTATTTTACTTTTTTTCCATTGACTGACAAATCATGTCAAAAATCATAAGGTAGACTCACCAGGTCACCTCATGAGATCATCACTCAGGTGCCAGCTTGCTCTCTCTTGCATTTGTCACATCGCCTGGATGAGCTTCTGGCCTCACAGAATCTGTTGCCAACCTGCATTCATTGGCCCACACTTCTCTAATGCACACACTTAAATACCCTACACTTTCACAGGCTCTAGGGTGTTTCTAACCATGCAACAGCACCCAGAAAACAAAACCAATCGCTTTAGTGACTGGAAGGCAATTTTAGTGACTGGAACTATAGCCAGTAAACCTGCCACTCAAAAAAAATATTGCCACATCATGGATACATTTCATTCCAGCTGTAGCCATCCTGCTCACAATCACATTTCCAAAAAAGAAGAGCTGATTATGAATATGAGTATGTGTTCAAGGACAAGCTTGAGTGTGATTCCACTCAAAGCAACAAGCACAAATAACACACTTCAATACTTCAAAGCTCACTGAATCTAGAGGAACATGGTGAGCTGAATTTAATAAACATGAGCTCCAAGTGAGTGATAGCTATCGCAGTGTATATTAACAAGACCAATGCTGTCAGTTTTATGCAGAGATGCTACTTCATTGTATATGGATTCTATGCTAACCAATAGCAGAGGAAATATGTTAGAGAATCATCTGTGTTGGTATGAAGCTTACTAAGACTCAGAATTAAACTACATAAACCTTCAACATATGCTGAGAAGGAAGAGCGTATTTCTTATCTATCACCTTCCCAAAAATTCAATGTATGAAATCTTTATAGTGATGTTGTTTATGTCGGCTTTGGATGAGCCAGACAACCTCCAACATAAGTTGCCAAGACAGATGGTATTCCATCTCTTGCAAGATCATTCAAGGGGCTATGAGACAAAAGAACGAAATCAGCATACTTTCCTGGAGACAAGGAGCCCACATACTTTTCCATAAAGCTTGCATAAGCACCTTCTCTAGTGTACCTGTTTCAGCCATATGCCCACCCTAGCACAGACTGAGCACATCATGCATGATAGGTCCTGAAGAAAGAAAAACTCTATGCCATAGGGTGGACACTCACAAATCTGCATCATGTCAGATTGCAGGATAGAATCACATAAAGACCCACAATTCATATTAGATCTGATCGGTTTTCCGGACTAGGTTTCAGGATCTAGGAATCAGAATCTAGGGTCTGAAGTTCTGGTTTGAGTGAGAACTAACAATTGATGTTCAGAAAGGTTCATGGTGTAATGGTCCATGGGCTACTTGTGACATCACTCATGCACAAATCTGTTATTAAAAGTTGCACTAACACAATGGTCTTCAAAACCTTCATTGCTTTCACCCCACTCACTCAATGCTATTATTCAAGTCTGACTCTCATTCCTGGAAAGTCTTTCAGTTCAGGGTTCACCACTCTGGAATCTCCTTGTTTTGACCCTACAAGAAAACTTTCTGCTGTAAGGTCAAAGCTTCTCAACTCACCCACTCAAAGCAGCTTCACTTGAGATGATTTCAGAAGGAATCCAGGATGAGCTCCAGCCTTTAGGTATTCTTGTAGTCGCTGCTTGGATTCCTCTTAAGGGATCAATTGGGGCTACCTTTTACCCCCAATTCAAACTAAACTTTCAGCATCAAAAACCAGAAGATTTGTGAATTTAAATTGAGCTCAAATTACTCATTAGCATATCTAGGAAAACAGTGCTTGTAGGCCTCTCTGCAGAATCAGTTGTATCTCAAAAGTTGAGTGGGAAATTTCATTTGAAAAACATTCACCATATGTGACCCTGCTTCCCAGCCCACAACCCAAAGCTTTTTAACATTTGAAACTTAGATGGAAAGTGGTACAAGAAAAGAAAACTTCAACTTACTGTCCAGTCAGAACCTAGGGCCAGGTGAGTTCCATTTCCCAACAGTGAATTGAAGAGGAAAGAGCCTTGTTGGGCTCGCTCCTCTCCAAGCTTCCTCATTGCTGGGTACGCATCATCCAGCATATGCTCTGGCTGCACCAAGGCTGTGGTTGTCAGTCCCAAAACTACACCACCTCCCCTGAAACTGAAATTAATTAGATATGTCATTTATTGACAATGCATTATCTGCTCCTTTGAATGCTTAATGAAAGAAGCTCCAGCATTTGCAGGAGGGCCGATAATAATAACATGAAGCTACGTCTGTACTAATGCTAGTGGACAATCTCCTTGAAAGATTGTCATCCTCTCAACTGGAGAGTGATGCTTAGTCAACTAATAGCTCTATCAAGGACTCTCCCTAAGAAGAAAGCACTGAAAAAGATAAGCCATACTTGCACAGAAGCTACAACTCCATTTGCTTGGAATCGTTCAGGTGCTCCAGCAGATAAATGCTGAGCATGCTCAATCTGTCCCCATCCACACACATCGTTAGAATCTCTAATTAGAGTAATGACATGCACTGCAGGTCAAGATACAAAAAAAATTAAGACTATGAAGACTGTCAGAAGACACTGATGATGGAAGACAAAGCCATTCACAAAGAACCTCAATGGAAGATGTGTGCTAACAAGTGTCCAAGGCCTTAGAGCACATACATGGAGAATGAACACAAAGGCATATTAAGGTTATGCGGGGTCTACAGATACCCTGAAGCGCCGATCTCGTGGGCCATTCTTTGACACCACCGTCTCAAATATTGAAAGAACATGATCATTTGCTGCATCACCAATAGCATGAACTGCAACCTATACCATAATACAACGTCTCCCCTTCCAATCCTTATGCACCATTCCCTCCCTACTGAGAGATCATCAAAGTCAACATTCTTCCACAAAAATCTACAAGCTTCAGGAAACTCAAACTTTGTCCATGCATAGATCCAACAGTGGAAGTGTTAATTTACTGAAGAATGTGAAGTTTCAAGAACCTCCTCTTACCTGAAGTCCAGCATTGTCAGCACCTAAAACAGCCTCCTGAAGCCAGTCAAGATCCAAGGCAAGAAGCCCATAGTTGGAGTTGTCATCTGCATAGGCCTGGATTGCCAAGCACCACCACCAAGTTTTGTAGTCAATGAAGGATTTCTTGCAACCAGAAGCTCTAGGAGTACAAAACAAGCCACCAAAGGATCTCAACTGGATCTCAACTGGATACAATGAAATCAACAAAGACTACCTTGTGAAATAAAGCCGTCCGAGTCCCTAGACTTCCATCAGCAAAAGCCTTCACACCACCAATGTGTAACCACTGGCTTAAGATAAATCCTCTCTGCCTCACCAAGGCCTGCAGGCACCCACAAATGTCTAGGCTTGTCACAACAGCCACACATACTTTAACATACTATGTGACATGTGACATGATATGCATTTGCAGCACCAGACTAGGTTTTCTTCTGAGTCAATTTGTCTTTGCGTGAGTGCACACACTTACTATGACAGACTGCCAGGTCTCAATAGGGAGAAATATAGACACCCTGACCCGCATCATTCCAGCCGCATCAGCCCACAAGTAAACCTCTGCTCTCAAACAGAGGAGTCATTAGTACTCACCTTTTTGACAGAACAGATTCCTTACCTCAAGACAAGGCTATGGTGTGACATTTGTCTCCTTTAGTATTCAAAAGAACTTCAAAAATGTCACACAAACTGGATTTCAGCCTGTGGGCACAAAACTTGAGTTTGCACACACCAGCAATCAATTGACGAAATTTCCTGATGTTTCTTTAGGCAAACATCCATTCAAATGTCCAAAGAGACTAAGAACACAGAAGAAAGAGGAAAGATGCAAGACCACGGAAGTCATCCCAAGGATGCTCTGATGCTCCAATCCTTCCAAAGTCCACCACTGATGTCACTCCTCTAGATAAGGCAAGTTCACTAGCTCTGATAAGGGCTTCCCTCCGTTCCTCAACCGACATTGGAGGAATGTGATGTGTTATGAGTCTTGATGCCATATCCTTGAAGAGCCCTGTCGGATCTTCAGGCAATAGAAACAAACTCCAACAAACAGCATTGATCAGTCCAATCAACTTGATGCAGACCAGTATGCACCTCTTGTAATCACTCATGCTACTTTAAAGGAAGAGTAACTCTTCCTGCATTGGAGAAGCTAAAATACGATACACAAAGTTGAATAGCCTGAATTCCAAAGTCTGGACTGAGTAATTATAGAACAATGTCATGTTTAGTTGTAGGAGCATGATAGCTTAGTCATGAAGCCCTATTTGATACCAACCACAGGAATAATTTGTTACAGCTGGACCACAGGCCAATTTGATGCTGCTTAGACAGATAGTTCGAATTCCATATAGGCTATGCACTCTTGTAAGGTGCACTAGCTCAATTTTTTTTAACAGCAATCCTTAACCCATGAACCACAATCCCATCAATGGAGTCTTTGAGTACAAGGAATACCTCCATGGATATTCTTCACCACAGTGCCCCCTTCTGGATCAACTGTATCACGACTGATGTTTGCCAGTGCCATAGCCATAGAGTTTGCTAGACATGTGTGCACATCAATTCGACAGGCCCATACCTTTCACACCCAACCCACAGCCACTTATCAGAAACCCAAAAACAGTCCACTTGCTGATCAAATGCAAACCACAAGCCTCGACTTGTCATGGATATACTCAATCAGGGTACTCAGGAGGGAGAATGTGAACGTACTTGACAGAATTCTGCCAGATTTTCAACAAATGGGAGATATGTCAGTGAAAAACCCCTACCCCTCTGGTCTGTGCTCTTCTGATCCTGATTAAAACAATACAACAAATTGTCACGAGAGGCTTACTGGGTGATGTGGTGTAACATTGTCAATCCAGGATGCCTCTGGCAATGTGCCCCCCCAGTTTTCTTCATTCCACATGGATCCAATTATCCATTTGCCACTCTCCACATCTGCTAGATCAGAAGCAAGATATTAAAAATACTCTCTTAGGTACTGATGGAGGACCTTCTAAAATCTCCAATTTCAAGATTGGGACCAGAATTGAGATTTTTTTTTTTTGAAAAAATGAGTACTTGCATCTAAAGAGAGTCTTCCTCACTAGCAGAATCAATATTTACAACTGAAGTCAACCTTAAAAAATCGAGAGATGCAATAATAAGGTAATGCAGATCTGACAACATAACAGCAACCAATCAGCAAGCTTGAAAAAGCAGAAACCCAGCCTGAAAGAACAGAAAAAATAAGACCAAAACAAAACTGAGCAGTTCAAATGGCAGCAACAGATGCATGCACAGGGACCTTCAACACCGTGTATGATATTGACCACCTCCCATAACATCCCCACTGACTTCATCAGCTCCCCAGGTGGAGGTAATGTCAAATATCAACCAATGTACTGAGTTTCTGTCACAAGACTGGCAGCAATAGGAAAACTCATTCATGATGCTGGCTAGCTCAATATCAAATACAAAGGAAGTGTTTTGAGCAAAAGAGGGAACATGTGCAGCATCATGGAGCAGTGGATGGAATTACTACCTTCAGCAGCTATTCTAAATTTTCTTTCAAACTCAGCACGACTGTTCACACAACCCAAATCCACATGTTTCATCTATCCACAGAGCCAACACAAGAAAACCATCAGCAGCATGTAGGCTTGCCCGAAATTAAAACAAAAAACCACACAAATGATGGCAGGAACAAAAATCAACATGAATAATTCCAAAGAAAAGCATGATATATTTGGTTGGACAGGTGAAATGCCACATGTGATTGTTACATTGGGAGTGACTGGCCAGTGAAGAGGATTTCTTGTTTCTTCAACTTTATGTATGCATTCAGCACATGACTGTGCAACTATAATCTGGCTTATCAACTATTTGTTCTTTCCTTTCACCCTGCATAATGGACAAATACAGGCGAGTAAAGCAAACTGTCATGACATACCTGTAGGCCCCCATGTAGAAAGTGAAGATGAGAATCAATGAATCCTGGAGTCACAAATTTGCCCTCCAAATCCACCACCTCCATTTTTGGACCAATTCTCATGTACTGTTGAGAAGAAACCAGTACTTCCATAAGATGAAAAGTTACAAGGAGGACCATCATTGCTGACATTTCTCCTCATAGGCCCAACATCAGCTTCTATTTCCTATTTCCAAAGCTTAATACTTTCTATCAGCATGTGGCTAACAGAATTTATTCCTGATTTTACCAATGTACACCCCTATGTACCACAACTCTTACACATACAATTGGTCCCCCTAATAGTAAATCACAAAGGCTTCAGGGTTTCTTGCTTAGGGTATAGGAGGCCCTCTTCACATTTTAGGAACTATACATCAGGGGCATAGAGACATACCTGCAATTGGGTGAGATTCCCAACACGCAAAATCCGACCCTTGCGAAGAACCATAAATTCGGCCCAGGGATGGATGGAGTCTCCAGTCCAGATAGTTGCATTTGTGAACACTATGTCTGCACCTTCATCTTCCTTGAAGCTCAAACCCTTTCTTGCAAATCTCATGAGGGCAAAATATGTATCTGGCCTCCCCAAGTCATGTGAAGTCAACTCATCAAGTCCATTTCAGCAGCAGTGGCACACAGAAAAATGAAGGCAGAAGCTTTTTGTCAGCATGAAAAAGACCTTCAAGATAATATGAAGACTTTACCGTCAGTTTCATTTCTGTATAGCTAGAATGAATTTTTTCATAACTAAGAAAAAACACAAGAATCTCTTATACTTTGGTTTTTATTACATAAACTTCACCTCACAATCCATATTTGGAACTTCCGTGGCAAGAATGTACTTCATACCTCTATGTCTGAGCTACAGACTGAAAGAGCTTCAAGTACACCAAAACAAAAAAAAAAAACAGAGTAATATAACGCTTATCAATCAATGTAAATGGAAGCTAAAATCATGCTAGAGCATCTCCACCAGTGTTCAGTATGTGACCCTGCAAAAATATTTCTCATGTCCAAGTTTTAGTTACTTTCTTCCAATCCCACCCCATAAAATTGAAACTGGGACTGCAAATAGTTGGGAGACTACTAATAGCAACCCACCTGGAACCATCAAATTATTTAGCCAGTCAGAAACAGGGAGCAGCCAATAAACATGACTTGACTGTATTTATTAGACTGTTCCAAGGCTCCTCCAGGGGTCCAAAAGATGTGCATTTTTCAAAAGTCACAGCAGTCTTCAAGTGAATCCACTGGATTTAACTGCTGCACCTCATCCAAGATTTCCTGTGCAGGGCCACAAACTGAGCGCCGATGGAAATGTTCTTAGTTTGTAAGAGTTATCAGGGCAGCAGGCAATGCTTGGACATAGGTCATTTACACCACTCTAGTTTATGCCATTGTGTTGGCAAGAAGGGGAGATTGTGATGTGATGTATCCTTAACTTTCATGTCAGATTTTCCCTTAGTCTCTCCATCCTGCTGATTCTGGAACATGCCAATATATGACCAGACGCAAACGTGCTATGCATGTAAACAAATGTAGATGACATTTCAGCAAATATAGGAGGAAACTAACTGTGCATTACTTGAAACACATCATCGTATCCGTTGGTCATTGTTTCTGTTCATTCCGAGAATCTGACACGGAACGTAAAAAGAAAGACCGATCTGATTCCTGACGCGAATTCGACATATGCTGAGATCATAAAGGAGAAGAAAGTTGTTTGCAAATTTTATGCCTAAAGCAGAAGCTAAATCCGCAGCAATACCTGCTTCTACAACTTTCTCTCTTTTTTCGTGAACTAGGCGACAGTTCTTTTTCTGGAGACATCGCAAGTTTCAGAAACTTGAAAACAACTGACCGATATTCGTCACATAAAAGCCTCCACAACAACAAAATAACCTGCAAAGAAGGGAAAATCAGGAATGAACCTATGGAGAAAAACCAGGAGGGGGCGATAACGATCAGCACCGCCAGCAGCACCAGGAGCCGGAGTCCAAAACACACTTGCCGCTGCTTGCGCCCCATTTTTGCCGAGGCAACACAAAAACGAAAACAAAAAAAAAAAAAATCCAAGACAAAATTGAAGCGGAAGAAGATATCTGGCGAATAGAAACGGCAACTACTCGATTGAGAATCGGAAGCTGGAAAGAGACAAAACCGCGAGAGGAAGGAAAGCTTCGATGGCTACCGCAGAAAGGCCATCGCCAAAAAGCGCGAGGCGACGACGAAGAAGCTCCAATCGCAACCCCGTGGGAGCTTAGGGAACAACGAAGCGAACTCGGGAACAGAATGACGTTGAGAACAAGCTGCTAATGTCTTGCAAGTGTTATGTTAAGTAAATATTTTGTTAAAGTGAAATATTTAGGTCATTATTCTCTCATCACTATTTTTCCCTTATTATTGTTCTCAATATTTTTTTTAAAGAAATTTTATATGATGGTATTGTGGGACGTAATATATGGGAGTTTGAATGCAAATATATTAGTTTATGGTTAGTTCAATAAGTTTCAACAACTTTTGACATGCATTGTTGAGCGGGTCCATTTGTTGATGTGGGATCTATAAATTATTGTGTTTTTTTTTTAAAATTGAAGTTCCATTGGATATGATTCATAAAATTTTGGAGTTCATTTGGTTGTCTTGAGTTTTGATAAGCATGTCAATATTGAAATTGTCAATTATTATCATGGGACAAGTATTTGACATTAGATCCAAAAAATTTTAAGGTGAATTACAAACAACCATAAGGATAATGTGAAAGGTTTGTATTACTATTATATGAATTGTTTTTCTTGTATTTGCACTAAATGTTGTTACAATATATTTAGCTCTTAAAGATGTAAAAGTTTCATGTTATTATAAGGTTGTGAAATTGTCATATATAATCATTATACCATTTGGACCATTTACACTAATCGTTAAATGTGTTATTGTGTCAATGTTCAAAAATGTATTATTAAACGTTCATGTGTTGAAGTGTGTTTCATTGAAACACAATATGTGAGTTGTTTTGAAATTGCAATATAAAAAAATATCATTTTTATGTAAAGGCAATGATCTAGAATAATTTAACACACGTGAACTACAAAACATATGTCATTTGGGGACAAGTACATCCCATCATGCTATGGTTTGAAATGAGCGTATCTCCATGGCAACACTTGGATCAATTTGAAAAAAAATCATTTGCAAATGTTGAAGAACATTAAAAAAATTCTTTTTTTAACATGAGAAAATGTAATATATGTCAAACCATGTTTATTAAGATTAGTAGGATCAAATGTTAAATAATCAAGTGTTGATCGATGTATAGTACATGTTGCAGCCAATTGAATGGGAAATTTTGTTTTTGTTATAATGTGAAAATAATTTGAACCAATTTGAATATCTTTGGATATGGGTTTTGTCGATGTCCATGTAGAATGCATTTTATGTTCATGCAAATTTGTATTTTTATTCTTGTGAATTGATCACATTTGGGATTATTAAATAATACACATATGACTTCTTGTGAATTCAATACTTTAGTTGATCCTTGAAATATTCCATCTCCACCATTTACAAGAACCATCATGTGTTCATCAAGTTCAACCAACATATTTTTCTTTACTTGAATCTCTGAATGCATTTTTAATGTGAAGTTTATGTTATTTTATATTTGAAATGATTGAGGATATGTTTATCTTGTGCACGCAATATGAATACATCCCCTTCACTTTGAAGGAAAATCAATTCATGATGTTTTTTGCTTTGTTTCATTTGTGTAAAATAAATATGGAAATTTTGGATCATTTAGTGGTGTACAAAAACATTGATTATTTATGGTGTCCACATCTGATTACAATTGTGCAACAATTCAAATCTATTTAAAATTTGATGAATTGCACTTTGGCACATGACTTGCTTCAATTCATAACATTTAATTTTTCCATCCTAAAGTTTGGAGGTAAACTACCAATGTTGTTTTCAATAGTTTTGAAAACTCTTGCATCACGAACTATTTAAACTTGATTAAGATCCAAGTGATAATTACATCAAAATTTCAAAAAAAATTGGTGTGAATACGTTTGATTGATCTTAATCAAAAAATAATAAATTTCAGTTTTATTTTCCCTATTTAAATGAGATATCATCTAATACTATCAATTGCAATTGGTCATATTTCTTGACTAAATTATCTAAATGTTCTAAATTTAATGATAGTAAACCTTTACAATTAAGTGGTGTAAAAAGACTTGAATGAATTATAGTTCCATCAATGTTAAATATTATTTTTCTAATATATGCCATGAGCAAAACTTTCCATTTTAAAAGGCATAAATGAGGATGTATGTTGTAATAACATATCAAAGCTTGAATTATAAACATTAATGTGAAAGTTTTACCTATACTAGCACCTCCAGTAATGAATAAATGAATTGGTTCATTTGGGTTTTGGTTTTTTCTATACATGACATCATAAAATATAAAATGTTCCTTATTCATTTTTTGAAGTAATGAATGGAATTTGTGGGTAGGCATAATTTGATCTTGAACATCAATATTGGTTGAATTGAAAATATTGGAAATACTTATACATGGGTTTACAATATATTCGATACAAATGTTATATGGTTCCACTCCAGTACAATCAATAATATTTTATGATAGAAACCCAATATTTGCATTAGGGAATTTATCCATCCATATGTTAGTGTCAATTTTTGTTGTTAATGGAATAGCTTGTGATTTTATGTTTTCCCAATTTGTTGTGTATGCATTATTATTATCAGATATGTGTGTGTGTGTGTGTGTGTGTTTTTCTCAATAAATTGATTTGTATTTCATGCATGTTATATGCCACATTCCATGTGGAATGGTCACCTTTGAAAGTATGTTCATTATCAAATAAAGGAATAAACAATAATAATTATTTTTTATAATAATTTTATGGGTCTTTATGTTCAACAAAATGAATTATATGTAAAAAATTCCTTTTTTCCCTGAAATTTACAATGGCATAATTTGTAACAAATTCAACAAGAGTAATGCTAGATAAATAGGTAGGTCTTTTGATGTATTTATCAATGGTTGATAAAAATATAATATTTGTAAAGTCCAAAGAAAATGTTTTTAATGATGCAACATTTTTTAATACAAATGCACGTTCTTGTAATGGGGATGTATTAATAAATTCAAATGTTTTAGCTACATGGTCAATGGTATAGACAACGTGATATATGCAACTAATTGTGCTAACATTTGTTAAACATTAAAAAAATACATTTCCCATCTTTCGAATGTGAATACGCGCTTCAATTTTGTTTTCATTCCAACTAATAATTATGTTTTTCAACTTTTCAAATGTGCAAAAACTAACTACAAATAAAGGTCAAGTATGAATTGCACATCTATGTTTGCTTGCCAAAAAATTTCAACATGAATACCAAAGGGATTTGTGCATATGTCTTTACATAATCTTTCTAAAAAAATTGTTAAAGTTTTTTTTTATTTTACTCATAATGCATTGACGCATGTCTGTTTATTTATAAAAAGAAATTCTAGTAATGTGCTAAATGACATAGATGTTGTTTGTAAATCAATTTTACTAAGTTCATTAAAAAAAAATGAGAATTTCACTTTAAAAAACCTTTTCTAAAAGGGTTAAAATTTTCATTGGGAATGTTTCAAGAATTTTTCCATAGGAGGCCATGGAAAGTTAAATTGACAAATGGTTTAATTTTTCTTCCTATGAGTCTTTTTGTGACGATGTGTTTCAACTTCACTAAAAATGGGTGCTAGTTTATGATTATCACATGATATATATTTATCCACAAAGTTTTCAATTACATTGTTTGAATCCAAACTATAAGTTGGAGCATTTGCAATCCATAAAAATCCATGGTTATATTGACTTTCACAACTTTGAAATTGTGTAACAATGAAAAAATCTAGTAAATGCCCAAAAATGGAATTATCTTTCATACACAATGTATGAAAAGATTTCATATCATTAGCATGATATAGTGTGCAATAAAATCACATTGTGTAAGATCTGTAACATGTTTGGGGTTCTAATGTATCAAAAGGAATGGTAAATCTTTATTTTTTTACTATTTAAATCATACAAACATTTTAATATAGGAAACCATTTACTCTCAACAATAGTAAATGTAACAAAAAATATTGGGGAACCATTACAAAGACATTTTTCTTTAATCGACTTAGGTGAAGTAGGTAGTCTTGAAAAATCCATATATCTCAAATCAAAATGTAAAATAACATCCAATTTTGTTTGTTTATGACATCACATGCTTGAAGTTGACCTTCAAAAAGTTTCCCATTACATATGTGAACCCAAGATGATGAAATAACAAGAATAAATCAATATTCTAATAACTTTAAAAAATAAATTTGGTATATGTGTGGCAAAAAAAATTTATGTAACAATTCCCATTGAACATTTATAAGACATTTTAATTCCTTGGTTGTTATGGGGTTGTCCAAAAAACAATGTTGGAAAGTTCAATTCTTCACAATGGGGATCTTGAAAAAAACCTAATGCTTTGAAATCTTGGCATGATGCCATAGTTACAACATTTTCAAAATAATCATATATTTATTTGGAAGATAATATGTTTTTTTATAATTGTATTTATTAATAGGTCTTCTTGTTCTTCTTCAAATCTATCTTCATTATTATGGTCACATGACTCATCATCATCAATGTCACAAGAAACATCAATATTGGTTTGTATTGATAATGTGAACATATCAATCCATTGTGGATGAATTGTTATTCTAAAATTCTCATATAATGGTGTGTTGAGAAGATCATTTAATACCAACATAATGAGGTTCAAATGCACATTACCTATTAAATATGGTGATTATATTCCCATCGTCTTTTTAATGATATCTACCAATTGTTGTTTCATCATGAGGAACATGAGGTAATATTGATTGGGTAGAATTGATATTGGATAGAACATTTATAATACTTCCTTTTATGTTATATTGTCCATAACCTTGGAGTTGTCAAATTTGAACAAATGTTAAATGAGGTGATACTAATTGTTTTTCTAATTCATTTAGTCTATACAAAATCTATGTCATTGTTCAATTTAATATTTGTAGGAACTAGAAGATTTGGTGTTTTTTCATTAGAAAAATTTAATTTTTACAATAATAGATTTTTTTCTTGACGTGGAACATGTAAAGAATACTCTTGAATTGTGGATTTGAATTTTTTCTTGTTTCTTTTAAGCACAATCAATGACAACACACACATGGATGAATGGGCATATCCAATAATTTTGAAAATACTTATCATGATGAAATGATGGATTTTTCAATGTTGTCAAATATATATATATATATATATATATTCATGTATTATGTTTGAAATCAATGTATTGTGAACATTAACAGTTGAAGATGGTTGTTCAATGTGTAGTGATTCCATAAGGTTATTACATGTTGGTATGGAAAATTTTGGATTTTCATGTGAATGTTGTTCCAAAAAATGTGTTTGTGGAATATCATTAAGGCTAACATTTGTATTTGTTGATGTTTCTATGTTCTTTAAACAAAAGGAAATATTTTTTACAAGATTTACATTTTATTTTTTAAGGTGGTGTAAATGAGAATATACAAATTCATGAGTGAATCTCAATTCTAAGGTGGAATTGTTGGTAAGAATTTTTTTGGCTATATCTTTTAAATGGAAGATGGAAATGTAGTCATTAAATTTTTTAATTATTCATTGGTGCATCAATTTCCAATGGAAATGTTTAGATTTTCAATCACATTTTCATGTGATATTTCATATTTTTGTTTTTTTGTGTGCATATTATTATTGATTCCATACAAAAGTAGAGATCATTTTTTACCTTGTTGTTTAATGGAAATTGTTCTTGATTGGTTGGTTTGTTTCCTTTGTGATAATATATTTTGGTCTACTTCCCAGGAAGCATGGTAAAAATTGATTGGTTCATAATGCCCATTTCTAACATTTACCATGTCATCATGATAAAGTAATTGTAATGTATTATTGCTTATGAAATCATCACCTACTCAAAAACATATCACACAATTAGTCTTTTGCCAAACATGGATGTGATTTACTAATTTAATTTGCCAAACAAAACATGACATGATTATCGCCCCATAAACCTCCAAAATTAGCACTAAACTCATGCTCATTTTTTGAATATAGGTTTGTAAAGAACTTATACCATGATTTTCATACAATGAAGAAACATTGAAATGATTATAAATCATTTCTTGAATTTGGGGGTTGATGGGTTGTTGAAGGGATTGTGCAAAATGGGTCATGCATTGAATTCAAAATTGAAGTGAAGTTTGTGAATAATAAAATAAAAATGTGAAGGAATCAAACAAACAATCACCATGTACAAAAAGATAATTTTGGATTTGTTGAAAATGGTTACCATGAAGCACAAGATCAATGTTCATTATGAGGTCAATAGAAAATAAAGAAAAATTATAGTATTCTTGTGTTTATGTAGTTTGATTGCAGTTTAATTTTTTTCAAAAAAATAACACAATGAAAAACCCAAAATAAAATAAAAATCAATGGCTAGAAAACTACCTAAATGTTAATTAACTAATGTGTAAAATGAACTCAAGAAAAAAAGGAAAGAGAAGGGGAAAAATGAAGAGGTACAAGCCTAGAGTAGAATGCAAGCTAAGTAACCCTTAAGTTAAAACAAGAAAAAAAAGAGAAAAAAAAGGAATGGCCCACTACTAACTAGTTGATATATTACCAAATGCACTATTCACCAAAACGCCATTAACTTGGGAACAAAAATATAAATAAATAAATAAACTTTTTTCTTGTAAAATATTTTTCCACTTTAATTTGGAGGCTTCAATTTCACAAGATACTTTTGTATTTTAATAATGGTAAATTTTTTTAACAACATAATGAAATATTAACAAATACCAAAAATAGGGGCAAAAACAAAAAAACACCTTAAACAATAAAGATAATATAGAAATATGTAAGGTATATGGTGGTATGTTGGTATGTGGTATGCATGCAATATGTGATATGTTGGTGAGAATAAAACATGAACTAAAAAGTCAGTAATAAGGAAAAAATATTTTCATATTCAAACTTTAAAGGTGTGGCTTTACAATATGTCATAGAGAACTATCTACATACAAAAATTGCTAATTACATACAAAATACAAAATATCTTGATGAAAGCAAAATCCCAAAAAAGTTCAAGCACAAGAAGTATCTCTAACAACTTTTGTAATAACCTATACAACAATTTTTTGGAACAAGGAGCTTCAATTGGATTCAAATGGAAAGTACCAAAAACTTTCAAGTTTACGAGGTTGATCATGACATTCTTTAACTGGAATATTTTGCCATAAAATCCTTTTCTTGTAATTTGAACAAGGGAAAAATAGCTAAGGGGTAAAAACACAGTAAAAGGAACCATGGCAACCAAGGTCGAAGTCCTTACCAAGGACTACATTTTACACATGTCTTACATGTATTGGTCTATTAATATCAAAACTATGTTTTAAATGTAATTTTTGGGACTAGATATTAATATTGAGACCAAACATGACTCAAACTATAAGTTTATTTATTTATTTTTTGCATGAAGACCTAGATTATAATCAAATGTACATATATATATATAAAAACCATGATGACACATTTTGAACTTTTTTTATCATTAAAGACATTTAGAATCAAAATCAACAAAATCTATTAAAAGGATTCAATACATGTGCATTTAAAAATATAAACACATGTTGCCCTTCTTATGAAATATATTAGAGAGCCCATAATAAATTTGAGAACATTTTAATAACAAAAAGCACATTCAAATTTTAAAATCCTTCAAAAGACCTTGTCAACAAGAGCTTTGTGTATGACAAAAGACTCCAATAACATAGTGAAATGACTCCAAATTCATAGGAGTGCAATTACATGAACACCAAAACATAATTACAAATTATGGATAAATAAATCATTAAATACAATTAATGGTGATTTTCCAAAGTAATGTAAATGTAGTTTTAAACATTATTAATAACTTTCTTGGCTCCTTTTACTGTGAATGTACCCAAAGGAATTTTGACATGGGAATGCATGGTGGACCATTAACAACTTCAACTATGGTATTGATATGAATATCAAAAACACGTGCAACAACTTTACACAAATTACATAAATACAACCCAATAAAAGGCTACTAGTAAATATCATTGAGTTTGCATTTGGAGCCACCTTGTTTATAGGGTAATGGAAAAGATTTGTTAAACACTCATCAACCTAATTTTAAAAATCAGATGTTAGAAAGTTTAATATTTCAAATTAGATTAGAATCTAAGAAAGTTGTAACATACTAGAATATTTCAACTTTAATTTGTTAGAATTGGAATCTAACATTGTAGTATAATGAAATAAAATAAAAGGAGCTTAACCTTGTGGGTTATGGCACCATCAAATTTGACATAGAGATTGAAAACCTCTTTCAATTTTTTTTGCAATGAAAGTAACAGCACTAGAACAATGATGGATGAAGCAATAGTGAGCAAACATGCATTACCTTTGTCGTTACAACAATATTTTTCATAATGCAAAACGTAGGTATTCCTTTTTAAAACTATTTTGCCAAATCATGGAACTTAATACAAAATGAAACAACAAAACTCACCTATAACCAAATAAATGCACTATAAGTTCAAGTTGGAAAAAACCAAAAGCAATAATGTTTTAAGATCTTGCTTTTCAAAGACTTACAATTTGAACGTCTTTTAGATTGTTTTCATTAACAAATAATAGCTCAAACTTGCTATCAATCTCCCCATGCACTCCAATAACAATAAAAGCAATGGTGATTGTAATAAATGGTTTAAGCATGCAACGAGAAAAACTATGAATGATGTTTTTCGACAAAAAATGTAGTTTCATAAGAGGATCAAATGTTAAAATGGTTGTCATTTTTGTGGTTATGGAAAGTTTAATCATCTAATCATAATCTCCTTTGTCATAATTTGTTTTGGCTTTCACAAAGAAATTTTTCAATTGTAAAAACAATTTTTTTTATGAATTTAAAATGTGTTTTGATCAAACTCCCTTTGATGCTAAAAATGATTGTGGTGATACCCACAATATCAATGACATCTACATGAATGTATGAAAAAACCACAAATTTAAAAAGAAATGTGGATGAAATTAATGACTAACCATAAACATTCACAACCAAACACTCAAAAACAACATTGCAAATTATATGATCAATGTCTTCCACTAGAAGAACTGGGTGTTCATTTCTTTTTGCCATTTTGACCTTATCAAATCAAAGTTTAATGATTTCAAAACAAGGCTTGAGCACAATAAGATTGAAAACACAAATATGTGTTTGCAAAGAGATTGAATGAACATTATTTGAAACCCATTATTTTTCAATAGGTCACAATTTCCAACCAAGAATCATTTAATTGTTGTAAACTAAGATACAATTCAATGAAAGAACCTTATATAACAACAATGAAAATTAAATAAAACCTTGGGTGGGCACAATAACAAAAAATCTTAAATGATGACCCTAAAACCAGAAAGGAGGAAAATCAACACCTATGAACTAGAAAAGTAAAGAAATAAAACCCTTGGGGAGCAAAAAAAATCACTTGAAGTGACCCCCATTGGGTGAGCAATATCACCTACCAATTTGTAAAACATGAATGCTCCTCTCATTATCCTTTTACCAATGTCAGTTTTTTGAAATAATGCCCAATCATGGTTTCTTCGTACCCACTTAAAATCATAATCCCAAATTTTTCATTTTGCATCTACTATCTATTATAATAATATAGAATAAAATCCTTTTTGATAATAGTAAGATGCAAGGTCTTTTGGAGGTGCAACAATCAAGATGTGACTACCATCAATAGCTCCAAGTACATAAGGTATTCCATGTAAGGCTTTAAATTTTGTTGCATTGATTTTTATTCTTGTTAGTGTTGGCTTTTCAAACATTCGAGGTTTCAAAAGGGTTATAATTGCTACACAACATTCTAACAATAATTGAGGTTATACCAATGGCTACCCCATATATTTCACCATGAGCTAACAAAATATTTTCACTTCATAATTTTGAAAGTGTTATTGCAAATTTGGTTTCTACTAAAATACATGCCTTCATATTTGTAACTATTCTTACAATTGCAAGAGTTAGTACTTGACATAGATATTTGAAAAAAGTTGAATTTAACCCCATACATTGGTGAAACATTTTCTCGAAAAAACACTGCAAAAGATGTCACATCATGAATCCCTTGAACCTCTGATAGCTCCACACCATTCTAGTTCTCGGATTGCCTCTTTCCATGATCTAAAAAGAAATCATGATTAGTGCAACACTTTGTTCATTGAAGACAAGATACTCCAATGCCAAAATGCTCATAATCACATGTTTGATGGCCATGAAAAAAGCAAAGGGTCACAACAATGTTGCACCTTCTTTCTTCCATGGTCTAGGGCTTAGAAAGTGAGAAGAAAGTCCAAAGAAGAAAGGACTTCGAAAAAAATGAATATATATTTTTAAAAAGAATGTATAAAAATAGAGAAGAAATGAGACAAGAAAACGTGAGTTGAAATGAAAGTATGAAAAAAAAATGAACAATGGATAAAAGGACTCTAACATAGTATGAAAGAGAATGACAAATTCAAGAAAGACGAGATAAGATAAGATTTTAGACCTTCACAACCCAAAAAGGCTTTACATGACTTAAGCCCAATTCATGGTCATGCCATATTTTTATGACCTTGTTGAGCCCAATTTTTAGACCAAAACCTCCGATCTTGGGCCATCCACTGGATGCCCATTTTGACTCAATCGTGGATGAACACTTTAACTAAGTTAAAATCTGGTTTTACCTTGGTAACCCATTTTGCAAGAAGTAGGTCCTATATATAGGTACATAGGTAGGAAAATAGGTGACTACTAGGTGACTAGCTAGTTTATAGTAATTTCCCTTTGTAATGTATTTTACAACCTAACACCTGCACATTGAACAATACTCAGAAGTTTGGCAGTGAACACCAGAAAACATTGGAGAACAGGACATTGAAGCATCAAACATCATTGTTTGCAGACCACTAAAACTGATGTCTGCAGATTATCAATTTTGCAACAATCATATGCACCCAGAAAAACCCAATACACAATCTCTGTTCCCACACCACTACCACTACCACAAGTCAATATCAATCACTCACAATGTACATGGCAATTTCCAACACCAATTGAAGCATACAAACTGCAAGGCTCAAAACAATCGTTTTACTTCACTGTGCCACTTTGATTGTCAACGTTGAGTTTAAGCAACAAAATATCATTGCATGGTTCTCCCCAAAAAAATTCTTGGCATGGTTATGACCATACAACCTTCATTCAAAGGACACACTGGAATTTGAAATGGCACACAACTTGCAATCAGACAAGATGAAAGATGGACTTGCTTAGCAGGCACTGACCCCCATTCCTATGAGTCAAAAAAGCTCTGGATACTGGGTCACAGCATAGCATGTCCATAATCAGAACAAAACTAGACGCCGTGTGGAAACAATGTGCACACATGTTTAGCCAGCATTGGCACATATCTCACTAGTCTATCAGGATGCCAAACACAAGCTGAAAGCTTTGTTTCATGAACACTGTATTATTGCTTTGGTTATGTCAATGGTCTCAGGTTTGGAATAAGGACAGTCTCCTGAAAGATACTCTTCATCAGTCTGCACAATAGTTGAACAGCTTATCAACTCAATTCTTTTTGGTAACAGAGGAAGCAACAAAAAGAAAATATTTCTGCTTTGGTATTCTTGAACAACAAAGATGATTTAGTCCAGAGAATAACCATTCACTCTACAGCACATGAGGAACTCCCACATCTGGACCTTGCAAGATAGAGCAAAGGGTTTGAGGACTACAACTAAGGACAGACTTTGAGTTCAGGGCGCTGGTTTGACAAGACATGGTTGGCTTTCTCATTGAAATCATCTCATGAAAAAACACATCAACCCTAAAAATATCACAAAATATGCCAATGGGAGTCAGGTCCAATAAGTCCATATGCACACAATTGCAACATTCTCAATCTCCTGCTTCACAAATTTCTTCCATCATCCAGTTCTGGCAGTGCTTCTTGCATGGCATTGTTTGGTCAACTATTCCTGCAATTAAACAGTTCAAGTTCAGCCACAAAATGAGAAGTTTACAACTAGAAAACAATCTACAAACCTGCAAGTGTAACGTATTCAGCAGTGATGTGGCCTTTAAGCTTGGTGTTGATAATGAAGTGCTGGGGATGGCGCCGCAGAAGATTTAAGAGTCCTGCCCATGGCCGGTTGTTCCCCTTCCCCTCCATATCTGATAAGCTTCCGTCATCTGTACCTACAAGCCTCCGAACCTTTTGTGGCAGATTGCGGCCATGATAAAGGTCCAGCAGCTCTGTGTGGAGCTTGGACATAGGCAACCAATCACCTGGTGCACAAAGCTCTTGCAAGACCCTCGCCACAACACCGATCATCTCTCTCTCCTCTAATTGGTCCTGTGTCATCTCCAATTCTGCATCCATCCTCCTGACATTGCTGTGATGTTCAAATAGGTGCGGTTGCATCTGCAGGGCATTGCTTCCAGTTGCCATCAATGCATCCCCATCCTGCATGTTCCATGGCAATGTGCCCAACTTCTTCTCTCTGAAACCACCACCACCAGCTTCATTCTTGGACTGTCCTCTCATCTTCTTGGCAGGCTCAGGGCCTCCTTCCTCTCCTTGTCTACTGCGCTTTGATACTCCACCACTGCCACTATCTTTTCTAGAACTTACAGGTTTCTTGCGAGAAAGCCCTACCCCTGGCAAGGCCAGTGTTGTGGGTGCAGATAGAGCAGTCACGGCCCTTGCGATCTTCCTGGCCGGCAAAAGAAAATAGAACTTCTTGTCTCCGATTTGCAGCAGGTCCTGCGAGTCGAGCTTGACTGGACCATTTCCCGGCAGATGGAGTACTCCTTCCACATAGCACCCGTTCTTCCCCACAACTTCAAGCACGAACCTGCGCCGTTCGAAGTCATAGAAAATACGAGCATGCTGACGCGAGATGTTCATTCCACCTCCCAACCCAGCCAGGTCAACATCCACAAACGATTTCTTGCTGTTCCTTCCCAGCACAATCGAATACGTCTGCATGTAATACTCAAAATCCTCGCCCTGCAACTTTGCAAACCCTGCTTCCAATTCCGCCATCAAATACCTACTTCCTCTCTTTCCAGTTCTCCTCTTTCCGCAAAACAAACCCCCTTCCCTCCCCTGACCTCGATTTCTCAACCACCGAAAGAAGAAGAAGAAGAAGAAGAAGAAGAAAACACTCCCTCCAATCCTTCAAACCCTTTTTACTACTTCCACAATCCAGCAACAACAAAACTCTCCAACAACATCCCTAGTTTTTTGTCCAAACACAAAGAAAAAATTCCAGAATCAAAGAAAACCCCCCGCTCAAACAAAGCCAAAACACCGTTTCCAACTCCCGCATCCAGAATAATGCTTACCCCCTTCAATCTACAGCTTAAAAGAAAAGCAAAAACCACACCGCAACAAAACAAAACAACAAGTGAAAAAAAAAAACACAACAAAAAACAAAACAAAACAAAGAAACCCAAAAAAATTTATTAAAAAATTAAAATTTAAAAAAAAAGAGAAAAAAAAGCTTACAACGCCATCGTCCCCCTCTCCTTGATATTACTATTACGACACACACATCGGTCGGATTTCTTCCAACGCCTTACAACACCGATGCCTTCTCTACCTTCACCTGCACTTCTCCTCCTCCTCCTCCTCCTCATCTTCGTCTTCATCTTCCTCACTCTTCTCCAAACCCTAAAACCACCCTTTGACCGTATGCACACATCCCAATACTATCTCCCTCCTACGGTACAAAAGATCCAATCTACAAACTCGTAGACACATGTACATACGATGCATACATACATACATGTATATGTATATGTGTGCGTTTGTATATGTATATATTTTATTCTCTTCTCCAAAACCCTAAAACCAGCCTTTGACCGTATTTTCACATCCCGATACTATCTCCCTCCTATGTTATAAAAGATCCGATCTACAAACTCGTAGACATACATACATACTGTACATAAATACATGAATATGTATATGTGTGCATTTGTGTGGGTGTGTATTTTAGTTTCTTCTCCAAAACCCTAAAACTAGCCTTTGACCATATGTGCACATCACAATACCATCTCCCTCCTACAGTATAAAAGATCTAAACTACAAACTCGTAGATATGTACATACGGTACATGTACATGTATTGTCTCCCTCCCATGATATGAAAGACTCAATGTACAAATTCATACATATGTACATACATACATTGACGTCATACATGCTACTCATCTTGGTTTAGTTCTCAACAGAGTAAGTGAAAAGAACCAAATTTTCTTGACCTCAAATTACCAAATTTGTGGAGGATTGAACCTTGCACCTATTGAGTTAGGGGAAGATCCTAGAACATTGGGTTACCATAACAAAAAATGTTTACAAAAATGAAGGATTCGTAATGTTTATTATATAAATCTTAACATATTTAGATTGGGGTTGTTGGACCTCTTTTTTCTTTTGGTATCCATGAATTTGTTTTTTTGGTTTTTTAATATTGGGAAAATGACAATTTTTTTGCAGAAGAAAACACATTCTACATTGACACCATGTTTTTTTTAATTTTTAATTTTTAATTTTTTAAAATTTAATTTATTTTTAAATAATTTTAACCAATTTTTTTTCTCAAAATGCATTCCAAAACTTTTTAAATCTACCATAAAAAGAATCACCAATGATGTTAGTGTTTAAAATGATGATGGTCCCTTCGCATGTCGAGGAGTGTGGTTTGGACTAATGATGGTTGGTTACCATATTTTGGAAAAGATGTCAAATGGTTACTACCTAATTGGCTTTTGTGGTGTGGCCCTAACTAAGTATATTAAACCTCCTAGAAGGTCACCCATGCTAATACAATTCTTGTCGAAGTGGGCTGAACTTCAAAGTACTCTTATGAAAAAATCAACTTTTTTAGAAACATATTAAGATATCCTAAAACAAACCTTCTTCTTTTTTTCATATCAAACCTTTTTGAATCTCCCCAATGCAAAGACAATAATGCTAGCTCGCCATAGACAAATGTGGACATTGTAGCTTATTTTTGTACAAGAGAGATTGATTTTACAACTGGAAAAATACTTGCAAAATTCACAATGACAAAACAACGCACATAATATGCACAAGCATTGTAGAAACAAGCTTATACCTTTGACAATAACACCCAAATAAACAATAAACAAAAAGAAGAGTTTCTAGCTTTTAGCACATGTTGGATCCTAATGTTTTGACAATTTGTGTAAGGAAAAGGTTCAAAATTTTCCCCAAAAAAAACAAAAACCGGTGATGACCATGACATGTTGAAAGAAGATGTTCAAGATTAAGAGTTAGAGGAGTTTTTCTTAAGATGATGTGAATTTAAGATTAATGGTCAAGTGTTTTAGGGCTTGAAACTTTGTGTTACTTCAAAATTGCTGTTTTGAAATTTCATGTTATGTTTTCTCTAATCAAGTCATTACAATTTATAAAGATCTCTGAAATTTTACGTGATTACAAGTTTTATGTGTTTTGACCTGAAGATACATCAATTATCATACTTTCACATTTCCAAATCCAGAATTTTAAACAAATTAGGTAATGTTGTCTTGGAATTTATTATAGTTTCAACATTGTGCCCTTGGAATTTTTGAAACATTTCAACATCTCAATTTTAGTTAATTTATGGAAAATCTAACCAAAAGGTTAGATAACCTTAATTAAAGTAACTTATGCCTTATTAGGAATTGCCATAATAAGCATTCATCCATAAAACTAGGACAAAAATTTGTAAAGCTTGAAACAAGAATTGGAAATTTTTCATTTATAATTTGGAAATCAAATTTGATTTTTTTTCCCCATAACTATTACCAAACAATAAAATCACCCAATAATGGTTTGGATGTAGTTATCCTATGTGGTGAGAAAGCTTCCAAAAATGATGTTTTGTCTAAGAGGAGGGGCAAAAAGGTGGGATCAATGTATGTGCGTTGTAAAAACCATCTTCAATTAGGATGTTCAATTCATGCGTCACTTGTATGCGATCCAATGTAGTCATCATGGTATATCAAGATCAATTAAGGTTGTAAAATTTTAAAAGATTTGATTATAAGATCATCTCCACCAACATATTGCACAACATGTTTTGAATGAAAATCATTAAAAACTTCTGCAACATACTCAATAGAATGGCTTTGGAATAGCTTTTGCTCAATATGTTGGCAAAAGCTATTCCCTAGTTTAATATCACAATCTAACAACTATTTTTTATAAGTCTTATATAATGACTGGTCCAAGTGGTTTGCTATTACTAGGTTTTGACCTTTCCAATCCTAGTTTCAAGTCTATGGGTGGGGCTAAGGAAATCAAAAATAAGGAATCTTGGATATGAAATATAATATTGAAGGGCCAAATACCAAATATGAGCGGAGTTGCTCTAAAGGATGTGAGTTCCATAATATTTTGCATTGTCATTTTATTACATGGCACTTCGGTTTCATGTTACATTTAAAATTATGTTAATTTTAGAAATCAATATTCTTTTTAAGTGTTTTTTTATGTTCAATATTTTCAATAATCTCAAATTGATTTAGTTGTCAGACCTATATGCCTATCTTTTGGTGAGATATGGTTTATTTCAATGATTATCACGACTTTCATCAAAATTTTGGAGAATTCAGTAATTTGATTTCTGTTTGTAAGTTTTCATTCCTTACAGATGTTTTTGATTCAGTCAACTTCCTCTTGTAGGAATACCTTGGAGGCAACCCTTGTCCTTTTTGGACATTTTAGCCCACAAAAATATGTTCAATTGGAATAGCTTCATATCTTGAGGTATGGATAAACTACAATACTTGAATTGAGAGTAATTACATCAATACAATTTATTTTGTATCTTGGTTTGTTTATCAGAAATCATTTGGTTTCACCCTTGTTAATCCTCAAACTACTGTAGTGGCGTTCCCATTCACACTAAAAATAATTATTTCTGGCCGCTGCGGAAAAAAAAACTAATTTTTTACAGCCAGTGCGAAGTTGCAAATTAATCCGATAATTCTGCAACCCTGTCAGCGAAAAATACCAAAAATGGCAGAATAGGTAGCTGCCCTAAGAGTCTCGAAGCAAGGCTCTAACCAGTATTGGTGATGTTGATTTAACAACTGAATTCTAATCTTCTCCATCTAATCCATCCTCCTCAGAGTCAGAACCATCTAGGTCTACATCACTTGGAACATCAAACTGATCATCCAGGAAGGCCTCCATCACACCGGCCAATGAAGCCTGCTCCATATGCGCGAGCACTTCGATGTCCCCCTTAGGCCCTGCCGTCGTATCCTCCTCCGCTACTTCCAGTACCAGCAGACCCCTTGTCAGACATTCTGACAAGGCCTTTGCTTGGAACTCCGCTTCATGAATCTTCCCCATCTCGCACTTCGTCCACCCCTTCCTGATCATCTGCTTGAGCCCTGCCAGCTCCTCCCAGGAACCCATTAACCAGCCTACCAAGTGGCATCTGAACTCCTTGATCCCAAGCTGGAGCTAGATGTTATCCGGCTGCACCCTGTTGAGCACTTGACATGCTACTTGCTGGCTTTGCCACAGATTGAACTGAGTGCGAAAGCGGTGCTTGAAAAGGCGCTGCAGAACTACATCAGCAACCTGCAGCTTGCTAGTGCAGTTGGCAGGAACAAAGACGAGGTGTAGAAACGGATGATTCTCCTTTAACCACCCTCTAAACTCCTCTGAGATATGCACCTTCCAACAATCAATGTTCCAGATGTAATGTTGAGAGGACGAAGCACGCCCCAACTCCTCACATTGCTTTGCATGCCACGGCACAATGACCTGGTCAACGAACTCCCTCATGGTCTGCTGGTTAGACCAATGGTTGGACGACATGGTCAGATGCCAGCCCTTCGCCCTAGCTGCCACTGCCCCGGGGTCTTTAGGGACAACAGCAGTGGTTTTGCCCTGGAAGATCAACTGAAGAGGGAGCAGATCCCCATTTGTTGCTGAGCTAACCGTGCAAGTAATCTGACGCTTATCGTCCTTTCCCAGACTCTTGACATCTTTGACCCCCTTAACGTCATAGGTCTGATCTGTGTTTGGCCGAATGTGGAGAGCAGTCTAATTAGAATTGATGACTAGCTCTTCGGGGATATCATATGTTTTCACAAGTGCAACTATCCTGTAGGCCATATCATGACCCTGGGATTCCCAATCAGTGGGGAGCTTACTCGCTACTGTGGTACTCCTTCTCCAAGTCCAACCCATGTGCCTGCGCACAAACTTCCTTGCAAACCTTATCAACACGCTAAAGAATCCACTCTTTGTGCGCCTCTCAAAAAGCTCAGGGGCAACAACTCAGATAATCCCCTGAATGACTGTCTGAGTTATGGTGCTGTCCAAAGGCTGCCCCGAGTCTCGCATGCCTTTCAAAGTGTCTACGATCATCTGAAAGGTCACTAGATGATCTTTGAGGATCCCCCGAGGCCTTTTGTCCTGAGCAGCTGACCGTGCAAACTGCAACTTGATAGCCTCTTCATACTTCCTCCGTAAAACAAAGCGCCCCGTCACATCCTTCTCAAACCACCCTTTCAAAGTGCTGATGGTCAGGTTATCAAAAGGGTTGCCAACCCGGCCAAGTTTTCTGATGTGTTGAAGGGAGAACAGAGCTTCATACAAGCTTTTGGGGTGCTGCTTCACAGCTTGTTCAATGAAAGGCCACAGATCGGGGACAAACCAATTTGTGTAACTTCCCCTCTTCTTCTTTGCAGGGGGTGGGTTTTCGGTTACATCCACCCATGTCTCCTTAGCTGCTGCCGCATCCCCTTGCTCCCCCCCATTCTGTGCTGCAAGTTGCTGTCCGAAAGCCTGAACTGGAATCAATATGGCCAAGGGCACTATAGTGCTTTTCTTTGGTCTACCAACGGGACGTTTGGCAACCAGATGGGCCTTCTCTGCCTCTTCTCTACGGGCTGCCTGCTCCTTCAACCGCTCTCCCAACTGAGTCTGGCTTCTCTGCCATTGGGCAAGCTACTCTTCTTTAAAGATGACAGAAAAAAACTTGGTGATAGTGGCCACCTTGGGCGCCATTCCCTTACCGATGCCTCATTTGTTTTGTCGTTTCCCTACATCTCTAGTGCCATTCTTGATTTTTGAAAGGGAAGCCACTTTTCCTTATCTGTCTGAGCCACAGTGCACACAACTCGCTGTGGCTCAGTCAACTCGCTGTGGCTCAATCTCTAGGGCCTGCAGTTTTGCACCTTTCCCGCCTAAATCCAGAGCCTGTGTACAGTACCAATATCTTGACCGTTCAATGAGACATCCTGGCAATGTCTGTGCACCAGATTTCGCGCAATATCTTTGTCTGGGCTGGCCCGACAGGCCAACCCAACACGATCATTGAACCGTCATCGCCGGGGTCGTGGGTGTTGTATCCAACAACTAAGATTGAACGAATTTACCAAAACGAAAAGGTGAAGAAATTGCAAAAACAGCCTGACGAAAGTGAAAATAATTGTGAACTGGTCAGTGCGAAAAAGAAAAACTTTTGAAAATAATTATTCACAAGGCAAGTCGCGAATGAGAATGCCACTACGGTAGTATATTTGGTGTTGAGCAACATCAGGGTTTTTTTGTTTCAATCTTGCAATGTAGCCATACCAGCAATCATCCACAAGAGGAATTAGCCAAATTTGGCTATAAATCAGAGGGGAAAGCAGAAAATTTTATGAATCCCACTGTATATTGGATACTTGCTGAAGCCTGTTGTTTAAATAAGGCAATTCCAGAACTTTTTCCCTAAAATATCTGGTAACCTTGGTGCATTCTTTTCACATATAAGTCCTTTGTATGTTTTGCACTGGATTTTCTTTTGTCACCAGGTGGCAGAAATACTGGCCTGCATCAATAAAAGCAAGGTCACATTTTCTGGCAGCAAACCTCAGAAAATTGGGTCTCCGCATCACAATTTCACAACATGATCAATGGAGGAAGGCATGAGTAATCATCTAGGTCACCATCTGGATGAGAGCGCCACAGTACAAAAACAGTTGACAAGAATAAACATGGAGCTGACTCTAATGGCACAAGAGTATTCAAAAGAATCTGCAATCTAAAAGTAATAGTCACACATCCCAAGGAAGTCTTCCTCCATAAAACTCTGTCCCACACCAAGAAAAGAGACCACGAATTTCAGGACAGCCTGAAGGATAGGGAATTGATCGGATAAAAGGATCCCGTGCAATTCGTTTGGTACGAAGAGATCCGGTGCAGCCATAGGGATCCTCCTGAAACATCTTCTGTACTTTCACTTCTCCTGCAACTGCTGCTTCTTGTGAGGTCGGTGTGGTTGGTATCCCCACAAAGGAAAACTGAGATGCAGGAAATCGTAGTGCAATTCGATGGAGTTCAGAGAAGCGGGACTCTTTGAAATCATAGCTCACTATCTGCCAGCACACAATTAGCTCTAAACTCAGATGAAATTGTAGGATTCCAGATCCTGACCCTAAAAATGGCTCTAAAACTGTTAAATGACATGATTGTCAATCTGCACAAGGGTTGATTTAGGTAGCACAGTGTTTGCTGGGCAATGGTATTCACCGGAACAAACTATACTAGTTTCTCCAACTTATCACTCGAAACATTTGACAGAACATTAGCATGCTGGTTAGAGGATCTCCACAATAGCGAGCATATGACTCAGCTCTGTTGCATAAAAACCTAAGCTTAATGGTGTTATGATTTTTGGTGGCTAAATTATTTCAATACCAAGCTCCCTTTTGATGGAAAAGATATTAACAAGACACCAGAAAACTAGAAATTTCTTTTCAGGGATGAAGATGACAGACCGTTATGTTGGAAGGGTAATGGCCAGTTAATTCCCTGAATCGACATATACTGAAGAGGAGGTTCTCAAAACTGTCACGAGCATGCTCTTCTGTCAGTGCTCGCCATCGAACATCCTCAGTCTTGCCTGCTTGGATCAAAGAATATGCTCATTGAAATCAGGTTATGCTTGATTGGGACATGAATCAGAGAACAAAAAAAGGAGACAAACAATAAAGGATGCCAACTATTGCTAACAAACAATGCAAGGAGCAAGAAGCTACAAAACCAGAAAAATCAGATGTAGAAGTTCCATATAAAGGAACAGAATCTATGTGGTGTTACGCACCAAACCATCCTTCTGCTTCAGCAACACCCCAGTAGCTCTGTGCTTCACTTCGGGGACCTGCGTCTTTGCGTGTCTCCCCTCCACTAAACAGTAACAAAGAGTCTTTCACAATACTTGCAACTTCCACACCAGACTTGATGTGCTTCACAAATGTACTTGCCTGACCTGGATGCTTCTGATATGGTTCTAAGAACCAGGCATCCTCTCCATCTGGTTTATCACAGCTTGAACTTGTGTAGACTGCATGCCCAGCAACCATCACAAGACTATGCAGGTCTTTGAAAGGTGAAGTGTAATCAGAAAAGATCTGGCCAGAAACTCTTGTTGCCCCAAACTGAGGACCATATGTTTGGTTATAAATAAACACAAGTATAAAGAGAATGCCGCTGAGGACAAGAGATCCACAAATGATGACAGATGTTGGGAGCTTCTGGTAGCTTGAAAAAGGTTGCCTAAAGGCTCCAGCCATTCTTCCACCACCTAACAGAAAAACTCACAAAGATTTAGTTCTACATTTTCTGAATACATTCTTGGACATTGAGCAGCATGTCCATCTCTATTGCCAGCAATGGTTCCAGACGTTTTGCAAAAAGTGCTGACAGGGTTTGATTGACACCATGAAATGTGTTCACAAACCTTGCTCCTCACAGCTTTGTAAACACATTTGATGACCATTTCTGGTGGTTGTGAAAGACAGATACTAACAAACTGGATGAGCTTGTGAAAAATGAAGGATAGATTTCCTCATGGCTTCCTTCTTGCTACTACTGGTTAGGGAAAGAGGATGAAGTCAAATACAAAGTGGGCAGAAATGGCTTGAAAGCCCAAGTACCTGCTTGTGAATTCACTGAAGGCTATTGGGAAATGGAGAGAGGGGATGTACACACACAAAAGATGAAAGTTCTTGCAGTTTTGATTTGTGAGCTTCAATCTTGATGAATGTGATTAGCAATTTCAACAAGGGGTGGATAAGTTGATATCACAATTCTCAAACCTGAAACTAATCGTTTTCCACGACGAGGTTGGCGTAGGATGCCTGCTTCTAGATCAAAATCCCGCCATCCATCCGTCTGTAGAAAGAAAACTCCCATGTTAGGGTTTGATCATGTTAACTTGTCATGCTAGGATTTGCTCAGATCCTCTTGTTACAATGCCTCCTTGACTGAGATAATAGCTTCAACAATGGACTGAGATCCTCATTGAACCTCTCTTGCTTCCCCAAAATCTGAAAGTTTAGCGAGCAATTTTTTAAAAGGAGGAGGGATGATGGCAAAGAACACCTGACCTCCAACTTCTGCATTTGTTGGAACTGCGTCAGAAAAAAGAAAAGCTTTTATCTGCAAACCTCGTTCCCCTTTCCTTCAAATTTACTGAACCACGCACAAGAAGAAGAAGAAGAAGAAGAAGAAAGGATCCCAACGAAAATATTCATCAGAAACGCAACTGATTTCCTGTCTTCAAACTTCAACTCAGTCGGCCCATTTCTTCACTCACACCTCTATCTCACCGATCTCGTCCTCATCACACAAGTATCCACAGTTCTCCACAGAAGAAGGGAAAAAACTAAAGAAGAATGAAAACAGAAAACAGAAAAAACAAAAACTCCTCACAAAAATATGCTGCTTAAAGCCTATTGCAGCCTCCTCCTCCTCCTCCTCGTCGCTCCATGAAGCTGTCAAGTGTAGCGGAGTCGTCGATTGGTTTTGCAGTCGCTTTTGATGATTTGCGACCCACAAACACGGGCAAAAAAAAACTTCTAACAGCAACACCAAAAGTGATGAATCCTGAGACGAGTGTTAAAGCATTGCATTGGTATTGTAGTTTTCAAAGAAAAAAGAAGAGGAAGACGACGAAAGTAGCGGCAGCAGAAGCAAACGCGGACACAAAAGGATGAAGAGAAAATACGCCAATTTGCGCATTTGGTGCTCAAACGTGCGAAAATGCGCACTTTTGTAATAAATGACCACTAGAATGCTTTTTATCTTTAGGGTCAATAGTGATGATGATGACGACCACTACTTCATTAGGGTTAGGGTTTTGGGTTTGGTCCTTTAGGTGTTTATTTTAATGACAAGGTTTGAATGGAGGTTTTTCCACTTGTGACAGGGAATAAATAGGATGGGTGGAGTTTGGGTTTTTAAAAATGGTCTATATAACTTGGGCAAGGAAATGCCTATCAAGAACACCTACCACCAAATCATGAACTCCACCAACATGCATTTTTAATCTTCGAGATGCATCAAATGTGCTCCCTCCCTAATTCAATTGCTACATTGTTTGTTTACTTGGTATGTTTTCATCACCATATGCACTTCTAACTCCTTTGAGTTACTATGAAATTGAAGGTGGTTTTGAAATGTGTCGCAATATGAGTGCAAAATAGTAATCTTCTATGAAAGATATGATAGAAAATCATATTTCAAAATCTAAAAGCATTTCTTGATAAGTAAATTATGTTTAGTTTGTATTTCATTTCTTCATGGTTTGCAACATCCAAGTCAATACTATCAAAATGTGCGAGTGAAGGATTTTAACTTCTCCAACAACATTCAGTTTATTTAATGAAACAAAGATTCACATGTGCCTCAAATTTGGTTGCACAAACGATGGTAGCATATTCACCATAGAATGTATTAGTTGCCACACTCCTTCATATTTGGTTTACACAAGGTTAAGGTAGCTAGCCAATGCACTTGGTTTCACTATATTGAATTCTCAATGCAAACAAACTTGGGACATCCAAGTGGGGTAAAAGTAAAATTGTTGGCCTAGACTTTCACCTTGACTTCAACAATTGCATACATATAAGCATATTCCCCCATGCTTTTAAACAAGATTTTAATCTCACATTTCTTCTATTTGAATTCATAGAAAAATTATCCATTTTCAGCAATCCAAATTCACCCATTCCTTGAAGTATGTTATTTACATCATTTCCAATCCATCTACAGAAGAAAGGGTGCATTATTATTATGGTTCTAACACAAGTTGCATTAGGTTGCCTTGATATCAATTTCATGAGCTTGATATTTCATGTGTTAACCATCCCAATCTTGAGATCATGCAAAACATTGTTGAGCACCACTCAATTCAAAAAGATAATAGAGAAATAATAGTTCTTTGAACTTAATATCATTAAGTGTTCTAACAAAACTTGTAATAAAATCAACAAATCTTAATTTCTATGATGTTAATGAACATCTTTTGATGAATTCCCCGCATCACATTATTTAAACATCTGTTATTAGTTTTTTCATCAACACCTTTTTTGTGTTTTGTCCTTTTTTTTTCTTCTTCATCCTAATCATCTTCTTCATATTTGATGTACACAGTTTTGCATGGTCATCATCATATTCGCCATTAACATTAACATTTTTAGTTTCTTCATCAAATATGTCTTCTATTAATGCATTGTTTTTTGGTGCGACACCAATGCCAATGCCAATCTAATTATGTTTAAGGACTTTCAATTTCACACTCACCTTTTTATCAATACCAATCCATGTATTAGGGAAACTACAAGCCACAATCATTCACTTTTATGACGAAACGATGTTTTTTCCTTGGGTACCTTATATTCAAATGCAAATGATGATTAATATATCTTTAAATCTATTAATTGAGACTTGGATATAAACTAACAATTTCATTATGAAAAAAAATGTATGGTTATCTATTGATAACAAATTCATTTATTAGTAATAATGGACTTTTGAAGTTAAAAAATATGGATTGGTCATTTAACTAGAACATCATAAAATGAAAATATATATATTAATTACATTCCAAATTTGTTATTGGAACTCAATATGTAATGTAATACACAATGATAAACTCATATAAAAATCTTTTTCTTTGAAACCTTAACCATTTAATAGTTAGGGACTTTTGAATAGTTAAAATTTGACCATATTTTCAAAAGTCCATATGGTTTGTAATTTTTGTTTGTTTTTCAATTTCTTTGTCCCAAAAGCATATTTTGAAAGTTATAGATGGGGCATTATTCCTTTGGATTTTGTGAGTTTTCCTTTTAGAACTTCCAAATTAAAAAATGACATCAATTACATTAAATACAAGTTTTCACATAGATTTGGGAAGGTTTGTAAGTGATTAAAAATGTATTATTCAAATATTAAAATAATATATATTTTAAAAGTAACAACCATGTCCATTTGAATAATTTTAAAGAATCATGTATGAACTTATAAAGAATGTAATTTCTACCGTTATTGAGCCAATGTATCATGCATTCATTCATTAGACAAGAAAAATGCAATGAGACTATATGTACCCTTTGTTAGTGCTTGAAACTTTACCATCACTAAATGCACAACCCTGCTTTTATTCTTACAATTGCAACACATATAACCATGTTCATTTCCACATCACTTGCATTTGATTTCTCTAGTGATTCTTGAATGGCCTTCAAGGTTGCAACTATTCCACCTATTTCATCCATGAAGTTCATTCGTTGTGATACATAAGAAGAAATATTGGGTTTTTCCACCCATGTCCAATTTGACCATTATTTGACTTATTATCATCATGCACAAATAACAAGTGAAATTGTTTACTAGTTATTTATGCATAATTTCCATAATGAAAATAATGACTACCTTGTTCACTAACATTAGATTTTTTTTACCAGTTTGAATTTTATAATAATGGGAAAAAAATTAACATGGAAAATTTCTCAACCCTAGACTCCTTATAAAAGTGGTAATATTGTTTAGTCATTCTTTTAACAACTTTTCAACTATTAACATCTAGCATAAGTTGAATCAAGGTTTGATAACAAGTGGAAAATGTTACTCATAGGCTGCACCTTACACTTACACAATAATTCACCTTATTTTATTTTTTAATAATTTCAAATTGTTGATGTGGAAATTAAGGTAACATTTAACTTTATTTACACATTGCATTATAATGGTTAGTGATTTTTTTGACATTCTTCAATTATCAACATAGTACATGAATTGAATTATACATTTGTATCATGTTGAAACTATTGGTCATGGGTTGCATTTTACGCTTATCATAATTTAATTAAACACATGCAATAACTTATAAAAATTTCACATCTTTTGAACCATCAACATTTGCACATGAATTGAATAATTCATTTTGAATGTGTTTAATCCATTACCATTTAATTGCATTTTGCATTCACCATAATGTTGAAAAATGGATGTATAAAAATTTGTTATGTTTCACATTATTTGAATTAAAGATTAAGTCAAAATGTTCATATATACAAAGTTTAAGGTCCATGTAGACATTTATATTAAAAAATTTTAATGCTTAAACTTGTACATTTACATAAATTTAAACTTATGTTTTTTCCTTGGCTTGTTCATCATTGCACAAGTTTTTTATTAAAAATGTTTATGATGCCACAATAACAAAATCTCAAAAAAAATCTTTAAATTATCTTTTCATTTTATTCTTGATGTATGAAAAATATAAATCTTAATTAAATTGTTTTGAAAAAAATTTGTTTAGGTATATTATTATTTCTATTGTTACCATGATTTAGCATTTGTTTTTAGGCTTGCCTTATTACGAATTTATGGTTTAGAGATGATTTTTTTTCATTATTTAAAAAAAATTAAATTAAAAATGGTGATCTCATAATAATGATATCAATGGATTATTATTATCATTATTATTATTATTATTTTAATTTTTTTGGTGTTGTTCAAATGAAGATCATTAATAAAAAAAATTAATTATGTTTTGGCTATAAACAATATATGGAGATATTAGGTTGTTAAAATGCTTCTATATTTTGGCTACAAGTCTAAGAACCTATTATAAAATTTTAACTTATATACATAAGTTTAAAATAAATTTGATGTTGGAACTATTTATGGTTTTTAAATTGAAATTATTGATCATTATGAATAATCTTTTTGGTTTTTTCAAATTTTTGATCTCAAAATTTTAACAAAAATTCATTGAACTTGCATTATTGTCATAGGGGTCACTAAATGTTGGACTTTTAAACCATCTGCATCAAACAAAACATTTTTTGGAATTTATTATATGATTGTTTAACCTATTATTTTTCACCCTATTATTACCTAATTTTTTAAATATTCACATATTTAAACCAACATATATTAATTATTACATAATATTTTTTTGAATAAATAATACCTTTTACCCAATAACTAATATATAACACCTTATATGTTTATTCACATATTTTATTTTATTTTTAAAGGAATGACCCCCTTTGAAATTTTTTTTGAAATTTCATTATAATCTAATTTTTCTCCCAAAAAAACCACCAACTTGCAAAAATTTGCCACCAAAGATAAAACAAAAAATATTGTTGATGAAATGAAAGGGGGGGGGAGGAGATAATCCAACTATTTAATTCCAAAATATCACTAATTTTTTTTTAAAAATTTCTACAAAGGTAAAATGTATTGCTACATTATTAGAAAAAATGAAATAAATAATATGTTGTTATAGTTTTTTCAAAGTTATGTAATTAATCATTTTTATTAGTCTACAACTATTGTTGTTAAAGAAATATGATGTTGAGAAAAAATAGTTATATTGATTATTTAATTAACTTTCTTATAGTGATCAATTTTTGCCAATTTAAAGGGGGGGAGATATAAATATAGTTAATATTAAATCATGGTATGTATTTTTTCATGACACGTTGTGAAAATTTACAATCTGTGATTGAAAAAAAAAACATTAAAAAAGTTTTAAATGTGTTACATGATGATGTGGCATGTCAAACTACATCATATTACCTTGGGACCTCATAATATCCATGTCAATTTTTTTTAATTATAAATTACTTAGGGCAACATGTCACTACCCAAAACAACTAAATATGTCCTAATCAACTAGTCTTTTTTTACCAAAACCATGTAAGTTGTATAATAGTGAACTTTGCCCCATTTCATTAAAAATATAATGAATTTATTTAGTGGAAAAACCCAAGATTTCTTCTTGTGATACTTAAACCAAATTCAAATTGGTGTCAACTAAGAGCAACCAATAGAGTTCATCTTTAAGGTAAAAGAAATGTGGTGCATGTGGAAATATGGCCGCTAGGCCATTGGAATGTTACAAGGTGATCCATGCACACATGGTGACAATGTCACTTGATTGCACACCCTCTTTTCCTTCAATCTCGTGTGCACAAATCCAAATGGATTGTTGGAATCATTTGCAACACCAATTCAACATCCATAGCTTCTTGTGTGGAAAAGTTGGCAACATTTGTCAAGAGTTCTGCACACTCCTCAATAGTTACATCTCGAAGTTCTTGTAGTGTTCGCATTTTTTATACATGGACAAGTTTTTGTGTAAGTTCACCCCCAACATTTTTTAATTCAAATAATTGTCCAATGAATGGCCCATTAATCCGCAATTACATTAGACATATTGTTGCCCAAAACATGTCAACATATAGAATACAAAGAATGATAACACTAAAAGGAAAACATCTTTTTTTAAAAATGTACCTTACAACCAAGCTTTTTCACAATTGTCTCATTGAATTATGCAATTATAGAAATGGGGCAACTTTGTCTTCTAATCCCCTTATTACAACCACTCACTCTAACAATTTCCTTGCATTCAAGGGCATTACTTGTTAAAAAACTCATTAGTTGTCAAACTTTTTAATGTTTTCTTTGAAATGAATACATTTTTTATTCAAGAGATAGATGATTTTGAAAATTATTAGGTTGAATGTGGAGGGTTTGGGAACTAATCATCATTTATGAACCGTCCATACCATTTGGTATCTCCCACTCTGCAAATTGTTAAAACCATAACAAAATTTGAAGTGAGTTTGGGTTTCAAGTGGTTATCTTCAAGAATTATTTTCATTCAAAGATATGTGTTAACAAATTTTTCTATATTCCCATCAAGTTCATTGAATTTATTTTATTTTAGTAACATGTTCAGAAAAATAAAAATTTAAGTACATACAATATGGAAATCTAAAAATCCAGTATAATTTTAATTAGATGTACTCAAATCGTAAAACTTCCCCAAAAAAACCCAAAAAAAAGTTTATTTTTCCATTGTAAGTGTGAAAAGAAAATTGAAAAATAGAAATCCAATTCCCTGATCTACCATCCTCTCTTCCTATTTATACACAAACTAATGAAAAATTAAATAACATGAATAGACTATTTAAATGATCATTAACTAAGATAGACACTAAAAGTTCGAAGTTTTCAAAAATATGCATGTTCTAATGACATATTCATAAAACTCCATGTTTTGCCAACCACCTATTCTACAAGCTACATGTTCAACTTGTCTCCTAACCTATTGTAATATTACATGTCAAATTTTATAATTAGTTAAGTTCTATCACAAGTTAAATTGCATGTTAAGTTCCCTATTAAAATCACATGTTATAAAATCTAAGTAACATTATCCCCCTTTTAAAACTACATTTTGTCCTCAAAATGTTAGCTCTAAGTCTACACATATGTCTTCATTTTTTTAATAGGTTCATTCATGGTTTCTTCAACATGTATAATATTAGTTGTCGTCATAGGTTCAAAACTGCTCATAAGCTAAATACATATTTTTGTTGCAACCTCCAATTGGACAAATACCTCATCAAAGGTTGTTATAGGTGTAGAAAACATTTTTGATGCGTGAGGTGTATTAGAAATTAAAGATATATCTAGACTTACACCTATTTGAGGTGGGGTCAAATGTATGGCAATAGATAAAAACTCCAAGGTTTTAGTCTATTATTAACCATTAGTCATGGTGTAACAACATATTCAGGAATAACCTTAACATGTACTACTAAAGTTACCACATGCAAAAGTATGATTTCTCAGCATGTTCCTCCTTTAATGGGATTGATCAATTTGGTGGTAACAACAAGTTGTCCTTTGGATCAAATCCAAAGGTGGACGATGTTGCACTTGTTGTTTTTGTGTTGGTTCCAATCTCCACAAACACCAAAAAAAGGTGGTTCATACTTAAAATCTGTGAACCTAGGCAACTCGAATTGGTAAACCTATTCGTTAACTTTAACCAACTCCATGTTTTCTTGGATTTGCTCCTTTGTGAACTTTTGCACTATCTACCACCATTTTTTCTAGTTGGAATGTTTATCCCCCAAAGCTTGATTTTGTACCTTGAACAATGTGTTGTCCACCAACAATTCTTCAAATTCTTTCAACTTGTTATGTATTTTGACAAGTGAAATTTGGGTTGGTTTACTCAATTATACATTTGCCATCTCCAACTTCCCCTTCTAATCCTAGATTCAAGCATTGAATGCTTGGGTTTTCTTTTTATACTCAAGGTCGGTAAGTACTAATTATTCTTTTAACTTTTGACAAGTTTGTTCCAACCCTGTTATGATCTTCTCATGTTACATATTGGACTACTCCATCTTGTTATAGTTTTGAATCGCCTTTCATGCTCATTCTAGAAATGCTTCAAATCATTGTGAATATTCCAATTAAGTTCATTATATTACAGTTGCAAACTTTTTACTTTTTTCACAGCTTGCTCCACTTGAGTCTATCTTGTGGACAGGTTCTAGTTTTCATATTGAACCTTAATCAATTGCCCTTTGACTATAACTAATTCTTCTCAAATTTTCAAGGTTTGTTGTACATTAATCAATTTTAAACTATGGGTTTGCAATTCGTTATTGATTCCATCTAGGTTTTGTCGGCTTCCTCACATTCAACATTCAACTTAGTGAATATTTCTAAAATTCCTAACTAAATAATAGTTTTGTGAATGGCTTGTTCAGAAAACATGTTAATATCCCTCACATTTTATATAGTGGAATAATTAGATTACAAGGGTAGGTTACATTGTAGAAACATATGGGTTTTATAAGTTAACATGTTCAACAACATGTTGAATATGTTAAATTATTTGTACAACTAATACCACATGTTTTCTAGGTTATGTAGTTCATACTACATGTTTAAAAGGTTCATAAACTTGGATGTTTTTTATTACCTATTCAATGTTAACCTCAAATTCATTCTCCAAATTGGCCTAAGTTATTTCAACTTGTGGTTTTTCATCATCTCCACAATTGATTTTTTAATATTGTGTTTTCTCCTCATCCTCTTCAAAATCAACAATTTGAACTTTAGAATAAGTTTTAGCTATCTTTGGTTGTGAAGTAACAAGTTCATGACTTAACCTATTTTTTGGCGTTGGTGGTTATGTGTGTGTTTTCAATCTATGAGATTGACATATAAGTAGAGGTAATGCAGTTGTAAACCTCATTGGTTTTTTCTCTTTTAAAAACTATTCCTTGGTGACAAGTTCAAGTGAAATCCTTTGCTTTAGTACAACTTGTTTTCGGCCTATTGGCAACATAGGTTCATCTTGGTTGCTAGACATGGTGATGGTGCTCTAGACAAAGGAAACCACTTCCTTAGTAGCACATTTGATACAAGTCATAATAACATGTTACATATTTATTTTTTCCAAGCGCCAAGTTTATTGCAACCTTCTTATGGCATTCTATATTCCAAGTAAGCTCTATTAACATTTGGGTTAGCACTATAGAACACCATTTAATCAATTGAGCACCATTTAATTGCTAGGTCAAAGGTAATAACTATATGGTTGCTAAAATATGTCAACCATTCCCTTTGGTAAATGATTTGCAAAATAACTTCAAACCTAGGGTGAAACTCCTCCTTCATTTGGATTGCATTCCACTACTCATTTTCAACAAATCTCCAATTGTGAAAGGTTGTGTTTTAAACCACAATTAGTGACATTAGCTTCTTGGGGACACTCCCCACTTTATCATATCGGCATGTTAGGAGATTCATGAAAATCTTATATGTCAAAAAGTTCTTAATAACTTGGCTAAAGAGGAGGCAAATGTTTTTGTTCTTGAGTTGGAACAATTCATTGATCACATGGGGTGCCAAGTATTGGAGATTCTTCAACCTTTCATTTCTTTTCTACATGCATTTCACATGAAAAATAAACATAATATGTTTTAACACCAATGTTGGATCCCAAGTTTAAAAACATGCATTTGTCAACATTTATGTGGGGCATCAAAATGCTACCAATGTGGTTGCTAAGTATGATCAAAAGTTGTTACATTTGTTGTTGGAGGGTTACAAATTGTTGATGTTGATAGAGGTTCAAGAATTTCAAGACTTTGGTTTTGTTGTGGACTCTCAAAGATTTGTTCTAGACCTTTGACACAAACGTAGACAATTTTAAAGAAAATTTTGAGAAAAAGTTCTATTCATTTTGCCTTTATCCTATGCATGCAAAAAACCACAAATGTGTTTTAACATGGTGGCACATAGAAAAACCCAAGTTTTCCATTTAGGCTATATTAATGCAACACATTTTGAAGATCTTGGCTAGCCAAATTGAAATGGAAAGAATAATTCCCATTGTTGGAATCCTCAATTTTGTGTAGATGTTGTCTTTGAACAAACAACTAAGACAAGATCAAAGCAAGAGGAACTTCTAAAGATACATGATCCACTTTAGTTTAATTTCCAATTTCAATGAAAGTGATGATTTATGATATTTATGTTAAGGTTATTCAACAATGCATTCATCTCATATTCTAAATTTGTATGTTATTTTTGTGTCATGCATTTATATTTTGTTGTTTGTGTTTTTTAATTTTTTAATATTCTATTTTTCAAATTTTTTATTTTTGTATTAGTATATATTTTTATTTTCTCATGGGGCTTACTTTTGTAACGCATCCATACAAAGGTGAATGTGTAACTTTTAATTTGATGGGGCTTATTTTATTATTACTCAATTATCTTTTTCTTGAATGGTGCATTTTTACACAATTATGATTGTTTGTTATCTTTGTCTTTCCTCCAAAAATATGGGTAAATTGGCAAAATGGGGAGAATAAATGGATTTTCTTAGTGTTGACAATTGTTTCATGCATATATATATTTTCTTGTTTGTCTTTGATTTTTCTATGTTCTAGTCTTTTTATCATTGAAGTTTTTTTGTTTTATATTATCTTGATTTAGTTTTACCTTCTAAAAGAACTTGTCAAAGTTCTTTGTTCTTTTTCCAATTGTGAAAGGTTGTCTCCCATGTGTTTTGATGGGACTTATGTAACTTGCATTAGAATTGTTCAATCTATTTAGTATCAAATATCAAAATGTTTGATTTTTCTTTTGGTGGGGCTTCTAATGGGGCTTGTTATTTATTGATTATTTGTGTGTTTGTATGGGGATGGAATAATGGATCAATGAACATGGAAGAAAGGGATAGTTGCCTGCTAAAACCAACCTAACAAATATTTTTAATTTTAATTCATTAGGTTTGAACTTTGTTGCATCATGATATATAAAAGGTTGTAATGAGGTGAACATCCACATTCCATGGAGTACATGGTTATTTGTTTGTTATAGGAGGTGAAGGAAAATTTTCAATTTTATTTGTTTTTGTTTTTGCACTTTTGGAATAATTTGGTTATATGTCAAAGATCTAGATGCGCCTTTTTTCCTAGTGAAACTACAAGTTTTCTCAACTTAGTATCTTTCAAAAATAAAAATTTAAAGACATAACATTTGTACTTGGTCAAGTTTCTATTATAGACATGGATTGTGTACCCACCTACAAAAAAATATAAACCTTTGGCCTCATATCATACTTGATGTTCAATGGGTTTCAAAAATTTAAAATGAGGGCTTTTTAAAAAAACATACAATTTTAGAAAATTGGACCTAGGAAATTTTTTAATTATTTAAAAAAAAATTCATACCTGATTGCTATTTCAAAAATCAAATACCCAGCCCACATTGTTCTTAAGCATTTTGTTGTATTGTATTTCAAAATGGGCAACTTTTTGACCAATGTGTTAAATGGGCATCGAGCCAGTAAAGCAAGCATATAAATCCATTTGACACAATGGTCAAGGTGTGTTCATTATCTTTACATAAAACATTTTGTCTCACCTTTTTGAAAAGAAGTATTATTTTTAAAAAGAAGAAGATTATGTTAAATCCAATCTAAGTTTCTAACTATTATATCTTGGCAACTTTGATGGTCAACAGATGTTTATTGAATAATTAATTAATTTTGAAATCTTCATTCAAAAAAAAATTATTCTTAAATATTCAATCTTTTCCTTCACAAAAAAAAATTCTTTGAAAATATGAAAAAAAATTCAAAATAAAATAATTAGTGTTGAACGTACCAAGGTATTATGGTATATTAAATCATGGACAAGAGATGATGACATGTAGTTAATGATAAGCTTGCATGAGATTTATGCAATTTAATGAACTTTCAAAAATTCAGTAAATATATTTCTTAAAATTCAATTTATGATCATTTTTCAAATCCAATTTGATTAAATAATCTTTAATAATTTAACATAGTAACCATGCAAAGTTTTTCTCTTCAAATTTCTATATATAATACATACATCAAGGCCTAGGATGATCAAATTACCATTGGTTTTTCCATTGCGACCAAGTTGTGCAAGAATTGAATATACTTTCTTGACATTGTTTTTTAAACTTTTGGTCAAATTTTTTAATGCCTTTCAGTTTGGTTAGGAAGGTTTTTTTTTCAAAATAAATCTCTAGCTTGATTTGTAATTTTTCGTTTATGAATATAGCTTTGAACTCTTCAAGCTTTGGCAAACTTTCCCTATTGATGAAGGTTTTCACTATAATATTGAATTGCTTTGAAAGTGAATACAAATTAGTAATATGACTAGTTCTTTATAATTAATTTAAGATTTTTCTTATGTCTTTCAAGTAGATGTCATGGAATAAAAAAACATTAACATTAACTTTCTTGACCACTTTTCCCTTCATACTTGTCATTTAGAAAGTACCAACATTCATATGGATCAACAAAGTTTTCAATCCTTGACCAACATGTTAATAATGTTCAAAATTTTCTATATGATTGGTTTTCCTTTGTTTATTATAGCTATGTTATCTAAACATGAGACAACATGGTGTCACAATTCTTCTTTTTGTATGAGATTTCTCCTTTTGAAAGACCAAACTTTATACTTGGAACTACATTTTAATTTCAATGTCAAAGCTCCTTAGCAAGTTATGACCTTAACTAAGGAGTTTTTTTTTCATTTTTGTTAGGTGAAGATTTATTATTATTATTCCTTTGGTAGGTGTAATGTTTTAATGTTTCAATGTTTCATGCCTTTTTTTGGTATAATTTAGCCTTTTTTTTTTTCTTTTCCAAAGTGGTTTGTGTTATGTTAAACTATGATTAAAAATATATTAAAAAAATGGACAAAAACGTCCTAGATAAAACCTTGTTGTGATAACATTTGTGAATTCACATTCAAACATCATGAAGGTGATGATTTGAGAATCATATAAAGACAAAACAAAGAGCTAGGCCTTAAGTACATTGAGGAAAAACATAGAAGAAGATAATAAAAACTTATGGGAAATTAACTTTAGCCTTAGTTTTAGACCTTAACCATTTAGGATATATGAAAAGGGCAAGGAGATGCAAGATGAATCCCAACAAAAAATTGAAGTTTGTTACTTCTATCCAAATACATTGAATAATTTTAATTTGAGGTTTTAAACAAAAAAAAACATTTGGGTAAAATCATGTTGAGACATTCATAATTGAAAGTTGGAACCCAATTAATAATGTTTAAATGAGACAATTTTCAAACATGTCTTGCTATGAAAATTGTGTGAAAAAGCAAAGTGGAATTGTTTATTATATAACCTATCAAAGTTTTGGTGAAACCCATGTAAGTTATTGTAATGTAATATTTGCATGGTAAATAATCGGTAAGCCTCACCAAAGCTTTAAAATAAACTAATGTAAGAAACAATTTTTAATATCAATCTGGGTTGCTTAACATGATTGAACATCCAAAACTCAAATAAAATTTGATCAAGCTTTTGAAAAAAAAAATTGCCACCAACTTTCACATTTTTTTGAAGTTTGTACCTTTGGTTACAATAACAAAATAAATTTGAAATATGAGATATCTCTATCCATTATGAACCTATTTTTAATCATTTGGAATCCTTTGATGCATGAATGGCCTAAATTTTTAGACACATAACCTAAGCATTGTAAGAAAAAAAATGGCATTGCAAGTGGATTTATTCATTGGAGTTCAATAATAGGCTACTATTGTAGTACAAGGGTTGCTTTGGCAACAAGGTGTTTATTTATTATTATTATTTTGTCATATATTTCTGAAAATAATAATAATAATAATAATATACAATTGCACATTATAATAAATAATGAAGTTAAGGTGCTTGAGAGTTTTTAGGCATGGCAAGTAGGTATTTTTTAGAATTTCTCATGATGTCAAAAATAATTAGTTAGTGTTTAACTAGTCTAGGTACTAAAGTTTCATTATGGGATAATTTGTCAAGTTGATGTTTACACTATAATGAAAAGCATTCAAGAGACAACCAACTTCGCAAAGTATATTCAATATATTATAATTGTTTATTCAAGTTTCTTTCATCTTATGTACATAACAAAAAACTATATGACATATGATTGTAAATGCATTTTGAAAAGGGTAAATTTGGACTTTATATTCGCAAGTCAATGTCAATATTTATTATGCAACTGTAAATGAAACTCAATGAATTTGGATAGATAATAAAAACCAATTGTCATTCAAACAACAAAATTCTCACCAATGAAAACATGATATTCGTATGCTTGGGATTACATTATATGTATTTAACTCTTTTATCATTTCACTAAATCAATTCCAATTCACAATCAATTGAAAATCCAACTTTAGATGCACTTGATTGTAAGTGTAACAACTTGTGATTGACAAATACATAATCATTTGTTGCAATTGCCTTGTTGCACTAGGTTCAATTGCCTAATCATGACACCTAGTAAACAAATTGAAAAATTACAAATACATGACATAATTTTTTTTCTTTTATTAATAATATATTATATATTCATTACATGCCAAAGATCTTGAAATTAAAAAAATCCATGTGTTGAAGTTAAATCCTCAAAATATATTATTTATTTGGTGGATACTTGCCAAACCCAATCAAGGATTACAATAATTGCTTTTTTTTTCTTGTGATTACAAATTAATATTTGGCTTCTTTATATTTAAGATAGATGTTTTGTTTAATTGGATGTGATTATGCCATAACCAAATTTTTTTAAATTGGAATTTTTTTTTCAAACAATGAAATGAACAAAATTAAAAATGAAGTGATCTTGGAGGGTTTCAATTGTTAGAAGCGAAGAAAATATGTAAAAGTATGTAGATTTTATATTTGATTTTCATTGTGTAGCCATAAATAGAAAAAGGTTGATTGAAAATTTGTGTTTATTATTGGCTAAATCCTCCTTTGGATGATTGCAGTTTTTTTCTACCTCTTTCTATACACTTAGGCTACATCAAAAAAAAAAATTCTTAGAAAAAAGATTGGCCATAACCCACCCAAATCATGGGGCCCTTTGTTTTGCTTTTGGTATTGCCAAAATAGCCCTTGACGAGCGAGTGTGCACAACTTTTCAGAATTTTCAGGCTAATGTAGTAAAAGTTATTTAACTTAAAAATGATTTAAAAAAGCTATTGAATTTAAGATGATTTTTATCTCTAGAAATTAAAAAATAAATCTCTATTAATTGAAAAATAAAAATGTCACAACTGGTTCCAATAAAAACCTTCAAAGTTAAAGTCCATTTGAACAAAGTAGTATTGAGATGGGTGATCTTACATGAGATTTAATAGTGTTTTTTTTTTTTCTTGGCAAAATTTTGCCATTCTTCGACAAAGAAATTGGGAAAATTTTGTTTTTCTAGTGTAAATTCGACTAATTTTTCTAATGTTTTTGGGTTGAATTTCGCCAAAATTTTGATATGAAAAAAATTGAAAAAAAAAGAAAAAAGAAAACACACTAACTTCAATCCCAGGCTTAAAAGCCTTAAAATATTTTTCTTTTTAAAAAGGAAGTATTAAAATCTTGAATTATGAATGAAGCAGAAGCCAAGCAGCAACAACAACAAAAAGAAAAACTAAAGAAAGCTCTTCCGGAAAACAATTTCTTTTTCCAGAAATAACTCAAAGCCACCGAAAAAAATAAAAATTAAAAAAAAAAAAAAAAAAAAAAC
>Ga0116227_10001529_pt1 | contig 51815 bp, 45 predicted proteins | sample S1TSphgellanicum_FD_89693 | JGI IMG/M metagenome (GOLD analysis project Ga0116227, IMG submission 89693) | Host-associated microbial communities from peat moss isolated from Minnesota, USA - S1T2_Fb - Sphagnum magellanicum MG | ecosystem: Host-associated > Plants > Peat moss > Unclassified...
CAAAAATGGATTAAAATTAAGAAAGTTATGGTGCCCCCCCCCCCCCCCCCCCCCCCCCCCCCAACAAAACGATAGAAAAACAAAAAAAAAAACACCCAAAAACACAAAACCAAAAACCCAAATAACCAACAAAAAAACAAACCACAGAACATTACAAAGACCACTCCTGATTACCAAAAAAAAAATTCCTTGTATATTGCTCTGTTGTTGCTATTACAGTTCACAAACGATTTGTAAAACTCAAGGTGACGCTGCTATAGCACTTTAAATCGTTTAAAATGAACAAGAAATAGAAAAGTTAGAAGCTTTGAAAGTAGGAGGGGTCCAAAGAGAAAGGAAAAAAAAAAACTCACATTTGGGTAAGTTGAAAAGCTTATTTTTCTTCTTGCTATTTTTCATTACTCCCTTTCATTTTGGACTTCAAAGATGATTTCTAGAGCTTGAGGTAGCGCGCCCATAACATTTTTGAAATCACTCAAAATGAAGCACACATGATGATGAAGATCTAAAGAAGTGATTAGTGATAAGCTAACGAGGGTGATGGGCAGTTCTACCTTAGGTGTTTTCTTTCACAAAACCCAGCCAGGTCTTTCAAAAACCCGGCGGTTCTTTAAGGGGCTGAAATACATAAACCCGACGGTTCTTTCGCGAAACACATCCGTTCTTGTGTGAGGATCTGAGATACACAAACCCTTCACTCAGCACATCCATTCTCGAATGAACCCCGGCGGTTCTTCCTTTCCCTAAGCACATCCATTCTCGAATGAACACCGGCGGTTCTTCCCTTCCATAAGCACATCCATTCTCAAATGAACACCGGCGGTTCTTCCCTTTCCTAAGCACATCCATTCTCGAATGAACACCGGCGGTTCTTCCTTTCCCTAAGCACATCCATTCTCGAATGAACCCCGGCGGTTCTTCCTTTCCCTACGCACATCCATTCTCGAATGAACCCCGGCGGTTCTTCCTTTTCCTAAGCACATCCATTCTCGAATGAGCCCCGGCGGTTCTTCCTTTTCCTAAGCACATCCATTCTCGAATGAGACCCGGCGGTTCTTACTTCCCCTAAGCACATCCATTCTCGAATGAAACCCGGCGGTTCTTACTTCCACTAAGCACATCCATTCTTGAATGAACCCCGGTGACATACACGGACCCGAAGGATCTTTGATTCCGAGGCCTCAAATACCCGGAACCGGAGGCATTTACGAAAATTAAAGAACCGTCTCCTCGCCCGCCCTTCCGCACACTCTGGTACCTACCAACACAAAACACCCGCCCAAAAGTGGGCGGGTCCAGACAGAGAAAGAGAGAAAAGCTTGTCAATTATGAGCGCACACTCGACTGCTTCTGCTGCTGCATGCATTCTTCCTCTTCGCCTTCTTGTTTCGTGCCCAGCGCCATCGCTTTCGCGACGACTGCAAGAGCTCTCCTGCTACCTATCTCGTCTGCTCCACTCTGCCAAATCTCGCTGGTATGTTTTTCCCACCAAATCCAACATCATAGAGTAGCTGCTCGGATCGCATCGCACACAGTTGGGTTAGGTGGTTGTTTGTTCTCTTGGATCGGAACTGGAGCTGGTGAGATTGTTGGGATTATGGGTGGGTTGAAAATAAGAAGAAGGAGGAGGAGAAGAAGAAGAAAATAGATAGTGGGTTGGTTGCGGGCGAGCGAAGCTGGTGGGTGGGGAACGGGGGAGAGGAGGAGGAGTTGAGAGTAAGAAGAAGTGGCTAGAGATGTACGGGGGGCAGAACAATGCGGCGCAAGCGGAAGCTATTCTGGTTTGGTTGCAACAGGAAATGGGGTACACTGCAGTGCCGTCGGCGGAAGCGCTGGGGAAAATCTGCAGAGGGAATATGATACCAGTGTGGAAGTTTCTGGTGGAGAGAGTGAAGGCAGAGAAGACGGTGGAAGAAATCAGACGCAACATTCATGTGCACGGAAGCTCCATCAGCAGCACCACTGCTGCTGCTAGTGCTGGTGTTGGTGTTGCTGGTGTTAGCAGCAGAAAGGAAGAGAGTCAAGAGGACAGGCCTAAGAGCCAAGAGAGACCTAGAACACCCAAAGGTGAGAGAGAAAGCTCCAGCAGGGAAGGGACGACGACACATGGGCCCAAGACTCCAGTGAGGGAGAGAAGAGTCCGGGATGGAAAGGGTCGGGCTAGAATGGTGCCTCCAAGCAGCAGAGAGATTGGGACAACAGACATGGACAAGGAGATGGAAAGGATGCTGCCAGAACCTGAGGATTCCAAAGAGAAGATCTTGAGGGAGAGAGAAGCTGCCGCCAGTGAAGTGGCTAGAATGAGACAGACCATCGACCGCCTGCTGAAGGACATCAAAAGCCGCATGCTGGATCTCTCCAAAGAGGAAGCTGAGAGGCAACGAGTTCAGGACGAGAAGTCCAATCTGAGGTTAGTCATGCAAGCTTCTGCTGCTCTGCATTTGTTGGAAGCAAGAAAGGAATGCAGCAGCAGATGGGTATGCTAGTGATCTCTAGGGCATGGTTTCCACATTGTCTTGTAGCTCTTATATTGTCTCAAACCCTAGGCCATAGTCCTCAGTAAGTGTGAGTGGGTGGTGTCCATAGCAATTTGTCTTCTATGCAATTCCATGAAGGATTGAGGTCTAGAAAGAAACAAGGAGGACTGATTGATGTGGAAATGCAGCAGATGGGTTTGGGTGTGCTAGATAAGATCTCTAGGGCATGGTCTCAACATTGTCTCAAACTCTTGGGCATTGTCCCAGTAAGTGTGAGGAGATGTCCATAGCAATCATTGCAATGCTGTGAAGGATTAAGGTCAAGAAAGAAACAGGAGGGCTGATTGATGGGGAATTTTTTTTGCTAGGCACAAGCAGGTTTTGCTGGAATCATATGACCAGCGGTGTGAACAATCAAGCAGGATCTTCATGGAATATTGGAGGCGGCTGCACATCTATGTTGATCATGCAAGGGAAGTACAAAGAGGGAAATCTGGAGGCTCTGAGGCAGCTCTTGAATCCATACATGCAACATCGATTACTACTACGGGGGGTCGACTTGTGGAGGGGAACCATATTTTGATTGAGACTGCACAGGAACGAAGCATTCGACAAGCATGTGAAGGGATTGCGGCAAACTTGTTGGAAAAGATTAGGACCTCGTTTCCAGCTTACAATGGAGGTGGAGGCCATGCAGATGCTCAGCTAGAGGTTGCAAAGCTTGGGTTTGAAGGGGATGGAGATGGCATTTCAGAAGAGGTGAGGGAGACAGCAACCAGCCTGCTGAAGAATCCCCCTCTGCTACTGCGGGCTTTGGCTGCTTACACATCTCGTGTTGTAGCCATGTTGGCTCGTGAGATTGAGAAAATTGACATTAAAGCTGATGCTGAACGCCTTAGGTCTGAACCCACCACACTCTCATCTTTCCTTCTGAGATCCTTCCATCTTCCTCATGACACCCACATGACAGTGAGTATGTACTAGTTGTGAGACTGGGACTGAAAGGATTTACTGAAGCTCTGTGCTAATTGTGCTGTTCATGTGTTTTCCTGGAATCCCATATCAAAACTGCAGGTACAGATTTGAGAACAACAGAGTGGTTGAGGACAGTTCTGCAGAGGTGGATGATTTGTTAGTTGCACATCGTCGAAGCAGCAGGGGAGGAGGCTCTAAAGGAAGCCTGGACCTGAGCAGCAAAAGCTCTTTCAGGCAGCTCCGAGAGAGACAGGTGACGACTTCTCCATGTTATCTTTGTGTTGCTATGAGAATATTGTTTTTGTCCTGTTACTTTCGATTTTGCTGGAACAGACACAAACTGTCTACCTTCAAAGGTTTTGTTGTGCAATCTCTTAGATATGCAATGGGTACTATTTCTATTGTGGAAAGATCAAAGTGGTCTACACATCCTAACTCACCTTGTCTTGATTGTAGCAGAGAGCACATGTTCAGCAGTTTATGGCAACAGAGGATGCTTTAAACCAGGCAGCACAAGCCAAGAAACTGAGTGATGAGCTTATACGGCGTATTCATGGTGCTGCTGATGGTGCAGATGCTGCTGTAAGTATGGTCACAAAGGACGGTCCCCAGAATGCTGGCAGTTTAAGACAGTTTGAGGTGAGACACTTTGCCCATGAAATGAGACCTTGTAGTGGGGCCCATCCTTTAAATAACCTGTAGAATTTCCTTAAATCAGATTGTGATATTTTTATTGCCAAGCTCATGAATTGCTGACCTGATAGGAAAAGAAAGCTAATCCCAGGCATTATTTCAAAGGTAGTCTCTTGCTTCTGTATTGAGTGCAGGGTTACATTGTTATGTGTGTTTTCTCTCCTGCTGATTTAGGTCTTTGGATTTTCAGTTGGAGGTGTGGGCCAAGGAGCGTGAACTTGCAGGGATGAGAGCCAGTGTGAACACTCTGACTTTGGAAGTCCAGCGTTTGCAAAAGAAGTGTCAGGAACGGAGGGAGGCTGAGGAGGCACTATGTGAAAAGTGGAAAAGAATAGAAGAGTTTGATGCTCGACGGTTGGAGCTCGAATCCATCTACACAGCCTTACTTCGAGCCAACATGGTACTGCAAACTTTAAGCAGTCTCTCATCACTACTGACAGGATTATGAATTGGAACAGTACCGAATGTTGCCATATTATGTTTCAGTGTCCATCCATTGTTGTAGGGCACTTGGGATTTCTGTATATGTTGAAGTAAGGATTAATGTCGGCCTTTAGGCATAAAGGTCAAGACTTTGTAAGATAGGTTTTGAAATATTTTGCAGGCGGCAGCAGCGACTTGGGAGCAGCATGCAAAGGGAAATAAAGAGCACTCTGCTGCCACTATTGTACCAGTTTGTGAGGCTGTGCAGAGCAAAGCAAGTGCAGCACGCGATCTCTTAGAAAGGGAGGTTGCTGCATTTTTAAGGAGTCCTGATAACCGTCTCTACATGATGCCTGCTGGCCCCCAAGTAAGAATTGGGTATCCCAGATTTGACAAGTCTGATTGCTATGAGGGAAGTCACACCTAGTTGTATACTCCCTTCAATGTGGATATGCAAAAGTAGTGTCAGGCATCTCTTGCATAAAAAGGCTATCTAAGAAAATACTCTGCTGAGGCTAAGTGAAATCCAATTGAAAGCCTCTTATTTGCAACTTCTGGTCCTCAAGTAGGATGCTCAAATCTAGTTATATCTCCGTGCATTGAATTGACTTGATGTTTTGTTTTTAATGTTTTGAGTCATGTAGCTGGCTGCAGGATCATCATGCCTGTCAATCTCAACACAAAGTCTCCACACGGATTTGTCAAAGTATACTTGCAAGTGAATGGTGTCTTGTAATGAAAGATGTGTGGGTTTGTGCTATATTGAGCAGGCACTTTTAGATGCAATGGGGGCAAGCACAAGTGCAGGTTCTGAGGCTGTGGCAGTTGCAGAGAGAAATGCTGATCTGATAACATCAAGAGCAGGTGCTGGGGACCCATCTGCATTCCCTTCCATACTCCGTATCCCTGCAGCTGCACAGTATTCCTCAGGTAGTTTCTCTCTTCCTCTTTTGCATTTTGTTTTTTTCCAGTTCTGTTCCATCCATACTTTAATTGTTCTTGTTTCTCCCTTTCTGGAAGCTTTTCGTTGACAGAAACTTGGATGGTTGTATATATAGGGTCAGAGGGTGCGGATGTGGGCTTAGCTTCTGTGGTGGACGCTATGCGCTTCTTTCTTCGGCCTGGAGGATCACCTGCCAACCTTCTGGAGGATCTTGCTCGAGCAGTCAACCAAGCACAAACACTCCGGGATTTGGTGGGAAGTGGGCGTTCACTTCTGGCAATTGCCAATTCATCAAGGCCTGAATATGAAAGGTAACTTGTTAGAGGAATCGAAATGTTCAAAATTAGATAAATTAGTTGATTGATATGATCACATCTATGCATAGAGTTGCGTGTCAGTTCACTTTTGGGGACCCATTCTGTTTGGCTAGAAACTTCTCAAACCCTGAGGTTTGAATCAACACCACCTGAGGTGGTTTTCCTGATAAATATTTTTTTGGGTGGTTGCCCAGGACTGCTGCTGCATGTGCTGAGAAGGCAGCAGAGCAAGAGAAGATTGCACTTGAGGAGTGGCTTCCACAACTCAAGGTTGCTGTACAGGAGGCTCAACATTGCTTGGAAGACTGCAAGCGTGTCCGGGGATTGGTGAGCTTTTCTTGCTTTTCGTCTCCTTTGGCTTCCTGACCATGTAAACTTCATCACCAATTGATGTTGTCAAATCTGTGCAATATACTCACAGAAGGGAAATGGTAACAGGGGAGTATCTTTGTCAATATTTGTCATTACTTTGAGTATTGGCTTATGGTGGTAAGCAATGGTTTGCAGGTTGATGAATGGTGGGAACAGCCAGCATCAACTGCAGTTGATTGGGTCACAGTAGATGGCCAGAATGTAGCAGCTTGGCTTGCCCATGTAAAACAACTACAAACCGCTTTCTATGAGAAACAGCTTCTGTAAATTGTAGTACTCAGTCACATAGTACTGTTCCCATCTGCAAAAATGCTCAGCACTACCAATATGGATGACCAGGAACAGAAGAGGACCAGGTGGATAAGCATTGGTGTCAGTCACTCTCGAGTCCCAAGGCAATTGTTGTCTGAAATCCAGTGGTTGTCAAGGCAGGCTCTAGGAACAGATTCCAGCAAGTAATGCATCTTTTCTCTGTAGAAGAAAGCCTGATAAAAACATAAGAGCTCGTATGCTGGTGATTTGCCGTTCTTCTATGCTTCATGGACTCAAATTGTTACAATGTGGAATTCACTGGCATTTGCAGATAGTCAGGGGGTTGCTTCCTCTACTAGCTTCTATTTGATTTTGGTAGTAGAGTTTGCAGTTGAAATAAGAAAGAAATCTTCTTCAAGAGTATAGTGAAGGTAGTATGTAAAAGGTAGTTGCAACATATAGTGTTTGTGAACGAGGAGGATCTTGTAAACCTAACACCTTCTTACAGAGCTTCCTGGGCCAAGATTTAGTTGTCACTAGAGCTCTTAGAGAACTAAGGGGTGTCCTTCAAATCTATTGCACGAGCCACACAGTCTAACAGAATCCCTATTTCTACAATGATCTTTTAGAATCACAGAATTTGTCATTGGTTGTATCACCTTGACAAGAGACTGTAGTTGCACTCTTCAGTTTCATCGACAAGCAACCTTGTGAAGTGGATCAACAAGCAGTGGTTGCATGTTGATCCTCTTTGCAAGGTTGCTTGTTGATGAGAGACTGTTGATCCACTTTGCATGATTCCTTGTTGATGAGACTGAAGAGGCCAGCTACACAATCTCTTCAACCTTGCAACTACTTGGAGTCCCAAAGTGGTGATTGTCCATACATTGTAAGAGGGAGTACAAAATGGTCATATTCATAGAAGACAAGATGTAGAAACAAAACCTTAAACCCTAAAAAATCCTATCAACCCTAAACCCTACATCATAACTAAACATGATTATCTATTCTTAACTACCTAATGAAGGAAAACTTGGTCATTTCCATGAAGAAAATCATCAAAAATTGGCAATTTAAAAGTCATTAAAATAGTTAGTTTTTACTATTTAGCACTTTATATTTTTAAATGTGCAAACACTGAAAAACCTTTCACACTGGGTCTTTACCACTGTTGGGCAATTCTCTAGTTTTGATGAGAATTGCTGGGTTCGGGTATTAGAATGTATTTAGAGACCCGACCCAATTGTTTTATTTTATTTTATTTTCATCTTTTGAAGACCCAGGCAGAGTTTCAAAAATTTGCAAAAAATAATTTCACCCAGTTTTCAAAGCATCAGTTCTCATACATCTTATATTAGTGGGTTTTCACATACTGGTCATTATAAATTTTATAATTTTTAATAATAAATTTTTATTTTTTGAAAATAAAAAAATTGCATCAAGAAATAATTCTTAATTTTCTTTCAATGTTTTATATGTCCACTACTTCATCTCACTCAAATGAATCTTCAAACTCCTTTTTAAAACTTAAATCTGTTTGAATTGACTCCATTAAATTAGAAGGTGATTTACATTCAATTTTAGAATCATTTGGTCAATTTTTGTTCACAAAAATAATTTTTTTAAAGTTGTCTAATTGTAAACAACATTTTCTTAAGTTTGTAAGTATGATCGTTTAGGGAAAAGAAAATTAGTTTCAATTTGTGACCTTGCAAAACCTAAAATTTGATGGGCCAAAAAACCAATTGTAGGAAATATGGTTTCATGTTTTTCCCACCATTGAAGATAACACTTGATGTTTTTGGGATCCAATTGGTAATGTCCAAAAATCAATAATTCCATCATGACAAGTTCTTTTGTTGGCTCATTGATGGATGCAGTCTATTGAAAAATATTTAGACTATAATTTTCATCAATTGTTTGATCTACACATCCAACAAATTATGTCATTGGATGCAAATGATGATAACATTTCAAAAGCATAGAGTATAAGGTTCTCTTATCATTTATACACAATATCTACACATTTCTCTCAGCTAACAAAAGAAGATATTAGACAAAGGCTTTTGAATCCAAGGTCTAGCATCAAAAGACAACATGTTGTGAGATTTACTTTTTTCATATTTTTTTTTAAAGAAAGAAAAGAATCCAAAACATCACAAACTTCCTTTCTAATGTTAAAAGCAAACAAAGACAATTAAAAAACAATCCAAGAATCATCATCAATTAGATTGACTAGGGCAAATGGGTTTGTAATTTCTTCCCCAAGTTTTAAATACATAGTAATGGTAGACCATAATGCATCAAAAAGCAACTAGTGGCTATTAGATTGGTTCAAAACACAAGTAACCACAATAAAAGATAATGAATCCACAATTATTTTAGAAATGTGCCAAGTAAGAAGAGAAGGCACTCTTTCATTTATTCCGATAATATTCTATCTATTATAACAAAAGAAAATAACATCATTGAATTGCAATGCTTCATGAAACATAATGATTTTGCTAGCAAATCAAATTTAAAGTTAAAATGTTTAACTAAAATAAATCGATAAGAAACAAAAAGGACAATAGTTATGGGAAAAAAATGTAAGGAAAAAAAATATAATACATCAAATAATCACCTTGTTTTCATTAGAATATTTAATTTTCTTGGGGGAAGATTAAAATTTAAATAAACCTTGTTCCATTTTGGTTTGCCTTTCCTAAATTTTTTAGGCCAAGTTATACATTTATGCAAATTTGACTATGTATATTTGATTGTAACAAACTTGAGGTTTTTGCAGTTTTTTTTCATAAGTAGTAACATATTGACATGTTTTGGAAAAAATGTGACTAAAACAAGTACCATAAAAACTTTCATCTTAACCAAAGACTTCACATTTCATAACAAATTTTAAAGCAATTGTCATAGTATTTAAATTTGAGCCTTCATCTTTAACATAGGCAATGCTTTTGTTCCTTAACCCATATTGATCAAACAATTTTGTCAAATTGTTGACCAATGCTTGCCCAATAGTTTTTGTTGTTTCAAACAAACCACTAGTTATTAATTTAGGTTGCCAATCAAATCCCAAAAAGTTAATAACAAGAGCAAATATACATGCACCCCCTTGAACATCCACAAATCAAATCTTGTTATGGCAAAAATATAATCTATTAATTTTGGTGAAACATATACTTGTTTTGTTTTTTCCACCAAGTTAGGTAATAATTTTTGAAAATTTGCTTTCTAAAAGGAAATACAACTTTAAAACACAAATGTAATATTAAATGTTTAATTCAGACATTTTTCAACAAATTGCAATGGTAAATTATTTTTCACAATTAAAAGGCCAAGGTCTTGCAAAAAGTCCTTTTTGCTACACATCATCCTTTTTGAAAAATTATTTTATAATAAAAAAAAGAAATTGCAATTCTTGGGACATTTGGCTTTTTTTTTGTAGGTTGTCTTTCAACAGTTTTTGTTATTCAATTGTTAATTTATTTTTCAAATTTCTTTGCAATTATGGAATGATATGCATTTACATGTTTCTTTAGAATATAATACCATAAGTTTTATAATAGGTTATTAAACCTTTTCTTTCTTTCATTCTTGGATTAAAACCATTTACAAGCTCAACACAAAATGCATCTCATGACTTGATGACTTGTTCCTTCAACCTTTTTCCCATCATTCACACAATAAAATGCCCAACACAAAGCAATTTTGTTATGATCTCTCCAAATTTTTCTTTGAAAATGTAAAATTTTGTAGTTTTTTTCATTATTTGTTTCACATTTTTTTCAACTTTGTTGGTTTTTGTTTGCGCATTTCCATTTTTTATTCTTTCCACACATTTTTCAATGTTCACTTCATTTTGATTATTTTTTATTCTTAAATCAAAATTAGATTCTCATTTTGACTCAACTCGCCCATTTTCTACTAAAATATTACCTACCTTGAACAAAAAATTAGTAATAAGTATACTTTTTGCCAAAATAAGATTTTGCTTATCTATGGTACAAAAATCAATCTAAACATTTACAAGCAATTAAATTTTTTTATAAAAAATATATAATGTGCTCAACAAACATGTAATGCAAATGTGCAAATGAAATGCAATGTGTAAAACTAAATGTACAATGTTCAAATAATTTTTGCACATGATAAACAAAAAGTGTGTCAATCAAAATTACTCAAAAAAAAGGATAATAAAAAAAAGTCATGAATAAATAAACATTTAAGAAAAAAAAACCTCATCTTCAAGTTTGGCTTCAAGAAGTTGAATTTGGAAAACTTGTTCCTAGCACACCTACAAAAACATGAAAAGGGGGAGAGAGTACTAATCTAAAATAAGACAAGTAGGAGAAATGAAGAGGAAAGCAACAACAACATCAAGGGGTAGTATAGAAGTACCTAAAATAGGAGCAAGAATAATGTTGAAGTGGAGTAGGGGGGATAATAACATTCAGGAGGAATGTTGTCGAGGAGTAGGACCATCAAGGAATAGTGGGACTAGCAACATTGAAGAAGAACAAGAATAATAACATTGACGAAGAGCAAAAATAACAATAGTGTCAAAAAGGAGTAGTGTCAAGGAAAAACAACATTGACAAGGAATAGGAAGAGTAGGAATGTTGAGGAGCAACAACATCAAGGAAGAGTAAGAGGAACAATAATGTTGAAGAGGAGCATCGTCAAGGAGGAGCAAGAAGAGTAGTAGCATTGAGGAGGAACAACAACATCGAGGAGGAGCAATGTTAATGAGGAACAAGAGGAGCACAATGTTGAAGTAAAACTAATGAGGAAAAAGAAAATTAGCAATGTCAAGGAGGAATGTTATCAAAGAGGAGTAGAAGGAGTAACATCAAGGAAGAGCAAGAAGAACAACAACGTTGAAGAGGAGTGTTATCAAGGAGAAATAGGAGGAGCAATGTCAAAGACGAAAAAAAGGTCCATGAAAAGTGCTATTGAGTAGGAGCAACATTGAACAGGAGTGCTATTGAACATCAACATCAAGTAGCAATAGTAGTAGCAATGCAAGTAACACAAGTAAAAACTCACTAACAAAGCAACTAATCTAAATGATTACCAAATAAGAAAGCAAAAAATACAACACACAATGAAAAAAAAGTGAAAAAACCCTCCTTTATATAAATTTACATTGAGCGCTGCCACTTCCTAACCAAACCCTAAATCTAACTACTAACTAAACCTTAAATCTAACTATTGACTAAACATTAAACCCTACTAACTATTAGCCTTTAAAACTAATTATTTCTTAACCTTTAAACTTGAAACCTTGACCCTACATTTTTTTTAATACCATGTCAAGGTTTCAATTAAATATAAATATATATAATCTATCATAGTTTCAAAGGCCCGGTTTTCATTTCACAAAAAACCATGTAGCTAGTTTCAAACTGAGAACCGATTTGAAACCTTGGTCAATCCTTACATATTTTTTAATACCTGCCCAACACTAGTCTTTACGTCAGGTAAAGCCCTTGGTCGAGTGCATTATCAAAATTGAGCTTGCACTCAGCTATGACCTCGTGCACCCTTATTTTGGTAAAGCCTTTGACCTAGGGCTAACCCTACACATATTCCATGCTAAGGTTGCACAACACCTAACTCTCTCATTCCAATCTTCCAATGATTATTCTTTTCTCCATAGCATAATTCTTGTGTATCCTTTGCATTTCCAAAGTGATACTAGACCAATCAGGTCCCTACAAAATTTGATACTAGGACATAAGCTTGGTAACTGGTTCTTAGCCAAATTGATACCTAACAAACTGATTTTCAATGCCTTGCCTTGGACTTGGCTAATTACCTCGTTCATTTTTCAATTTTGGCTCAACGGTGGCTAGCACTAAGGGTGCCAGGAGGGATGTCCCTAATGTCTCTCCTAGCACCACTACCAATGCTAATTTTAAAATATTTCTATCAAAAAATATATATTTGGTTTGAATTTTTCTTTTCTTAGCATCCCACAATTTTTCCTCATGTCACCTAACATTTTCCTAATGTTACCTGAAGTTTTTTTATATCACCCAACAAATGTTTTTTTTGATGTCACCCAACATTGTTGACGTTCTTCTAACATTACTCAACTTCTTCTTGATGATGTCTAGTGTTTTCTCAAAGTGCCCTCATTGTCCCTTGATGATTTCTCTATGTCCTTTGTTGGTCGAAAAAAAAAAAACCAACATTCCATTGAAGGTTTCTTAATGCTGCTCAACCTCTTGCAATGTTTCCTTGACATGCATTGCCCAACACTCTTGTCATCCCCTAGGGTCTCTCCAACATTGCCCAACATCCGTGTTGTCTCCTTTGTCACTTGAAATACTAAAAAAATTTCCCATCGTCTCTCAATGTCTTCGCATCATCCCTCTCTACCAACTTTTGTCCTCTTGTCATCCTTCGAAGCCTGTTTCTATCATCCCTTAGTCTTGGATGAGATGTTTCTGAGCCTTAAAAAGTATGCCAAAACAAAAAATTTATCAAGGACATTCCTTAGGTCCTAAGGATGTCCTCAGGACATTTGAAGGACATACCCAAAAAAAAGGGATGTTGGCAATGTTGGTTAGCTCCACATAAATGTACATAGGGAGAGCAACTAAGCCATATGTGCATTGTGAAGCACATGACTTAGATTGGAAACACATAATTTTTCCAGCTATCATTGCAAATGAATGTGGTCAGACAGACATGTTTCACGACGGTTAGCTGGGTAGGGTTAGGTTAGCTAGGTAGGGTTAGAAGACTGATATATTGTAACCCATTTGGAGCTCCTATTCAGGCACCCATTTTGGCTATTTGGAGGTCCACACATAATGGATTCACCCCCTATGGGACTCACCATATTCCTAGGCCCCATCCCTAGTAAATAAAGCAAGGAATACCTATATAGGGCACTTTTCAACCCACCTGACAGGACTGGATCTTACATTTTTTAAAGACCCGTTGCTTTTTCTTTGCACAATTAATAGAATCTTGCTGTTAGGTTTTCAAATATCCTCTTACATTATGCAATATGCATTTCTTAAGGGCCCGTACCTCATTATGCATGGAAAGGCCATTAGATGAGGGTGTCACCAGAATGTGGCGATGCCCTCGGCCACCACCTTGGGCCTCCCCAACACATCAAAAAACTTCCAAATCTTTTGGGTAGTAGAGTTATGTGTAAAGTAAGTAACCCTGTCTTCACCCTGTCTTTGGGCCTCCTTTCATCCCCTATCCGCTCTTTGAGTGGTATCCGCAAAGTAAGGAAATTTTTATCAAATTTCAGTATGAAATGCTGAAACTCAGGATTTAATGCACTCAGGTTTGAGACTAATTACAGTAGTTCTACAGATAGGAGCAGTGAGAATATATGTAACAGTAGTGGAGGTGCTCAGGAAAACAAAAAATAGGGTGAAACTCAGTTTAACACAAAATTTGATGGTTTTTGAAGTTTCACATCACCCTTCCCCCCGCCCCCCTCGCCCTTTGAATGGTAATGTACTTTTTGCAGGTGTTTTTAAAACTCATCCTGTGTATGACCAAACTCAGGGTTCTAGTGCTGTGTTTTCCTCACTTTATTAACATATATTGAGGATGCTTATGTTGTGTGACTGTGCATTATACCTTATAGATGTCATAATGCCCTCACTAGTCGGGCATGCTTACATCTTTCCATCAGGACCTACCAGACCAGGCTGATATGTTTCCATGTCTACTGGACCATACCAGACCTGAGACCCAGCTTCAGCCAAGTATATAATACACTGCAACAATGGGCTTGTTGACTCATGGCTGACTGAGCCAAGGGTGGACATGGCACCAGTCTGACCAGTAGTCATCCTTTGAGGTACAGGGCACAAGAGACTATAGGGTAGACCTCAAATGACTTCTTTTGGGGGGTTTGGGGGGGGGGGGAATTCTTTTTGGAGACATTTGATTTTTTTTTATAAAAAAAAGGTTTTTCGTGTTAGTTGGAGGCATTTGAATCAGCGGTTGATCCTAAGAAGCTTATGGTAAAGGTCCAAGTCTATTCCTGGTGACAACTATGTAAAACGAACGTGCTCTAGAGTCTGATATTGTAGTGAAATGAGCTCTCAACTCTCTAGTCTTGCAATGCCCAAACTTTTGTACTTACCACATGACATGGAGCCTCAACATGTGAAGTCACCAGATGATGGGTGCTATGACTTTGTAGGGGAATATAATAGGCATTCTTTTGAGTTTCTTATGATCACATCCTCGAGCCCATAGGTAGCCCCTATGCAAGGGTTCTAGATGTTTCCAACTAGTAACTCATCATTTGATGGCTTTGCCCTTTTATAATTAGGTCAAACAACTGTGTAAGAACATGTAAATGAGGAATTGTTCTGTGAAGTTCCAAAACAAAATGAACTCACACTTTACAATAACAATTAGTGAACATCCGTCAAAGCCAGGGACCAAATGAAAAACTACATCAAATTTCTAGAGTCTCTCCATTAAGACAAGGAGAGCCAAGTTCCCAAAAGACAAACTCACACTTTACAATAATACTTTGTGAACATTCCTCAAAATGTGGGACCAAATGAAAACTAACTAAATCATTTGGTAGTCTATCTTTTCATTACATACAAGTGGAGTCAAACAAAATTGGACTTCTCCAATTCCAATGCAGCTTGCCAAAGAGAAAGCACCTAAATTATGCTACCCTACTACATGCATCTCAAACGTTTTGGGCACATGGTCAAACTTTGAGGATCCAATTGGGCTAGAGTGAACCTGCACTCATCAGAAAACTTTTTTTTGTTAAACTAAAATTATTTATAAATGAAGAGAAACTTGACAACAACAACAATGGAGGTAATTTGGTCATAAAGTGAGATGAGATGTAAAATAATTGCTATAAGAAACACATTGACATCTAACATCTTATTGAAATGAAAAGAGTAATCATGGGACTTAAGAGTTATTCGTAAAGTAACCTGTCTTCATCATGTCTTTGGGCCTCCTTTCACCCCCTATACCCTCTTTCAGTGTTATCCGCAAAGTAAAGACATTTTATTAAATCATAGTATGAAATGCTGCAACTCAGTACAAAATGCTGAAATTCAGCATTCAATGCACAAGGTTCGAGAGTAATTATAGTAGTTGTACGGGCAGGAGCAGTGAAAATATATGTAACAGCAGTGGAGGCGCTCAGGAAAAAGGAAAGACAGGATGAAACCCAGTTTACCACCAAAATTGATGGTTTTCTGAGTTTCACCCCACCTTTGAATGCTAATGTACTTTTTTTGCTGGTTTTCTTTTAATCTCACCTTGTGTATGACCAAACTCAGGGTTCTGGTGTTGTGTTTGTATTACTCTACGGGATAACTCCATGGTGTGAATCATATTAATTCGTTCATGGGTGCCCTCACACTTATTATTATTATTTTGTGGAAGGAGCCATATTGACCAAACTAATTTGAACTTGAGTTTATTACAATTTCACTAATTCTTTCAGTGTTATTATAACCATAGGCAAAGTCTTGATTAATCCTATGCAATACATGCTCAATGTAAATATGTGACACTCAATTCACAATGTTAGGAACTGCAACTGGGATTGAGAGGTGAAATTATGGCCCAAAGGCAAGGGCATTTTGCCTTCAGTTATAGGTAATGGTATTTCACATCCTGTAGCTAACTCACTTGCATTCCGTTACCTTGTTAGTGTACCTCGTTGCTGTAGTTGTTGCGCCTTTTTTCCAGCCACGGCAAGCTGCACGAATTTGGAGCAGAAAAACCAATTTCCTGAGCTAAATTGACACATTTTGACATTTTTGTAATAAATTTTACTGTCTGGAATCACATACTCAGCACCATTGGAGATGCTCTAACAAGGCAACAAGGGTACGGTTAACATGGTACAGTCATGAAAAAGCATTGCTTACTGGTCACTCCTGTTCATGGAATTGAGTCCAAGTGAAAAAAGTGCACAAGAACCCAATCTGTGAATAGCAATTACACATTGAATTCTTCCTCCAATCAGTGTAACTAAGGAAGCAAATTCAGACCACCAAATCCAGCAATCCCATTGGCTTGAAACAAAAATCTTCTGGCTTACACCCAGGCCTATTCTGCTGAACGTTGAAAATAATGGTTCATTTCTATCATACCACCAAATCAAGCAATTTCATTGGTCAAAATCATTTTTCTTCACACCTACGCACAAGCCTATTCAATACCCTCTATCTATCAGTACACTAATACTATGTCCCACAGTTTGCGCCCCTGCCATTAGATCAGGCCAAAAATGGCAACAAACAATTTTGAAAATAAAAGTTTCATGCAAACAATGATAAGGCTTAGCATGCACTCATGAAAAGGGCGTGGAGAGTTTTTTGGGGGGAGGGGTGGGGGGGATTTTTTGTGTTTTTTTTCTTGTTCTCAATGTGTTCTCATCATGTTCCCATGTGATTCTCAAAAGGTTCCCCTAATCCCCCAAGTTGTTCTCCAAGACATTTCAATAGCATGTCAATTTTATTGCATATGGTTTGTCCAAAATTCAACTCCCATATATAGAAATTGAAAAGATGGGCCATAAGGGGAGCACATGTGTTTATATTTTGCAACTTGGGGTCCAAAGAGGTGCTTCTATTGGGGAGTGCCCAATATTCAAAAAAAACATTCATGATGGGCCAATCAAAATGGCCCCTCCCCCCCAAAAAAGATAAAAAATAAAAAGTGAACACACCCTTGAACTAATTCTGATGACGAAAAATTTCAAAAGAACTGATGTATGAGAAATTTTGTAAAATCCTTCAATTATTTAAAAAATAACCACCTCACTTGTTTCATAAGAACTACCTCATTCTTTTCTTAGTAACTAACTCCCTCCTTTCTTAATAAGTAGCTCATTCTTTTAAAAAAAAAACTCACCAACATGGATATGAAAAAAATAAATTAACATGTGCATTTTCATGTTCAGGATATTTATATTAATTCAATTTAAATTTGACATTCAGATAAATAATGATAAACTATTGAAAACCATATGAAAACATTACAAAAATAAAATTGATGGTCACTGATAGCGCAGAGCAGTTTGAAGCCCAAGTTAATATGAATCACACCACTTCCCATAATTACTATCACCCTTGGCAGGGTTTAAAAAGAAAAAGAAAAAGAAATTCCATAATTAACTTAGCTTACTCTGCAACCCACAGCCTAGGTCAGCCTTTTCATCAAGGGCATGAGGCCAGCAACTTGCAAGGCTTCTAGGCTGCACTTCTGAGTGCCCTGAGAAGAGGGTTCTTAAAAAATAAATTCCTCACGTAGGTCCACTGGCAAGGATCCTCAGCATTAATTAGCAATAAATGGCGACTGTCCTAGTGAACTAGTAAATCTTTTATGGAATCCTGCCTAATTTTGGCGACCTAATGAAACACATTGTCTAAATCTGGCGACTTTTGATTTATTTTTTTCTGGAGATATGGCGAATTTTGAAAAAAAATTCTCAAAAATCCCTTTGTTAGTTTCGCCAGCCCCCTTTTGTTTTTGTCACCAGGTGGTGAAAATTCGCCACCAAAAAAAAACCCCTCTGCCACACATGCAGGGAAATGAAGGCAGAGCTACTCCCAACCAGTGTTGTGCATGTAAGTGTCAATAGCAGTATGTAGGGCATGTAAATCCAGTGTAAGTGTACATCATTTACACTTACAAGTCCAAATTTTTTACACTTACACGTATCCTGTTGCAGTGTATATATAATTTTTTACACTTAGACGAGGCCAATGTAAATATTTGTCAAATACACTTGCATGGCCCTGTGTAAATGTTTTGGGGCGTGTAAGTGTAAATACTAAAATTATTTGTGAAGTCACCCTGTCTTTGGGCCTCCTTTCACCCCCAAACCCTTCTTTCAGTGGTATCCATGAAGCAAGGAAATTTTATTAAATCTGGGAATGAAATGCTGGAAATCAGCATTTAATGCACAAGGTTGAAGACTGATTATAGTAGCACTATAAGTAGGAGCAGTGAAAATATACCTATGCAGCAAAAGTGGAGGCGCTAAAGAAAAAGGAAAGACAAGGTGAAACTCAGTTCACCACAAAAGCTGAGGTTCCCTCGCCCTTGAATGCTAATCTTTTCATTTTTTTGAATCTCACCCTATTTATGATCAAACTCAGGGTTCTAGTGTTGTTTTCCTTACTTTATAGATAATTTTATTATTTATATTTAATGACCAGACCTTCTTGCAAAGTTATATGAATTAGTTGTGGATGTATATTTTGATGGTTTTTTTTTTGCGCAATGAGCCATTTAGTTGGCTTATCTTCAAAAACATTATGAAATCTCCCCTTCTGAAATAAAAATCACATTTTTTATATTGTTATATATTTACATAGTCATGTAAAATCATATAAATATATATTTACATTTGCACTGTTTTATCAGACCACAAAACTATATAAATTATTTATTTTTACACTTGCACAGAGTATCATTCCCAAACCATTTACATGCACAACACTGCTTCCAACTAAGGTACCGTAACCATGGTAAAAGAATAGAGTTCCTTATAAGTTATTATTACTCAGTCAAGTTGCTGGAATTGATTGAAAATGGAAAAAGTGAAAAAACCGGAAAAATGATCAAGAAAAAGTCCATAAGTTAGCTTATAGCGCAACCCACGGCCTAGGTCGATCTTTTGGTCAAGGCCGCCAGGCCGCTAGGCGGCAAGGCTTCAAGGCCCCGCATGTTCGTGTCGACATATGCGGGGGAAACGAAGGCAGAGCTACAAGAAGAGTACAGCGTTGTTGTCGTTGTGCGTGCGAGCAAGCTGCGCTCTAGAGCGCCATTGTTTCTTCCTCCTCTCTCGGTCGCTTGCTTTCTTCTATACCCTGCTCAGCGTCGTCATCATCATCATCTCTCTCTCTCTCTCTCTCTCCAGTTGCTGTTGGTCATAACTCTCTGGACTTTTTGAGGAGATCCGTTGTCGGGTGGTGGAGAGAGTGACCTCGGGAATGGCGACAGAAGGGAAGAAGCTCTACACTTTGTCGGATGTGGCAGTCCACAATAGTTCTAACGATTGCTGGCTCATTATCGGTGGCAAGGTGAAGGATCCATGTCCTTTATGGAGCTCTGTCTTTTCTTTTTGTTAGCTTCGTTTTCGTCTGTTATTATCATTGTGCATGCTTTGCTTCCTCGGCGATTTTGTTTTCTAATCTGAGAATAAGTAGCACCAAGGATGTGCGCGTGTTTTTTTTTTTTTTTTTTCTTTTTCTTGGGGCCGATGGAGGTCTTCTGTTTCTGTCTCTAATACATTCTGTTTTTGTAAGTCGATCGTTCGCCTTTCAAGGCCTCAGCAAATGGGGCGTTTCTGGTTCGCATAGCTACATGCTCTGTGTGTGGAAATAACATATGCGTTGAATGAGGAATCGCATGTCAATCCGTCTTGTTCTGTAGAAATGCGGTGATTTTTCCTGGCTTCATTTAGACTGCTATCCAAGGTCCTGTGTTCAGGCATTGAAGATCATATACACAGTTAACTTTTGGCAGTTCTGCAACTGTGTAATGCGGATACTGTGAAGTGTCTCTTTTCTTGTGGTCGGTCCTTTGAGGGGGAAAAACCTTAAAAACATTCAACTGAATATTGAAGTGTTAGTATGAAAAATTGGGATCTGAAGTTCTGGAAATTCACAGTATTTGGTGACGTGGAGGTGAAGAAGATTTGCAAGTTCTGAACCTTTTTCTGTGAGTCTTTTGTAGTTTCATTCTTTAAGAGATGCATAAATGATGCTGGGGGTTTGAAACAGCTGTACTCACCAGTTTAGTTGAAGTGTGGAATGGTTCTTTTTTGGGATTTCAGGCCTATGATGTCACCAAATTTCTGGAGGAGCATCCAGGAGGAGATGAAGTACTCCTGTCAGCAACGGGTATGTTTTTGGCATTGTTATAGTCTTCATGCAGAGAGTGATTAGGATGTTAATGCAGAGCTCTATTTTTCTTGACATTCTCATATCATTCTCCCAAGGAAAACCAGGACAATGATGATCTTGGTTGGTAATGGAGGAGAATTGGCTTCTTCTCTTGCATGGTTAAGATCCTGCTAAAACAATGTCCTGTCTGAAAGCAGGGAAGGATGCGACTGATGATTTTGAAGATGTTGGCCACAGTGGCGCTGCCAGATCTATGATGAATGAATACTACGTGGGTGATGTTGATCCTGCCTCACTTCCATCAAAACCGACATATACTCCAGCCAAACAGGCTACCTACAACTCTGACAAGAGCCCTGACTTTCTCATCAAGATCTTGCAGTTCCTTGTGCCCCTTGCTATTCTAGGGTTGGCTGTGGCAGTGCGTTTTTTGACAAAGAATAATGATGTGTCTATCTGATGATCCATAGCATTTCTTTGTAGACTCCCCCACCCTTCCATTGAAGGCTCTGCAGCCAATTGAGCTCAGATGTGGAGCACTCTAATAGCTAAAGATATTGATAGTTACTACAGTGCCATCTCTTCCCATACATACTCTTATTCAACTATGCAGATGTTAGCATGATTTCAGTTGCCTTGTTTGATTCATTGGAGAGACAGGGATGTTTGATAGAAGTTCTCAAATGTCCCAGGGGTATAATCTTCAGTGTGGCCAGTGTTTTCTTGTTCAAAGGGGCTGAATCCAAAGCACAATGATAGGGTGCCAAGGAGTTTGTATGGAGAAGGGATTATGGCACTATGCTAGATGGATGTGCATTTATATCTTTGCTATGTGTGTTGATAAGCTTTACTTATGCTTGCCAATTGTTTCAGAATGTGGGCCACCATTTTTCCTGGTAGTAGAAGCACTTGTTGGTGCTGCTTTTGGCACTCTTAACTGTTGCATGATTAGTCACTGGGTGCTTTTTGCTCCCTCAACTTTGAAGGGTACATAAGAAGGCAACCTTCTTTCTAGTAACCTGATCAAGACCTTGGTTGTCCCACAATATGGAATGGATTTCGTGTCAGATAGTTTCCACTGCAATGAGAGGGCGGTGTTTGTTATGATGTCCACATGTCAGAAGCCAATTATTGTGGTTGGATCATGAGGACACAAAAATGGTTTCACCTCCTGACAGGTACTGGCGCTGATCTTGCTTTCTATGCCAAAGTGGCCTATGTTTTGACACCTTTTTAGGTTTGGAACTTGGAAATTTGATTACTGTCCTCAAGTTGCATTCTACACAGTTGTATGGTTCCTGAATTTGATTCTCATGTCAGTGAACTGTAGTTTGACAGCTTTGTTGTAACACAGAAAATCAGAACAAAAGTTCTGTTGTGAAACAGTTTGCCAGTCCTGAGGGTTGCTATCAACTTTGTCCAGGTAGCAATTTTGGGATGAGGCTGATCTGGGAGCTAAAGGCAAAAAGACTAGCATGTTTAACTGTGCATTGGTTGCAGGTTTAAGGATAATAGATGGGCTTGGTTTCATTCACGGCAGATTACAATAATATAGAGGTCTATACTTGCTGATTTGTTGGGTTTTCAAGTTGTCTTAAATGGCAGAATAGGTGCAGTTTAGAATGGATCTTTCTGCTCATTCTGACAACTAATGAGTTTAGAAATGGGTCCAAAGGAGACCCAACTTTTTATGAGCTAATAGTTTAACCCACAAATGTTGTGGCAGTCAATTTTGGCTGCAGGCCCATCTCTTACTGACCATTTCAGGTATCTCCTCTAGACTTCCAGGCCCAGCGAAAAGAATTCGACCTGGCTGCAAGATGAGCTTCCCAGAATGCCTAGCTAGACCTTGTGCAAGTGCCTTGATTTCTGCAGGCGGCTGTAAGTTTTCTAAGCTGACCACTTGGGGATAGTATATGCTTTTAAGGCGTAATGTACACAGCTAGAATATACCAGTGTTGACACTCTGTTTTAATCTACATTGGATCCAAATATGTCTATACATAACAAGTATGGGTTCATGATGTTCTGCACACAATCAAATGCATTATTGTGTTTTCTTCTCTTTTTGAAGCTTTCTATTTGTTGGCCTTGCCTACCAATGCAAGGATATTGTGTTTAGAAATTGCCCTGACTTTTGTAGTAACTTTATCATTTCGGATTTTGATGTTTTTTCTTTTCATTTTTTCACTTCAGCAATAAAAAAATAAAAATGTTCTGAAATTCCTACAGTTGTCAATGGTGGGAAAAAAAGTTGCAAAGTAATTTTGGACTACTTAGGCACACCACACTACCAAACTTTAGGGCAGGCAGTCAATAGTAATAGGAAACAAAATTTCTAGAACTTTTGGCATTGATTGAAAATTGAGGAAAATTGACATTGATTGAAAATCATTTAATTACTGCCAGAATGATAAAACATACTAAAGTATCCATAAAATTATATAATGTGATCAATAAAATTGCTATATATTATTTTCCTCTGGAATACCATAAATGTCAAAAACAAAGTTGCAAAATGAAAAGAACATTACTGATCATGAAAAATGCTAAAGTTTTTCCTATGACTAAGAGGTATATCAGAAAAGGAAAACCTAATGTGAACAACAATATATTGTTTAGCCACTGAAAATGCTAGATTGTCATTGATTGTGTATACATATTTGAGCTTGCATGTTGCTTCGCATGACTGGTGACAATGATTAAATTATTTTTTTGTGAACATAATAATTTTCTTGTAATTAATATTATTTTTTCAAAAGATAAAAATTTATAAATTTCATTACATGTCATTTTGTTCCATTAAGTTTTTTGTCATTCTTGATTTTTGGGAGGAAAAATGTTAACAAAAGTCTGATTTATTAAAAAAGTTCAAAACAAAATACAAATAGACCCAAAAAAAAAACATAAATACACACATAGAAATTGTGTAAGCAAAGCAACAAGATACAAACAGACAAACACATTGAAAGGGTGCGCAACACAAACAACAACAAAATGATTTAAAAATAAAATTTCATCTATGACAAATTATAGTCCAGAATGACTCTGGAATTGTCACAGTGACAATCACCAAAATCCCATCCTACATAAACTAGTTCCATTGAAACATTGTTGCTAGAATTAAGAAAAAACCTCAACATCCATTCTCTAGAATGGCATGATGTCAAAGGATTTGAACTGGTGTTGAGCAAAATGAATGGTTTATTGGCCGGTATATAATATGGTATAGGTAATGGTATTAAGGATGACTTTCCTTTGGGGATGATCATAAGTTATGCTACAACAAGAAACTCATTAAAAAATACACTCTTTACAGTTCAATACTTTTGATATTGTTCTTTTCATTACTTACATTTATGTCTTAATTATAAAATCAAAAATTTGATTTCACTCATTTCAAGCAGTATGTAAATTTGTCCAATGCTTCTATTATTTTGACTAGTGTGGCCTGTGCCATTTGCCCAAGTGTTACCATGTCCTCAACTGATTTTTCTTTCCAAAGCCTGGTTTTTGGAATTTATTTGATTTTTCAGCTGCAAAAATCACTTAAAAATCAATATCTCCCACATTCTGAATCCTAATCTTACCAAATAAATTCCATTGAATCCTCTCATCAAGGTCTTTCCAACAATTCCATTAAATCCTCTCATCAAGATCTTTCCAACATTTCCATTAAATCCTCTCATCAAGATCTTTCCAACAACATCAAAGGCACATTCCAATTCCTCCGAAATTTTCAGCTATGATTTAATTTAATTTTCACTGAAGAATTCATTCAATATTCAAGAACTTGAACACCGCAAGTCCAAAACACTTGAAACGAAGCCAATGCACCCCTCCTCCTCGAGAGCTTTCCAAAGAGACCAAGAACGCGATCTGAAGCATCCCAGTTTGGTGGATCTTGTAAGTACAAACAAAACAAAACAAACTAACTACCTTGCTTCATAGATAGATACTGTTTTTTTATAATAAAATGATGTACCATCATCATATTTGAATATGATAAATCATATACTTACTGGTTTGAACTTTGAACCTCCCATAACATCGAGATACCATAATTATTTTTTATTCTTCATTTATCAGATTTTGATATTTTCTTCACTAAGATGGAATTTCCTGAAGGGAGGAGATGACAAATGCACCTCTCCCAATGAGGAAGGGAGGGGGAGGAAAATTCACAAACATGTATTTGTATTACACGTAATGCAAATTCATTATTTGTATTGTACCTATTCTAACATTGGATTTTGTGATCACCAATTAAAATACAATACATTTCCCTACTACAACCTAAGTGGGGACATCCCCAAAATAAGGGCTTAAGATGAGATGATAGCTGAATCCATCACCACACTTTGGGCATGTCCTCTTGCCCATGGGCTTTACTTATTGTAAAGTGCAAGGCCAAGCTCATCATGAACCCAAGCATATGTAGATCACAAGGCTTTGGTTGGAGGGGTAGGAGGGGGAGTGTTCTTAGTTATGCCCACTCCATGAAAGTGGAAGAATCTCTTGCACTCTTAAAGAGTAACGGTAATAGCCCCCCTCTTTTCTAGGAGGGATACTTGTTGTATATGCCCTCCAAATAACCTAGCAAATTTCTCCAAGTGCTTTTATGTACATGTCAAAAAAACAACCCTAATACTCTCCATAACATTATATTATGTAACAACCAAAAATGCTAAAGTTGATGTCAAAATAATAAGCCCTAAAGGTGCATTCACACTTGGTATTAGGGACTCTAGGGTTGAGTCCCCTAACACCATGCTAGCCATTTAGGACATAAACCTTGTTGCCATGAAACTTATCAGGTTAAGCTAACATTCACTTACCATTGAGCTATGGCCCATTTAACATTGGGTGCCACCTAGGATGCCACCTAGATTTTCATTTAACACTGACTTAACATCATGTGTGAATGCACCATAAGATGAACCATTAACACTACAATCAGCAATACCAGATAGATTATGAAAATAACTAACTATTGTTTCAACAAATGTCTGTAGAGAAATTAATTAATTAATTAATTTCCAAAAGGATTTTTTTGGGGGGGAAAAAAAAAAGGCAAAAGTCGCCATATTTTCAGGAGAAAAAAAAGTTACATGTTGCCATATTTAGACAATGAGTTCTAATTGGTAGCCAGAACTAGACAGGATTCAAAACAACTCCGTTTTATTTGGCTCATTCCTCTTGTGGATGGTCGCCAGTCCACCTTGAGCAAATCGGGGAAAATAAAACCCTGGTCAAGAATCGAGGAAACCGAAGAGGACGAGCAAAGCGGCAGAGGAGCGATGGCCGGTCGATCGTCCATTTCCTTCGTCACTGGCGACGGTTTGGTGGCCTTGCAAGGTCCCAAGGTCGCGATTGTCGATGTCAGGTGCACCTCCTGTTGTAGTAGTCTCTTGCTTTTTCTTTCGTCTTTGGTTAATTTTATTCTTATTCTTTTTGGGAGCACAAACAAGAAGTTGTATGGAATCCTGCGGGTTCGAGTGCAAAATCAAAGCGAGTGAGGAACTTTGGGAATGGAGGAATACATCCGCAGAGGGTCTATGGCATCTTGGTGTACAGGAGGACCTCTCAGAGCCACAGAGTATTAAGGGTTTGGCTGCATTAGGGAATCAACAGGTTTTCGATGGCATGTGTCATGCATGTTACGGTCTAATGACATCATGTTTTATGTGATGAGCTTTCTTGTGCTTCTTCCAGTTGCAAAAATGTCATACAATCTGAAGGTTTGGCAATCTAATAATGAGGGGAGAGTGGTGTTTTGAAGGGATGGAGAACGGGATTTGGATGGTCATATAGCAGGCTCTGTGCATTTTGCAAGTGCAAGATTCAAGGAAAAGCTCCCTGAATTGCTCCAGAAAATCAAGGGCAAAGAGACTATTGTTTTCCATTGTGCCAAGAGCCAGGTACAAGAAATGTGTTTTCTTTTGCGCTAGTAAAAAAAGAGCATGAATCATGAAGTGCTGTTTTTTGTCTGAAGTGAAGGAAATATAGTCCATGGACAAAACCCTCCGTTGCAGCATCTGCACCATTTTTCAACTAGGGCCAAGAAGAGGCTGTAGGTGACAAACAGTGAGACTTGGCCCTTGCAGGTTCGTGGCCCCATATGTGCACAAATTCTGCGTGACCATTTGAACACAACATCTGTTAATGAAGGATTGATGGACAAGGTTCCAAAGGTGGTAGTCCTTGAAAGAGGATTTGATGGCTGGGCAATGGCAGGCCGACCTGTGTGCTCTTGTGCTGGCATGGTGTGTAACAAGAAATAGCAACATCATCTGCATGATGAAATACTGCTACTGCTGTGCTGGAGCAAGGTGTGCTCCAACTACAAGATGATACGACATCTCCTTCCAATACTTGATCATGCAACCCGTAGCTCTGAGATCAGGGTTTGACTGGATTGGATGTGAAGATGCTTTGTATGTCCTTATCCTTTCAAGGAGTTGCTAATCCTTTGGTGAGAATCAACTCTGGGTTTTCTCTTTTATATACAACTGGGTTGTATTCTTTGATCATTGTGGCTTGATGGAACATGCATATAGCTGTTGGAAGGCAGATTCAAGTTGTTGATTGCTTTGAGCTGATTTATGCTTCTGAAGACATTGGAAAATTCCAAACAAATCAAAGTTCCTAATCTTGGATATTGTGAACAGTATGGGGTAAAACATTTGTTGCACATTGGTCTTGTGAACTAAAATTTGGGTTGGACTTAGTGATTCATTTGATCATGTGGGTAGCAACTGAAAGGGGAAAATACAATGATTCTAGACACTGAGCAGATAGATGAATGCACTAGCTCTCAACAGACAAGCCCAAGCAAGGAAATAGTTTCCATAAGTGTTCTTATCAAAGCAAACAAATACTGTGGAGAAAAGGGTGTAATGAAATTGATTAAAGTGAAGGGTACTACATCCTTATCTCTATGCAACTCTTATGGTTGCAAGAAACAGATTGTTATGAGTTTTGTCCTTCCTCATCTCTTTGGGTCCTCTTCTCATTTTCTGATTGATTTATTCCTATAGACTAGGGTAGTGGGCTTCTGCTTCATAGATGAATTCAAATGGAGTTTTTTGCTGAGGATTTGTTGGAATTTGTTTGCCTGTTCATGTTGTATCTGTTCTCTTCAAGTGATCTATCTGCATGATCTGAAATGAGTTGACATCTAACCCAAAAGGATATGTCGTGTAAATGCAATCTTCATCATTCCTCTTCTCATTTCTCAACAAAGAAGCAGCAATTGACAAAGATTTTGAAACATCCTCTTCTTGTTTCTGAACACAGCAGCTGTTCACAAGTACTTGGAAAGATGATAGATAAGCCTTGAGAAAAATGCTTTGAAACTTGCTATTCTTGGCCTTTTTCCTGCTTCTCTTGGCCATGGTTACTTTTCCATGAACCCAAGTAGCTTTAAATAGAACCACGGTTAGTTTTTCTGGGTACCTCATCACCTGCAGTTCCAGGTCCAAAGTCCAAACAATAATGTTTTATATAAAAAAGGCATAAAAATAATAATAATACAAGCTGCTTAGCATAGTTTGTTCCAAATTTGGATATTTTGAATCAAAAAACCAAAAAAAAAAAGAGGTCAAAAGAAATTTAATTCAATTCATTTGCATTTTGGTCATAAAAATGTCCAAATTGCATAAATTTATATAAACTGTTTTTGAACTTTGAAGAATAAAATTTTGTACAAATTTAATTGGGCAGGGATATGATTAAAATCATTTGGTAGAATAATTTTCAATACTTTTCTCTCCAAAATGTAATGCAAAATATTTTAGTTATTTGGAAAATTATCATAAACCCATTAGAAACACCCAATTATTTATATAGCGTGGTTTAGGTTAATTTTTATCGTGTGAATAAACAACACAATGACCTCACATGATGATATAAGTTTCAAATTCTTCTTGGGATGAGATAGATAACTTTGCAAGATTGTAAAGATTACAAAACTGCTTTCTCATTAAAACTATAAAATCTTTAAACCCTTGAACCCTAAAACTTTTTGGTTTATGCCTCCAAGTAGGCTGAATTTCAAATCAAAATCCACTTAGTCTCCAGTATTATGAAGACTTTCATGAGTTATTGGCATCATCTAAAGGATTGTCATGACGGTTTTTTATCTTGATGCTTTGTGGAATTATATGCACAACAATTTTTCATAATTGTGAAAAAAATTGGGCTTCAAAAATGGTTTTTCATACTTCATCTCTTACCCATATAATTGTGATCAAAATCAGTAGTTGGTAGGAAAATGAAAATGTAATTTTTTAATTTAGAAATAAATATCTTGAGGAAAATTTTACAAATTCAAACACAATGATGCAATATATGCATTGTAATACTTGGTCACATAATGTATATGTGACAAAAATACATATATGCAATAGGTTTTTCAACATTCACATCATTTTTAAAAAATTGAACATTTTTAATGGTTGTCTTATATCATGAAGGTTTAATGTAAAAGCTAAGAACAAAATTTCAGGATGAAACATTAGGCCAAATGTTTAACACACAATGCATGTCATTATCTAACTTGAAAATTAAGGTTAATAGGTTTCAACCATATCATGTCATTTTGCTCAATTTTATCCTTTAATTAAAAGAAGACACTTCTTGAGAATTTTAATATTATTCTTGCACTTCATTACAAACCCAACTATCATGTGTGCCAAATATGGCAGATGGTTCTACACAAGTTTTTATTGAAAACCTATTTTAAGCTTGTGTTGTTTTGGGAACAATTGGATTGGATCCCCACAACACAACACCAAGGATTCTGACCCCGAAATTTATAGCAAGTTAATGGTGCTAGATATTCATGTTCAAACTTGGGTACTTATTGTTAGTTCTATTGATTGGGGTGCATCTCAATGTTCAAAAACATTTTCATGTTTTTTTTCAATGAATCACTTTGATTGGCCCTACATGAACATTCAAGAGAATTCATGAAAAAAAACATAACAAGTGAACTTAGAAATTGACATCATCTAATGCAAAACATGAACAAAGGTTAAGAATTTGCATCAACATCTTGTAGATTATACACAACAACTCCAAGAGCAATAGTATAAACTCAAAGAGTAACAACTTTTTCAGAATATGGTGTTGTATGTATTAATTAGTAATCTACCCAAAATTTATTGATTTGTTTATTTCGTTTTGAATGAGCCACTTTGATTAGCCCATCATCAATATTTTTGAGACACTGGGTGGTCCCCATAAGAAGCCATTCTATGACCCCCACTCCCCAAAATGGAAGCAAAGTGCCTTTTGGCAAACCATTTTAGTTTATGTATATGACAATTCAACTTCAGCCCAAGCAAATGGGTTAAAATCAGAAGAGAAGAGTAGATCCTCCAAATTTTGGGATAATCCAAATTGTCATCCATAAAAAAGAGCAGAGCAACCTCAATTGCAAAGGGGATAATAACATCATTTCAAACAAATTGATGTTGTTTGTTGTTATTTGGATGAGACAAACAATGCAAATCATCCTTTGAATCAAACTTCAATGAAGGTGATTATTTGAGTGCTAGACAATCTTGAAAAATATAGTGAAGTCAAGAATCGAATGTCACCTTGTTTATAATGGTGAATTGAAATTCGCCCGAAATTTACAATATGCATTAGAAGGCATTATTTGCAATGTTTTTTTTTTCAAATTTGTGAGGAAGGTGGTGTGTGATTCTGCATGAGAGGACTTTGGCTGGATTTGGTTACAAGTCAGAAAGGTTAGGAAAAGAATTTAGGATTCATCTTATAGTTTTTTCTCACTTTATTCAACATCATTATAGTTTTATTTTTATAAATTTGAGGGTACTTATTGTGATTTGCATTAATTATATCCATTTATAAACCTGGGGTACTTATGTAAATGTATGTGTAATAAGGTATAATGTGATTGTATTAATTAATTTGGAGGGATGATCTTGGCATTTTATTTCATTTGGTGATAGACCTTTCTGATTGGTCATCACCCAAAACAAAAAACAAATTCACTCTTCACACACTCCTAACATATAAATTATCCGAGTTGTTCACTTGGTATTGATGTAAGTGAAAAAATTGAAACTTTTTATAAATCTCCATGCAAAAGACAAGTTCCATTTAAGCTAAACATGGAACTCTTTCATCTCTCCATAGCACAAAGAAGAAGAAGCAATAATAGAACAAAGAAGAACAAAATGACATGAAAGCAAAGCAATGAAAGCAAAGCAAAGCAAAGCAATTTGACTGGTTTGGACACACTCAAAAAAATGGAATGCCCTGCAATTCCATTGATGCGAGAGTTACGATAATTAAAATTTTGTATGAAATTTCATGTTGTAACATCATAACATTTCATGTGAATGAAAAAATCTTTCAAAATAAGAGATTGCAAATGAATTTGGCCTCAATCATGACTTATATCTACAAAATGTGAACTATCTATATATTTCATCCATGGCATATATGGATGCACCCAAGTGTGTCTCTTCTCATGGATGAAATTGTGCACCATGTTGAAAAATGTATCACAAAGTTTATTCATCACACATTGAATGGATGAATTAATGAATTTCATGGACATCTCAATTATTTTATCAGAGTTTGTTTGCTTGACGGTTTTCTTCTTCCATAACACACAATCAACAAATATCTATAACCAAAGTCATGTTTTGATAAATTTTCAGTAAAGGCTTTTTATTTTTTCTCATAATTGTGAATAAATATTAGTTAAATGATGGTCACTCAATTGTTATTGATTCTCGTAGAATATTATAAACAAAAAAAAAAAATTTAACAAAAAACCAATAGTATAATCCAACAATTTAACGCCTTTCATGAAATTATAAAACAATCACCATTTTGTGGATACCAAATAAATTTCAAACTCAAGAAAAAAAGAAAAAAGAAAATTTTCGCATAATTGAAAAATATTTTTTGGGTCATAATTGAAACCAAAACAAGTATTTAGGCTACTTCTTGAATGCTTGTAAGGAGCTGCAATTCTTTTTGCTTTGTATTAAGATGTTGCTCCTTCTCCCATGCAATCTAGTGTTGGTCATTACAGAGAAGTGTTCCCAGTCTGTTTGGCCTAGAGGCAGAAACCATATGTACTATTTAGCCAAATTTGGCTAAATTATTTTCTGGATGATCGCCACTTTAACTACATCACAAAATCCTGAAAAGAAAAACCCCTGGTGGCAATAGTATTCATTTCTTTGACCTGTTTAATATTTTCGCCCAAAATGCAGGGCCGCCGGCGGTGACAACAACCATGCTGCCGCCGTGCCGCCGTGGCGGTAACAGCTATGCCGCTGTAGGCGTCCCGTGGGTGGAACTCCAGTCCTTCGCGAGAAGAGCAACATCAGCAGCAGCTGGAGTCCTTGGCCAAGTGTCGTTCTCTTCCAGCGAACTGGGGTGCTGGAAGGCTGCATGTCAATGCTCGAGCAAAAGACTCAGTCACTCCGTCTCTCTCTGTTTGTTGTTGCATTGAAATCTGTTCTAGATTGTAACGTGTTGCATGCGCACGCGGTGTTTGTGTGCCCCCCTCCCCCGTGTGGATCCAATGTCCATGGATCATCACACCTCCTCTCGCCATCCCTTGCTGCTGATTCCCACCCAGTTTTTGTCGCCGTCTCTCCTCCGCCCACCAGCACCGTCAACATCACCACCACCACTGTCCATTTCTAAGGGGTAACTCTGTGTCGTCGCTGATCTGGGATTTTGAATGCAGGAGAGTGTGATCTGCAGTAGCCTCAAGGTTTTTTACTGAGGTTTCTGGGAGGTTGCTTTAGGCTTTCAGCGCCGCCTGTTTGGTATTTAGAGGACGGTGAGACGGGAGACTTTGTAGCTCATTAGCCGAAGAAAGAAGAATTAGAATGATAAGGGAATTACCATGAAGAATTTGCACGAGGTTTGTCCGGGCGTGAAGGAGGATTCTCCTGCCACGATTGTGGATACCCAACGAGAAAACAATGCTGCAGAATCTGGTGAGCAGAGGGCGCTGGATGACATCGAGAAACAGCGACCCAATTCTGGTGATTCAGACGTCGTGAGCACAATGCAGCAGCCCCTTGCAGCGCCGAAGGCAACTCCACAAACTTCAAAGAATTCTACAATTTCGGAGAGTCAGGAAGAAGAAACTGCGGCGACTCAACGAGTTACAGAATCTGCAGGCGATCAAAGGGGGTCGGATTTCAAGGAGCTGCTTGATTACTATGAGAAGGAGCTCGGCGGCAAGAGAGAAGGAGGTCTCGAAGAGAAGCCTCCTCTGGGAGGCGTAACAACAAGCAATTCTACAACAATTGACAATGCATCGAAAGAGAGCTCCGGAGTACCCACTGTAGATGATGTGGGTCCTCCTCGCAGTCCCACCCACACACCTCCTCCTTCTCCTTCTCCAGAAATCAAGTCTTCCAGCGATGGAACAATAAAAGAAGGAGGCGGCGGCGGCCTTCTCAGTTCCTTGGTGGGAACCAAAATCGTACCCATGGTGGCCCCGCTGGTCACACCGCTCGTGTCAGCGGTGACTGTAGTGGGCGAAGGAACAGCCGCGGTAAATGACATACTCTCCCTTGCTCACAACAGTGCTTGCATCATCATCATCATCATCACCATCACCCTCAAGCTCCAAAGATGTCACAAACCTCAAGACTGGCGATTAGGGTTTCCTGCACTGAATGACTCACCAAATGTTGCACATGACTCTTTTAAGCTTTTTGTTCTTGTAGATCAGATGGTCTCTGACAATCATCAATCTGTGGCTGAAGGAAAAGCAAAGCAGACGTGGTAGAGAGAGAATCTTGGAGCTCTTATGTTGTTCATACTGTGGTTGTATCAGGAAGGCTGTTGATGAGCATTGGACTCTCTCTCTCTCTCTCGGAATCCTGAAGCTATTTGTGATGATATGGGTATGCTAGGTTCTGGTGGGAAGAGGAGATCAGGCTGACACTGCTGCTGATGAGACAACAGTGACCAAAGGTTTGGACCGGACTACTGCAACTACAGAGAGTGTGGTTGAACCCACCACCAGAACCGAAGAAGCTCCAATTCTGGGACATGTCGAGCAGCAGCTCGAGTCACAGGTACAGAGTTTCTCTTGTACAACTCCCCCTGGCACTCTCTGAGCTCTTCATACCAAATATGTGAACTGGGTTGGGTGGGTTGGAACCAACTTCTACCGTGAAGCTCCAGAATTTAAAGCTTGTCCAGCATAAGTAGGCTGAATCTTTGCAAGAAATCCTTTGGACTTTTGAGGGTGCACATTAAAAAATTCATTGGCATTCAGAAGTTTCTGCGAGAAGTAGACATCTTAAAACCCAATGCTGTTGCTGTGTTGAAAGACAAGGGTGCTCAGTTGGGGCTTATGTGTGCTGTTTTTCTCACTCTGATCGGATGCACCAATCAATAATAGAACAATGTTCTGTTTTGTTGTTTTCCCGTGGTAATTGTAGGTGGTTGGGCCGGATACAGACCAAGTAGGAATTGCAAAGACAGCAGCATACAAGGAGCCTGTAGAGGGAGCTACACAGGAAGAGCTAAAACAGAGAGAAAGCCGAGAGGAGCCAGCAGTACCAGCTACACTCCCAACCCCAATTATCACAAAACCAAATGAGCATACTATGACAGCAATAGACACAAAAGCCCCAAAAGAGGAGGATGATGGAGTTCCTGTTGAATTGGAAGCTCAGGATGAGACAGTTGTGGAAACTGTCTTAGTGCCAAAACCCACACCAGCTGTTATTCAGGTAAGATCTGGAAGTAATCCTTAAGACACCCTGACAAACTATTTACTCTCTTAGGAGTCTGCACCAAGTTTGGGCAAAGCGAGCTAACAGTGCACACACAGAAACACACACCAACACACAGAGGGCATCTTGCAACTGTTCAAATAGCTGCATTAGAGGAGAGAGTTGAAAACTGTTTGAATCTCATATGCATGGGACTGTATCTGATATGGCAGGAGGGTGAGCAAGGCTCTGTAGTTGCACCACAGCAAAAGCAACAGCAGCAGGTACCTGATAAGAAGGAAAAGAAGAAGCATTTTCAGAAGCTCCGAGCTGCAGTCCAACGCTTGTTCAAGTTGAAAAGCGAATCATAAATTTTCTATGAAAATAAGCATGACAGTCACTGTAATTGTCAGCTTCAAAAAAAACTGGCAAAAGCAGCTTCAAGACCCCAGCAAATGATCCCCAGATCAGACTCTGCACAACAACACTATATGAACCTGGCATGACCCATAACGATACATCCTACAGTTTAGGAATGCATTGTAAATTGGAGGTTCAAACTCTCAGTCATTCTTCATGTTGTTGGTTTTCTTCACTAGTGAGAGATTGATACAGAAAAACATGACAGGTGATCCAGAGCATGGTTGATACACACTGAAAAGCTGTGAAGCTGGTTGTGTCGAATCTAGTAAGCTGTCTGATTTCAGAATCTCAGATAGAAGTCTGTCTACTATGCATGAATTGCCCAATAATGTAAAAAGAGGTCACAATATTGGTTTACAATGCTTATGATGTTCAAGTGAATGCAACAGAGAATCAGGAAGAATGTGCAGATTTTCCAAGCTACTAAAGAAGCAAACAACAGCTTTTGTTTGTTTTTCACTGTGGACTACTTCTTGTGGACTACTTCTTCTGCCCACTTGACGTGCTTTCACCCTATGATCCTTCTGGTTGCAACCGATCAAATCATGGCAAGCATGCGGTTGTGAAAGTCATTCACAAATGATTTCTTCAACAACCAAAATTTCCCTATTTTCTTGCCACATTTGAGAAATAAGAACCAGGTATCTACTACTAAAGAGTGTTCCGGATTATTTATTTTTTTGGTGCTAATGTTGCCAAAATTTGCACAAAAATCTCTGGTTATGATGATAAAATGGTAAAGACATGTGATACATGCCAACAATCAAGTCTTCTTATACTTTGGGACAAACTTTGTAGTAGTTGGTGTGTACACTTATTTCACTCATTCTTTGAAGGGCATTTTCCAAGCAATCTACCCACCTTGGTTGAACAAACACACTTTCTTTAGCATGGTTTGCCTAGAAATAGTTCATAATAGCTTAGGGTGGAATAATTTAAAATAATTAAAAATAATTTAGTTCAATATAACCTAAAATAAATTTAAACAACCTAATGTTAGATAGCCAAGGGATTAGCCATAATCAAATAGCAAAAGTGATTACAAAATTGAATTTGGATAAAATGTGTACTTAAGCCCTTGGGCTCTTCTATCCCTCAAACTACAAATGTGATAAGTAGGCACCTCTTCTCTTTGGTAGGTAGTTGAAGAAAGCATGTGGTAGATTTGGAAAAGATAAAACTCTTGCTCATAGATGAAATTTTCTTGAACTTTTAAATGTTGGAGTGCATTGTTATAGCTCTTTTTGGGGGCACTTTCACTTATGCTTCTTGTGCTTCAAATTGAAGTATATGTCAACCACTGTTTTTTTTTAGTGGCAAATTATCACATTCAGTCATCATTCTCAAGCTTTGCATGGACCTGTGAATTCAAATGTGCTCTCCAAGCTTCCATGTTCGTGCACTGATTGGAGTGAAAACTCCATGTCCATGCACTACCTGGAGCTTGGCACAGAAGCTTGGGTGAGAGCTATGTTTGTGCACTGCTTGGCACAGAATCTGGAGTGAGAAAGCTCTGTGTTTGTGTGCTGCAGGTGATGCATGGTTATAGGGGTGATAAATCAGGAATACAACAAAACTTTTCACGATTTTCATAACCTTCATAGAACTAGCATAACCTTCATAATGAAACTTGCACAACAACCTGCATGACAACCTGCGCAACAACCTTCATAATACATCTTGCGGCTCATGTGATGGAAGTCTTGTGTGTTTGCCAGTTTGTGTACTTGCTACTGTGGCAGATCAAAGGAAATCTAGAATCCACACACCTGAAGTTGGGTAGCACTGGAACAAAAATCAGCTCACCAATACTGCTGAGTTCAGAGCATAAAAGTGGTGTTTTCAACAGCTATTGAAGAATGCATCCCATGGGTAGAAAGACTAAGCCATGAACTCACCCAAACAATTCACAGAAGGGGTCAGTTGTTGCATTTGGAATGACCAAGAAAACTGGATTCTTAGCTTCCCAAGACACTGACCTATAAATCACAAAACTCCAGATTGCACATTAGGCAAGACAGAACAGGTCCAGTTCTTTGCAGGCTCATGAAGCACATGACCACTGTTGTCACACAACTACATCGAGAGCTACTCACCTCTGCCTGCTAGATATAAGTGTCATTGACAACAGGAAGATGTAGATTGCTGATACACATAGATTGTCATGTGCAAACACTATATATCTATGAGAGTGCAGAAATCTCCACAACAACATTTTGAAGGCAACACAAGAATGAGAGTGGTCATAACTCATACCCTTATGAGGGTCATGCACAAACTGTCAGATCTTTCACCTTCATCATGAATAGCAGTGATGAGCTGCCATGGCTACCCACTGACTTCATCAGCTCCCAACAGTGGCTGTAAATCAAGTACATAACATTCTGCCCAAAATTCCAGGCAAAACAAATACACAATCTCTTGTTCCCATCACATTTCTGGAATTTTCAACAGGAAGACATGTAGAAAGACTATACAGAATGATGAGCAAGGATGGGGTGTTACTCATCTTGGGTTCAAAACTTTGAAATTAGGTAAAGACTTTTCTAAACCCTAAGATTGCAGGGAGGCCAGACATGATATTAGCATAAAGAATCAACGATAGTGTTCTTTGGCACCAAAACCATAGACCTATATGGAGGTGGCCTGGCAGATCACCAAGTTGCCAATTCAGATTTTCGGGAGAGATTTGCACAAAGATTTGTTTTTATATATGAGATAGAGGAACACCACCAATTTGCACCAGCAGCAGCAGCAGCAGCAGCAGCCATGCTCATCATTCTGCGCTTTGATCCTCAATCCAGGATGTTGTTTCCAGTTCCTAGCAAAATATCTGGACTTTGAAGCCTTCACAGACATCCCAAGTTATAACTGACTAGCAAATACGTTTGCTAAATTGCATTGAAAAACGCCTGACATGAGCATTACTCTAGAACTCACGCATTTCCAGACCGTTCAAAGCTCGAACATCACAAATTGCAGAGCATCATCAATGTATGTGCCTTGCCACTCCCTGCATCAACTGTAATGTGCAGATTATTGCTATGGTAAAACTCTTATCCCTATATGGCAGCTTATGTTCTCACCAGACTGCTTGGAACAAGTGTACTTACGAGAAGAGCGCGTGTGTTCACCAAGGAACACGGAATGTTTGCTGGTGTAAAATCAATTGCCTCCTCACCATGATCACGTCCTTCCGCAACATCCTTCCGCAGGACTCGATCTGGCTCCTCCATTCTACACGAAAAAAGATGCAATGCTGTCATCTTCGAGGTCAGGACGAAACACGGATGCTCACAACAGGAGTTTGCTGACGATGATGATGGAATTGAGAGCCACAAGCGGCACTCGCAAGTACTGCACGGCATGAAGCAGACCAACGATTTGGCCCTTGATGGACGTCACTCTCCCGTTGCCCATCTCCGCAAAACCCCATCCATGAGGCGTGAGAAACCGATCCTGGTTCAGAATGGCTAATGCATTGGTGATCATCAAAATAGCCTCCAGCAACTGCCACAAGCTCATCCTTGCTCCAAAATCTCCACCTTCACAATCTCTCGAACACACCAAAAAAGAAAAAAAAAAAACACTCCTAGTACCTCCAAAATCTCCAACAAAACTATCTCAATCAGTTTTTCTCTCTAACTCCTTCCTTCGCTCTCTCCTTCAAACAAAAATCACGCAACAAATTTGTTCCTTTCTTCTCTCTCTCACTCTTGTCCTTCAAACCGTGTTCTTCAAACCCTAATCCAGAGTTTCTAACCCTAGCCCTAATTTTCACCATCAGCGCAATACAGAATAAACGTGTTTGAATTTATGTTTATTGTTTTAAATATATTTAGGAAAGACTTTAGCGTTGTGTGCTAGCTTGCCCGAGTGGTCTAAGGGGGGTGACTTAAGATCACCTGTGCTATGGCACGCGTGGGTTCAAACCCCACAGCTAGCACTAGTAATTGTTTTTAAAATTTTTATTCTGTTTCCCTCCGTCGCCACTCATTCTCTCCAAAAGTGACAACATTTGAAAGGAGGAGAGCATCCGAGTCTTGACCAACAGAAGTCGGATGAAGATTTTGTATTGGTCCATCAATAGATTACTCGTTCATCTACAATTATTCTGCAGTTCATAATAACTTTTTTCAAGTAGAAACGAGAAGAGCCATGAGAATTTAGACGGACATAAGTTTTTGGATGAATTTTTCGTATTCATCCATTAAGAGATTAATTATTCATCTAGTAAGGCACCATTCTGCAGTTCATAAAATATTTTTTTCCAAATAAGAAACAACAACAAGAGCATGGGAATTTAGTTACAGAAATTAGATGAAGATTCGCATTCATCCATCAACGGATTGAATAATGCATCTAGTAAGACACCACCATTCCACAGCTCATAAAAATACTTGGCCATAGAACAAAGAATACCAGCGTAGTGAATTTCGATGAAAATATTGAGTTTCATCCATGAACATCCATCAATAGATTGATTATTCATCCAGAAAGACTCGATTCTTCAATTGGTAATTGTGGCTTCCAGAATGCTTTTCGCGAAGTGTTTCCCGCAAAACATTCGCACTTTCGGCGTCGTCGTCGTCGTCGTCGTCGTCGTCAGTGTTGTTGCAGAGGAGTACAGAAACAGAGAAAAGGAGTTGCATATTCTCGCGAAAGAGAAGAGTTGTGTTTTTGTTGTATTGCATTTTTTTCCCCCGTTTTTCAGGGGGGTTTTGGTTGAGCTTTTTTTCCCCCCGCCCTCCCTCGGGATTTGATTCTTGTGAGCTGCGAAGAAGATTGGAATGTCCAGAACTTCCCGAATGATGAAGCTCTCGTAAATCGCGTGGATCGTCCTTGTTTTTTTTATGCCTCTTCTGTGATCTAGTAATAATAATATTAAGAAGTGCGATGGGAGGGGGCCTCTTGCTTCAGCTTTGGTACGGAGGGAATGGAAGTCTGTGTTGCTCTTCGCGGCTGCGGCGGCAGACGACATTCCATAGGTATTGACGAGTTTTTTCCATTCTGTGAATGAAAGGAAAATTTGCACATCTTGCTACTCCTGCTGCTTTTTAGAATCCGGTTTCATTCTTATACAGGAGTTGCATCCGCGAGGAAGTTAGTTTCTGCGGGTAATTTGGACCGATCCTTAATTGTAGCGGATTTTTTCTAGAGTTTCTAGGACTTCCTGTCCTCTAGATTCCGAGGGTTTGATTTGCAGGTTTTCCTCGTTTGAATGGTAAAGGGAAAGATTGCAACCAAGAGTAGTAGTACAAGTTGTGGGGAGGGAATTTGAACCAGGTTGTTTTAGTCCTCGAGGATTCACATCATCATCATCAAGATGTCACAGGATTTTGGTCCTGTGTATGGCTTGAAATTTTTTCTGCCAAACAAACGCATTCTGAATTTTGGAAGAGAAGATGGTGACCTCATAACTGTATCTTATGGAATTTTGGAGCTATTTGATTACTTTAGTCCCTCAGGATTTTCCATTGTGAGATTTCTGAGTATATTGGATACTGATTGCAGATTTTTCTGCCAATTCCAGTCTGATTTCTAAAGAGAAGAATACAACCAAGAGTCCTGCAGAGAATCTGAACCAGAAGTGTCAGTACTGTGCAAACATTTTTCTGTTTGGAGGATTCTGAAATCCTGAATCCCTTGGCTGTGGGAAACTGCAGAGAGTCTTTCTGTACAAGTACAGATGCCATCTGGTTCAGTTGTCATCACAGGAAAAGTGGTCATCAAATAAGGGCATTACAGAAAGATGGAGAGAGACGGAGGTTACGGCCTGGACCACTTCCAGACTATCCACCACCAGGTCCACTTGGGCCATCAAATTCAGATGTGGAAGATGAACTTGAGCTTTCCTTGCTGAGGAACCCACGGCGAAGGTCAACAGGGCTTCGAAGAACAGCAGGAGCAGATGAGGAAAAAGAGGATAAGAGGTTACCACCAGTTCTAAGAGGGACGAGCAAGTACATTTTAGCAGGTGTTTTTGTGTTTGGGATGGCAGCGGGCATTGCAGCTGACACAGTTATCAACATAGAGCCCAACAATGTGGCATCACGGGAAGTGATTGACAGACAAACACCAAACCCAGATGTGTGCATTGCCAATGGATTTAGTGCCATGGTGCTTGACCAGCGTCTCTTCATCTCCTTCAACCCGTAAGCTCTGAGCTAATCTTTCTCTCAAAACTCATTTATCACTATGAACTGGTAATGTTGCAACTGAGCAAGAACAAAGATATCACTACAGGGGTTGACATTTCACAGTTCTTTCTTGGTCTAGATTCCACCCTAAAGATGACTTTTTGCTGTATGGATAGAGATCAGGCCAGAGATTTCAAATTCTTCAAATGGATTGCATGAATGATGGTGTATGGATTTCACCAAAAGGTTTAAATTTTTGTTGCTTGTGATGCAGATTCAATGTGTACGTCTCACAAACAGAAGTTAAGCCAGGATGTGTGCTACGTCAAAGCAACTGGCAAGTGTTGGAGTCAAGGGGTCTGGTGAACTCTGCTGAGGTGCAGGCATGCAAGCGCAACATGAATACCTTTGGATTTGTCGGTGATCTTCGCCAAGCTCCTGAAATCTCATGTGTGTATCACAGTGAAACAGCAGAGAACCAGTTCTTAAAGGATCCCAGCAAAGCAACTCTTGGTGATGGTTTCCAACCAAAAACCTTTGAAGAGTAGAAATGTGGCAGGGGTGTAGAAGGGACATAAGTTTATATGTTTTGTAAGGAATCTTCAATAGTCTGGTGGGATAAGCTGTACAGACTCCAAAATCACATTAAGATTTTTTGATTTGTGACCATTCATTAAGACTGTTAAAGTAAATCAAACCAAATGTTACACCAGAAGATCATAAGAGTGTGACAAGCTTCATCTTTGGGAGACCCCTCCACCACTTATTATTCCCTACTTTCCAAGGTAATCCCAGTTCCCAGTCTCTTGTCGTTTCCTGCCAGGAGCTTTCTGACCTTGAAACGCAATTCCCAGTGCATGAGTTTTGGCTGACCTGACATTTGATTGTTGTAAGGTGTCAATACTTCCAACTCCCAAGAAGAGATAGTGTGAAGGGCTGCTCTTGGGAGGAGCTTGGGAGGAGTAAGTTCTTATGCAAGCACTTAGCTGTGAGGGCCAGCAGCACCATTTCTTGTCCTGAGCTTGGCTATGTGATGGAGAAGAAGAGGGAACCCTGAGTCCATGTTGCCAGCATAAGTGCATGCTCCATCAGTGACACCCAGTCATCAACAGACCAGGTGCAGAAGGATGATCAGTATGACAAAGTAACTGTAAAGCAATAAGATGTTGGACAAGATTTTTAGGGGCCATGGGCAGTCAAACCCCTTAAGCAATTCTGGCCAGAGCTTCCTGACAGAGTGAAGACACTACATGGACTTGGTGATTGAGTAGAATTGTGTCTCTTTCTTTCAAGCACTTTCTCCCAAAATTGGCAATAGGTACACAAGAGAAAAACATCCTTACTTCTCAAATTGGAATGTATGAGGAAGCACATGACAATGCTTGGAGTGATTGCTGACAGTCTGCTATTTTGTTTTGCTAGAATTCACTCTTTTGACTTTATGTTTACTGCTCCATAAGTGCTCTTTTAGGTGCAGGGTAGCAAAAGCAGCCAGATTCAGGTACAGAACCTTCAACTTGCAAGTGAATGTTAAAAGTCCAGAGGAAATGAACATTTATATATATCCTCACAAGAAACCTGGATCACATCACTTGTTCTATTATCCAGACTGATGAGGTAAAGACTTTTATCTAGTTCTAATGTGTGACTGAAATGTTAATGCACGTGACTGACTTGATTAAGACAAGTTGGTCATCACCCAAGACCCTCATGAATTTGAGGGGTGATGTTGGTGATGAAAGAATGTGTTGCTTCAAATCACTTGTTCTATATCCATGTTGAGGAAAGAGCTGCTTGTTTTAAATCACTTTTTGTATTATCCATGCTGAGGAGTGACAAAAGAGCCTTGTTGTTTCAAATCCCTTCTTGGTCCATTATCCATGTTTAGTAGGAAAAAACAGGTAACAACCAGTCTTGGTTGTTTCTTCATTTTCAAGAGAACCTTTGGCCCTGGTTTTGACGGTTGACACTTGAAATGTTTTGGTAGACTCTCCGTGAGTGGATTTGAGTCTGGTTTTCTCAAATTTCAAAACCCTACAGTTATATAAATATAAGTTTCAATACCTTTGATAAATACAGGTCGCTCATCATCCCCAAGACCCTCATGGAATCCATGGGCAATTTTTTGGGTGGTTGACAGAAAAGCTCATTGCTCCAAGTGCATCAAGCTCCCCACTCGTTGGCCACAGTTTAATGTGAATTCCCATGATCTCCATAAAGCAAAGCAAGTTAACACTTGAAGAATTGATATCTATAATCTCTGATCGGTGTATATTGGCTCTTTCTCTTTGGAATTTGTATTTTTTTTGCTTCCAACAATTTTAAGACATCATAACAATGTGAAACAAAAATTCCCCATTAGAAAAATACATCAAGAAATGTGTCCAACCATATTCCTGAACTCGAAGAAGACGAAGAGATTGAGTTGTTCGTTCTCGCACTCTACCAGTAGCAAAGCTCCTTAAACCCTAAAACACAAAGCTCGTTAAGCTAAGCTCGTTAAACCCTAAAGTCCGATGTTTGTGATGGGTTTTGCGAGTGCTGGGTTTTTCAAATCGAGACAAGATTTGTGCTGTGATGTGTAGTAAGAGTGGAAGGTGATCGATCGGTATGGAAGAGGACGACAAGGAGGAGTCTGCCATGGTGGAAGCGATGGAGTGGAAGCCTGAGTCGTCGGCGATTGCATCGGAATGCGACAGTAGGCGTGCTGCATTAGACTCCTCCGATCAGAAGAGTCTCGCCTCTCAGACTTTCGCGTCCTTGCAATGGGCAGTGGCGCTGCTTCACCAAATGGAGAATGAGGAAAGGTATGCTCTTGGAGAAGAAGGAAAGAAAGGAGAGAAGGCTAGTGGGGAAGCTTTGAAGAAAGAGTTTCCTGCAGTTGGAGATGATAATGCAGTAGCTTGCGACTCGGTTTCTGGCCTTGAGAAGGCGAAGAAGGTAGAGATAGAAAGTGAAGCTGACGAAGAGCACGGAACTGCAGAGGATTCAGAAGCTCTGCAGATTAGCTCGCGTGCAAAGAGAGCTAGAGAAGGGGAGTGCAATGTGGAAGAGCGAGTAGTCGGAGAGGAGGAGCCCAGCGGTGGTGATGACTTGGAGACAGCGGTGCAGGCAGCGGTTCAGGAAGCGGATAGCGGTGCAGCAGGAGTACGCATTGTGGAGCGTATGGAAACTCGGCTTGCACAAACAGATTGCAGAGCTCTTACTCATCTGATCAGCCATTGCTTGCTTGTGAGCTTGGACCTACAACCCTTGGTGGAGAACACAAGGACGTCATCACCACCACCTTCACCAAGGGATTTCATAGCTGAAGGTTCAACAAATCCCACAGTTCCGGATTCTGAAAAGGATCAAAGAATGGTAGATCATGGAAGTGAGCACATGGTTCTGAATGCAGAAGAAGAGGGCAAGCAGAGAAAAGTTTTAGGGTTTAGGGATGCAGCATGGCTACATAAATGGCTACTTACATATCTAATGCGGAATCATGACAATTTTAGGATTCTCCATCGGGAACCTCTTGACTGGCTCCTTGCACATTTGATGGCCAGTAATCCAACCCTATTTCTCAAACTGGTTTTTGAGGATCTTGTTCAGGAGTTAGTTGGAAGTGATAGCCAAGGCTGGGCTGCCATTGCAATCTATGTGCAACGAGTTGGTATTGTGGACTATGCAGCTTTGAAGATGCCAGAGTATATATTCCCTGTGTTACAATCTATGCTTTCAGATCTACAACCTGCAATTGAGCTCACTCAGAGAGGAGAATGCAAAATTGAAGACAGATCTGTCAGGAGACTGGTAGGCACTTTGAGTGTATGTGTGGTTATGGCCGCTCTGTGTCCACGGTTTCTGGGTGCATTTGCACACCTCTGGGTCCCAATGCTCACGGTCAAGAATGTCCAAGTTTGGAGTAAGCTGTTGTTGATGGTAGATCAGGAAGTGGGGGTTTTCTTACCTTCCATTGGTGCAGTGCTTGCTGGTGTAAGTCTGCAAGAACCTAGCTTGTCTGCTTGGCTGTGTGCGCTTCTCAGTTGGAGACTTTCAGAGCTTGCACCCGTTGGTGCAGATGTTGTGCTTCTCTTGAATCACCTTATTGATGCTTCAAGTTTGGATGAGGCAACACAACATCTCTCAGATGTATCAGATCTTTTGTTGCACATGTTGTGTAGGGATCTTACAAAGGGTGTCCTTCGTCGTGTGCTTGGTGCTTATCAGCCTTGCTGTGAAGCTCCACTAGACCCTTTTGCTGCGACTGCACCTCAAGAAGAAACCGGAGTTGGGAAGTTTGTTGCAAACCTGAAGAATAATGTGCACAGGTTATGGTCTGAAGCATTGAACCTCTGCTCCAACTCAACTTGTCGGTGCTGCAGAGCACCTTCATCAGACAGAACTGTTGTGGATCCCTCAGTAAGAACAGATGGTGGACAGTCTGTAAATGTGATTTCAACTAGTAGTGGCAGTGATGACAAAGTGCACTTTGACAAATCAAACAGACTGGCAAGTATGGACATTGTTGGTGAAACAGACAAGACTTTGGGTGACATCCTAGGTCAAGAACAGGACTTCCTCTGGTCAAGAGAAAGGGGTTGCCAGCTCAAGGATCCTTTTGTTCGAATTTGTCATTTGGTTATCCTGTCTAGTAGCAGTCATATGGTAGCAGAGGTGATTGCAGAAGCAACCTTGCTTACTCTTACTAGCAAGGGAGGATTTGAAAGAAGGTCATTGAAAAAGCTGCTAGTAATAATGCAGATAATGCAAATGATGGCAAGTCAGGGCAGAGGTGCTGAAGTAATCGAACGCTGGGGACAATTAGTGGTGAATGACTTAGCAGTGTCCAGCAATGAACAGGCATTGATGAAATTGTTGGCTGTAAGGCAGCTTTTAGACCCTAGGTTCTGGCAGAATCATCTCCCTGTACAGGAGCATGTTACCAGGTCTTCTGTAGCAACAGATTCAGAACAGTATGATGAGGAAATGGAGGGATTGACTTCGAAATTGGTTCTGCAATTGGTACGAAAGGAGCTAGACTTCCACTGGCTTCAGCTGCTGCTTCTTTTACACAGAAAGGATGCTTGGAATCTACAACTGGTTGTCCTGGGTTTGCTCCAGCTTCTATCTCCAGATAAAGGTTTGCAGCCTCAAGCTATCACAGCTCGCCTCAAGGGAGCTCTGGGCATATATTTTTGGTGGCTGGAAAATGGGGATGACAAATCTAGTTCTATGAAATCTGGAGCAAGTGGGAGACATGGTGGGTTGGCAGACAAGTGGCAGCAAGTGCGTGTATTGGAGCAGCTCAAGCATGTTATTGTACAGCTAGCAGCAGCAACATCCTCTACTTTTACCCTGATGGTGAGCAGTTTGCTTGACTACTCATTTGAGCGTTGTGCACACAACCCAGATTTCCAGATGAGAAAGTCTAACCTGCATAGAAGAGGCATAGGAGCTGGTGGTCGGGGATATCTCTCAGTGGCCAATCTGGTCAGTGGAAGACTTGATCAACATGGGAACTTCAAACTGGTGTCTGTTCCAACCTTGGCAGAGAAGAAACGAGATGGGTTTTCTCTGTCACCTGGTTTTCTGCTTACAAAGGAGAACCGCAAGATCAAGTCAGGTGGTCTCTCCTCTCTCGATGTTTATGAAAGAGAGAAACTGGGTCCCAGGTACAGCAAGGGTGATCTTGCAATCCCAAGTCTCCCAACACTCATTGACTCTGAGAGGCGGAGGAAGGATGACTCCACCGAAACAACAATCCATGAGCTAACCAGGCTCTTGCAGTGGGCTCTGCAGAGGGCAGTTCTTCAGTTTTCAGAGAATCCAGATGCCTGGCCACACCCAGCTAATGCATTGGCCACAATGATGGTTGATCGCTTAGAAACTCCACATGAAATGCCCATGACCATGGAACAGTATGAGGAAGTGTTGCCAAAGCAGGTGTCCTCATCACGGCACATTTTTTTGACAGATTGGTTTGTTCGCAACCCACTACTGTTCGAGATGTTGGAGTTAGTTGTGAAACAAGGAGAAACCCATGAAATTATGCGCTGTGTTGAATTTGTCCAAGTGCTCTTAGCTGACAACATTTCTCGTTGGCATAGTGCATACCGCACACGTCGTGATCCTTCTGTTGTTGCACCTGGTAAGGCATCTAAAGAGGAGACATTTGACCGTTTGCAAGTCATCAGATTGATTCAACTGGTGGCAGATGCTGGGTGGCTGCCACAGCCCTTGGCATCTAGCACCGAGATTGTGGAGTTGATTGATGGTGCTGATATTGCAGATTTGCTTTTGCTTGTTTGGCGCTGCATGCACCATGCCATGGCCTTTGGCTCCAAATGCTGGGGATCATATTCTCACAATGTAAAACATGGCACTGCTGGAACTTCTGATGATCCTCAAGTTCTGGCAGCAGAGGAGAACAAAGAAGGAACTTATACAGAGTGGGAGGGCCAGTATTTTGGCATCCTCCGACGGAATATTGCTCAAATTGGAGCACTCTTTGCTCGAGTGTACCCTCTCCGTTCTGCATTCTGATCCAACCACAAAAATCAGTACTTTTTGAAATCCATGATCCATGTGTGTATTCTACCAGGTCACTCTGAAGTTATTTTTATGCATGGTGAAAGAATAGGGACAAAAACCACAGAGAACCATGCCTTCTTGGCAGATTTTGTTTGATGTAAATAATGTTTGATTAGACAAGGAAAAAAATGAGATTTCAAATGTTTCATAAATTTACACATCTTTAGTGCTTTTGAAAAAAATGCTAAATATAGTGCATTAATTTCATTCTGGAGAAATGACAATTCTCAACTGTGAAATGTGAATCCATTGTATAATTCTCAGTTTGCCTAAGTCAAATTGATAAACATAACTTGTATACACCTTTTGAATTTTGACTTCAGAACTTTTTGGATTTTCTGATAGTCTAGCTCCTTGTTTGAGCTAGATTTTGTATCCATCCTCCTTGAAACGGCCATTCAAATATCTCAAGTTGTCAAGCTCTACAAATATCACTTTGGATACATAAGTGTCAACCTCTACAATACCTTACCCAAAGATGTTTAATAATCCCCAAAGAGGTGGGTTGGAAGAAAAACTATAATCCTCATAATCCAAGTTGGGAACTTGACAATTGAACTCTCAGCACTTTTGACGTACAAGAAGGTTCTTTACCTCAGTAGTATTACCAATAGAGTTATAGACATGTAACTCATACTTTTTAGGTTTATTCTCATATGGTCAAAATTTGAGATATTCAAACTGGGGTTGTCAAATCTTGTTTCTTTCGATATTTAATCATTTTGGCATAAACCATCATTTTATGACTCATAAGGACAATGTTTAGTATAATATCAAATATATAAGGGATATTATGCACATCATAAGCAATTTTATTTTTTCTGGAAAAATTTCATCATTTTTCGAGAAAGAAATTGGGATTTGTTTTTGAAAATCTTGTTTTCCTAGTCTAAATTTGACACCAAAAAAAATGAAAAAAAAAAATCACTGATCATAAGGTATTTAAACACACTTAAGTTTTACTGGACAAACCAACATTGTAACATGCCATTAGTGGAAAGTAACCAAAGAACTTGATAAACCAATTAATCCCCACCACTACTATCAATTGAGTTATCAAGTTATATCTCTTCTAACAACTCCTGCCAAATTTTGAAATGTTCATGACTATTAATAGAAAGACCCATTTGAAAATATTTGCAACCATGCTTGTGGTAGTACACCTACTTGATATCAAAAGTAAATGTTTTCATACCAAGTGATGTTGAATCTTGACTAATATTTTGCAAGCATAAAAAGCACAATTTTTCATGGTCATTTTATATTTCAAAATATTGACACCATGGTATAGTACACAAATTTGACTTTGCTTTGTTAATTTTTCTTGTTGGCATCAAATGATGTTGAAACTCAATATAATTATAGTTTATTATTTTAGACTTCAATTATTTTCTATTGTATTTGCAACCTATGTTCATCACTAATTTTTTTTTTAAATTCAAGCAATGGGGTTTCATGAATCCTAATTAAAATTTTGGGATTCTAATTCTCACAAATTGTCTCACTTATAAATGGTATGAATCCCTTTATCCACAACTTGACCGATTGAGGACAAATTTGTTTGCAAATTGGGAATATAAGATATATATATTTTTTAGAATGTCATGTTTCCAACCATCATGAACAAGTTAGAGAATAGGAATATTTCTATGACCACACACCCAAAGATGTTGAATTATTGGCAACAATTGCTAGCCATGTGCCTTGAGTAGATATGGAGTTTATATGAAAAACTCACATATGTAAGACATGTGCTTAATAGCACCTCCATCCACATACCATATCTTTATACATGGATCATCAATATATATAGCTTGGAACAAAAGCATTATACTTGCATTGCTCTCAAAGATGAAGTAACAAGAATTATTCTCTCAATTTGCTCACTCATTACTCCCAAAGAAGTAATAATAGAAGTTACATTATGAGACTCCTCATTTTTTGCTACAACAACATTGGCCTCATTCTTCCTTGCTATTTTTTACTCTTCCTTTGACATTTTTCATGACTAATGTCCAACTTCTCCACATTAGTTGCACTTGGTCTTGGATTTCAAATCCTAAATGTAATCGCCATCTTCCCTATGATCCTTGAAATTACTTAGCCAACATTCTTGGAATTATTTATTAGCATTTGTCATCATGATCCTTCTTCTCTTCATCAAGCAATCAAAATGTAAAACTTTTCAATGTGAAGTAATCATTTCAAAGTCCTCTCCACATATTTAACACATGTTTGTAACTTGATAAGTCACACTCTATCTTACCAACAACAATATTTTTGCAAATTTCTCACCAAGATTTGTAATTTGTTGTGGGAAATGGTTTATCGTAGTGCCACGAAAGGTTCGTTAATGAATTCGGGCTGGAGGCCGAAATGATCCTTTATTGGGCAAATAAATGACTTTTGGACTTCTGTAACGAACGTTTTCCCCCAAAACCGAACCTTTTGGCACCAAAAAAAGCTTCGCGCTGTTACGCTAGGCAAAAGATAAAATATACTAATGATCAACACATTAATGATGCATTTCGTCCATTTGCTGTAGAGGTATTTAAAAAGTATCTTAAGGCAAAAGAAGAAGTATCTAAACTCATGCTTTCATCGACTTCTATAAATGAAAAAATAACATATGTGTATATTTTGAAGGCAAAAAACAGCACACCCAACCTGACAAGCCATCGGCAACCCCCAAGTCAAGCTCATTGCCAGAGTTTCATATGCACACCATTGGGTTTTAACACAGGACCTTTTTGTGGTGCCAGGACCCAGAAGGGTCTATACCAGTGAATGGCCATCACCCTGCACCCAACCCCTTCCTACATACTGCCAGAAACATGCCATAAAAGGTCAGCACAACCTCCTCAAGTTGTGTAAGAATAATGCAACAATATTTTGAAGGTACATAACATGCCAAAAACGTCAGCACAACCTCAAGTTGCGAAAACATTAAAGTTGTGCAAAAATTGCAACAACTTGTGCAGGCCTTACCGACGCCACAGACTCCAACAGTACACTAGACAGATGTCAGCAAGCTGGGACGAACTTCTTTGGAGGACAGTAAATCATTAATGGGTCCTTCCGGCCCAAAATACAATTAATCCAGCGTGAGCTACGTGAGCACAATACAATTAATCCAGCGTGAGCTACGTGAGCACAATACAATTAATCCAGCGTGAGGTACGTGAGCACAATACAATTAATCCAGCGTGAGCTACGTGAGCACCAAGTAATTTATCAGATAGGTTGATGAGCCGGGCATTACTTACCAGGATTGCAGACAGTACAAAACTACCCTCTACTTCTTTTTTCCCTGACTGCCCAACTGGGGCACATCTTGGTGGTGTCCAAACACAAATTAGTGCCAAGCTACTACACGGTATATGAATGTTCTCCAAGAAGACAGGCTTCCTGAAATCAGCTTGGTGTCTTGCTTCGTGGCTCACTTACCTGACTAATTGGAAGAGAGGTGTTGGGCCAAATTGTATGGAAAATGAGGAAAATTTTGGCCTTGAGTGATGCTGAATGGCATTGTGTATTGAAAGGCTAGCATCAGCCCCATCATGTAGGTCTTCCAGCCAAGAATCATGCAATGCATGACTTTGTCCAGGGGGAAAAACAAAGCCCCACAAGTTGTATTCCCACATGTCCTAAATGTCCACAAGTGGGCACAGACTAAGCCCAGTGTAAATAAGGCTCAGAATCCCAAAACAAAGGCCAGCCATGGCAGGGGGTGGAAAATCTTGCCAATATTACAAAGACCTCGTAAGTTAAGCCTGATGCCATAGGCTTTCCAGGAATAAGGGCTTGGAATAAAGGCCTGCACAGGGTTGAGCTATTGGGGTAAAGCTCATGGCAACGAAAACAAAAAACACACACATTTTTACTGACAAGTCCCAAAAGTCTACAACTAGGGGATAGCCCCATGGGCCCAAGGTAGATATGAGGGTGAGAATTCAAAAGCCTTGAAATTAAGGCAGGCAAAGACAAGGGGGAAATTTTTAGCAATATTAGAAAGACATGGTCAGCAAATCTTGATGATGTGGGCTTTACAGGAAGAAGGACCCACATGAGGTGGAGCAATTCTGGTAAAGTCCTCTGCTAAGAAAACAAAATAATCAACGGACATAGTTTTTTCAGCAAGTCCAAAAGTCCACAACTAGGCGATAGACTTGTACTACACGAGCGGGTTTAGGATCGAAACTATGTATAATTACTACATAGTTATGAAGTCTATGTTTTTGGGTTGTAAAACTATCATTCCACCTTACTTTTGACTATGCAAGCTTCATCATTCTCCTTTCATGAACTACACACAAACAATACCCAAAATTATTAAAAAACCAAAAGTTTTTTTCCAAAATCAAAACTTTAATTCTTACAAACTTGGTATTCATCTCATAACTTTGTACAAAAACGAAGGTGTTTCTCAAGATCACAAACACCTCCTTATATACTAACAAAAAAAAAACAACTCAAGAAATTTCCTAAAAACCTATCCACCACATGGTTCCCCAAATAATCAAAAGAAAACAAAATCACATGGTTCCCCATGTGATTCCACAATTAATCACAAGGAACAACATCACATGG